>Ga0079226_10003784_pt1 | contig 11605 bp, 10 predicted proteins | sample Poulit2014_FD_76345 | JGI IMG/M metagenome (GOLD analysis project Ga0079226, IMG submission 76345) | Agricultural soil microbial communities from Georgia to study Nitrogen management - Poultry litter 2014 | ecosystem: Environmental > Terrestrial > Soil > Agricultural land | place: USA: Georgia...
CAAAATGCCCCTGTCCATACATCATGGCAGTTGAAGCTATATCACCCCTTTTAATATCACCAATTGATAGTAGATTTTTAGATTTGAGGTATTCTAAAGTTTTCTTATATGCACACAAACCTTTGATACCATAAGCTTCATAGAATGCTATCTGTGGTTTGTATATGGCAACTAGGTCTTCCGTTGCATCTATTATTTCCCTATTAAATTGGAAAATTATATCTTCAATATCCTGATACCTGTTTTTTATTTCCATGGGAATATAATCAAGTTTTGAATCTAAGCCTACACATATCATTCCATTTTTTTCAACTTCACTGTATAACTTATCTATAATCATCACTATCCACCTTTCTTTTATTAAGATTTCTTAGAATATTTTATTTCCCCATTCCTTATAGTCATCTCTACTTCTCCATAGAAATTCATTCCATCAAATGGTGTATTCTTAGATTTAGATAGGAATGAATTGGAGTCTATTTCTATTAGTTTATCTATATCTACCAGTACTAAATCTCCATCATATCCACTTTTGATTTTACCCTTATTTATGTCTAGAATCTCACCTGCTCTCCCAGACATTATCTGGGATAATCTTTTCATGTCTATATGACCGTCTTTTACTAACTTTGTATAACATACTGGAAAGGCAGTCTCTAATCCTACAAAACCTGGACTTCCCTTTTCCTTGTCCTCTTTAGAATGAGGTGCATGGTCCGTTCCTATGGTATCTACACTTCCATCTACAATTCCTCTAATTATCTCTTCAGAATCTTCTTTTTGTCTAATAGGTGGATTTACCTTTATATCACTATCCCATAATACTATATGGTGTGGAGTTACATCGCAACTGAGTAAATCATTATCCTTTATTTTTGCCCTTCTAATTTCTCCAATAGCTTCCTTTGTACTTACATGGGTTAGATGTAGTCTTGCCCCTGTGACATTAGATAAATATATATCTCTAAAACTTATAATATTTTCAGATATCCTATAATCAATAGGTGTTATATCCTCATCTTCTGCATGGGATAATATTAAAAGACCTTTTTCCTTTGCCTTTATCATTGCATTATACATAGTCAGATTAGATTTAATACCTTTCCCATCATCTGTTATAATTTTTATCCTCTCATCTATGGAATCTAAATGGTCTAGTGTTTTCCCATCAAAATCCCTGGTTATGGATACACATTGATGGACATCTATTAAATCTAGTTCTTCAGCCTTATTTAATACATAATCTACTGTTTCCATTGAAGAGCAAATCGGATCTGTATTGCCCATTAGGTTGATATAGGTATATCCTCCCTTTAAGGTAGAGAGTCCCCCTGTATACAAGTCTTCTTTATAAGTAAATCCTGGATCTCTAAAATGTGCATGGATATCTATAAAAGCTGGCATCAGGCATAGGCCTTCTCCATCAATAGTCCTACAGCTAATATCTAAGTTCTGGCCGTATTTATTTATTTTTCCATCCTTAATATATAGGTCACCGTAAAAGTCTTGGTTTTCGTCTACTATTCTTGTATTCCTAATTAATAATTCCATATTAACCCTCCCAAGAATATATTTGATCACAGTAATCGCATTTAAATATCTCTTTTTCCTTATCTATAAGTACAAATTTATCTATTATATTTTTTTCATCCGATGTTATACACCTTGGATTCTTACATTTAACTATTCCCTCCACTACACTAGGTAGTGACAAATTTATCTTCTCACTAATAACTTCATTTTCAATTATATTGACTGTCATATTAGGATCTATGAAGCCTAACATTGTTAAATCAATTTCAACTTCATTTTCTATCTTTACTATATCCTTACGGCCATATTTTTTGCTCGTAGCATTTATGATTAGGGCTATTGTAAAATCTGCATTTTCCAAGTTCAGATATTCAAGTATCTTTAAACCTAATCCTGGCTTTATATGGTCTATAACTATACCTTGAGTAATACTATTTATATTTAACATTACTTGAGCCTGGCTCTGAGAAACCAATAACTTGTCCGCCTAATCTCAACATTGAGGCTTCAAAGCTAAATCTGGTTCTAGTGCTAGGCTCATAAAATAAAGTACCAAGGATTTTTCCATTGCAGATATTTTGGAAATCCTCTTGATTATTAATTACTTGTTTAGTCAGCTGGAAGAGTTCATTTAATTCCTCTACAGTAAAATCCTGAGGATCTATCAGATATTTTCCTGCAAGCATTTTATTCCTCCTTACCTTATGTAAACTAAAAATGGCATTAAAAAATGCCCTCCCTAAAAGAAGGCATAGATATACTTATCTATACTATTATGCTTTCCTTTCTAATCTCTCGGATTAGTTTAAAGGTTTTATCTATACAAAACTATCATAATGAATATGAAAAGTTAATAAGATAATAGTCAAATATATGTGATGTTTCAGATATTATTAAATAATTGATTCCCCTAATATTTTTCTTTAAATAAAGCACATATCAATTTTGATCCGCATATCTCCACCAAAGCATAGTTCCTACTAGTCCTACTAGACTGGTTAGGACTACAATAATAATACTAAAATTTTCAATCATAGTACTACTATCCTCTATACTAACACCTATAATTGCAGGTATTGACCAAGGAAAAAATTCCCCATAACCTGCCACAGCTATAATTTGGGCTAGTATAAGGGTAATTACTATAAAACCAAGTGGGGATAAATATCCACGTCCATAACTTGCAAAAAATCCTACTGGTGTAGATAATAGTATAGTTAATATAGAACAAATAATATAAATCCTGATACCTTCCATTAATAAACTAGTTGACATCCCTGATAACTCAACTATATATCCTACAATTAAACCTAAGACTAGGACAAATATTGAAAGAAACAAACACCATAAAACTGTTATAATAAATTTAGAAATTACAATAGTATTTCTTGAAATTGGTAGGGCTAATAAATCTTTTATGGTCCTATCTGAATACTCTCTACCAAAAATCCACGATGTAATAAATCCAAATGCAAATAAACCGCCAACAGAAATAGCTTGTGAAAGAAAGCTAAAAACTGTTAGTTCAGGATATGAATATGGGGCTTCTACAATATAACCTACATCATTCCAAATATTTATATTGCCTCTGCCAATTCTTTTTCCTTGAAGATAGCATTGTCCTGATGTAGGTGTGATCATGCCTAGTAACATTCTAATTGTAGTAGTTTTCCCTGCACCATTTAAACCTAGGAATCCAAATATTTCCCCTTGTTTAATAGATAAATTCAAATTATCAACAGCATGAATTTTTCCATAAGTCTTTGTTAGATTGGTTGTTTTAATAATTTCAGTCATTGATACAATCACCCTCCACAACCTGAATTGCAACTCCTTTTATTAAAAGCCTAGGCATTTGGTCAAAATGCTCTTCCCTAGAGCTATTTTTTATAAAACCCTATATCTTGTTTAGATAACTTTTCTTCCCAGATCAGTTCTAATATTGATAAATCCTCTGTGTAATCAGTTTTTGATTCATCATTATCATATTTTGGATTCTCGAGTACTTGAATTATAAAACTTCCTTCTTCACTAATTAATACCCCATTTCTTTTAATATCCTTGATAGGGTTCTTAGGCGTTCTCCAATTAGTTCATCATCATCGCTAAGAACTTGATTAAATAATTTTATATCCTCGTCTATTTTTTCATTGTCCCTACAAACAGATACTGTCATTGCGTCCCCTTGTAATCCCACCCTATCTATAACCGGCTTCTCTGTATCATATAATTTTTCATATCTATAAGCATCTTGAAAATGTAGCTTAGTTCTACAAACTAAAATTGCCAAATCAAGTACCCTGTGGAGTGGTAATTCTTCTGACTGTCTTGACCATCTTTCGCCTGTGTGTCTCCATACCTTAGCTGAGATATCTACATTGCCCCTATCATTCCATTGTGCTAATCCTAATGAAAGTCCTTGTGCATCAGTATTGTAAGCGTATCTTCCATCAACATTTTTATAGTCTTCAGAGACAATAACTGGTTTATGTTTCAAAGTAGTTGGTATTTTCATTTTATTACCTCCATTTGTTTTGTTAGCTCACTAATTTACTAGTTTACTGAACTACTGATTTTAATATAATGGATATCTTCTCCAATGTCAATAAAAATATAAAACTTTAAAAGCTTAAATAGCTTATCACTTTAGCTAATTCAATTAAGATTCTAGAGACATTACTTCTGACAATAGGCTATATTAGTCAGCCTTCTACTAATACTATTAGTTTCTTTAAAGCCTTTATTAATATTTTTAGACATAAAAAGACGAAGTTGACTTGGTAATTAATTGACCTAATCAACTTCGACATTTTTGCTCCTACATTGGATTTCAGATTTAAATAAAATAAATCTATGCTATCATTTTATACTAATAAATTGCCACTGGCCCATAAGGACCATCGATAATTTCTATTTCCGTTTCAAAAATATCGGTCAAAATTTCTGGATCCATAACCTTTTTCGTATCCCCAAAAGCCACAATTCGTCCATCTTTCATAGCACAAATTCTATCAGAATATTTAGCCGCAAAATTTATATCGTGGAGAACAGTCAAGATTGTTCTCCCAAATTTATTAGCAACATCCCTCAAATGCTCCATCATCTGAACAGAGCGAGCCACATCAAGATTGTTCAGTGGCTCATCCAAAAGTACATATTCTGTCTCTTGACATAATACCATTGCTACATATGCCCTTTGCCTTTGTCCACCAGAAAGTTCATCTAAATACCTATTTTCTAGATTAATCAAACCTAAAAAATCGATATATTTAGAAATGATAGCCTCATCTTCTTTAGTTAATCTTCCCTTTGAATAGGGAAAACGCCCAAATCCAACTAATTGTCTGACAGTAAGCCTTGTTACAAAATGATTTTCCTGTCTCAAAATAGTCAAAACTTTTGCTAAGTCCTCTGATTTCGATTGGGAAACATCCATATTTGCCACCTTGATTTGACCTTCATCCATGTCTAAAAGTCTTCCAATCATCAAAAGTGTAGTAGACTTTCCAGCACCATTTGGTCCAATTAAAGAAGTAAGACCAGCTTTAGGTATTTCAATATTCAAAGGTCCTATTTTTACCTCATCACTATACATTTTTTTAGCATTATCAATCTTTATCATAAAGTTCCCTTCCTTAATATTACAGTCAAAAATGTTATGCCCCCAAACATTTCAATAATAACAGAAACTACACCCTGAGCATTGAATACATGATACATAAAGAAATATGCACCCGTTAGTATTAAGAATCCTATGGCAAGAGCCATGGGAAATATATATCTGTGATCATAAGTTGGTGCCGCTTGATAACTTAAAGTTGCAACTAGAAATCCATAGAAAGTAAGTGGCCCAACCAAAGCTGTTGAGATTGACATCAAAACAGAAACTAGCACAAGAGTATAAATTACGCTAAATTGATGTTTCACCCCCAGAGAAGTGCTGGCATCCTTTCCAAGTGACAATACATTCAATTTCTTAGAATAAGCATAGAGAATTAATGCCACGATTATTACAATTGGAATTGCAATGGGAAAATATTCCGAGTCAGCATTATTGACAGAACCAAATAATCTTGCCTGCAAGATATCAAATTCAGATGGTGCAAGAAGCCTTCTCATAAAAGATGACAAGGATTTTAGCCCAGTTCCAATAATAACCCCAATTAAAAGCATAAGTTGTAAATTCCCATACTTTCCAGAAAGCAACCATCCATAAAGTATCAAACACATCAAGATCATAATAAGAACTTGAAATATAAATGATTCAATACCAGTAAAACTTATAAATGTACTAGCACCAAAGAAAAATATTGTACTAGTATGAATTGTTGAGTAAAGTGCTTCAAAACCTAAAAGCGAGGGAGTTATAACTCTATTATTGGTAATCGATTGGAAGGCAACAGTTGACAAACTTTGACAAATTGCAGCAATAATCATTGAAACAAGAGCTACCATTCTTCTCCTAACAACAGGAATGAAAGAGGGAGAATCTACTGGAACTGGATTATTATAAACCAAAAGTCCATAGGAAGAAAATATACCTAAAGCAATCAATATTATTAGCAAAATCCAGTAACGTTTTTCTTCTTTCTCACAGCGAAAAGCTCTGGCTGATCTATTTTCATTAGGTAGATCACAATCAACTGCCATATTTTGTTTATTGTTAAACTCTAATTCACTCATCTTCCACCCCTTTGCCTTAATAAAATAGCGATAAATACTACTGCTCCTACTGTTCCAAGTATCATAGAGACTGGTACTTCAAAAGGCATTATGATTGTTCGAGAAATTATGTCACAAACAGTTATCGTACCCATTCCCAACACACATACCCAGGGTAAATTACTCCTAAGATCATCTCCCCTATACATTGAAACAATATTTGGCACAATTAATCCCAAAAAAGGTAAGTTTCCAATAACAGCCGCAACAATTCCAACTGCAAAAGAAATAAGACCAGTACCCAAAAGAACTATTTTATTATAATTTACTCCAAGACTTGTTGTAACATCTTCTCCCAGTCCAGCCAAAGTCAATCTATCAGCATAGATAAAAATAAGAAAGGTAACTACAACAATTAACCATAAGTACTCATACCTGCCAATTTGAACTGATGCAAAAGAACCTATAAACCAAGTTTCAATATTTTGCGTCATTTGAAAAACTAGCCCAATAAAAGTGGAAATTGCAGAAATCACTGCACCAAGCATCATCCCTATAATTGGGACAATTAAAGACGAGCGAAGTTTAATTTTTCTTAAAAATAAAAAGAAAATCATAGTCCCAACAAAAGAAAAAATGATTGCTCCAGTCATTCGTTGAACCAAAGTTGGTGCAGGGAATAGTAAATAAACGAAAACAAGCCCCAAGCCTGCCCATTCAATAGTTCCTGTAGTTGTAGATTCAACTAAACGATTCTGTGTGATAAGTTGCATTACCAGCCCCGACATTGACATTGCAGCTCCAGTAAGCATTAGTGAAACTGTTCTTGGAACACGAGTTATGAAAAACATTTCTATTCCATCTTCCTGTCCTTGTATATCATAAACCCCGGTAAATAGTGATATAATACCTAAAGCAATAACAGCTATAATTGTTAATATAAAAGGTTTTGTCCATATCTTATTATAATTATAATGTTGGAGCTGAGAATTCCCAGCCCCATACATTTTTTGTATTGTATTATTCGGCACTATGTCATACTCCTTTATTCTACTTATCTAAAACATTCGCCAGTCCTTCAAATAACTCTTGATAAGTTTGTATTGATTCATTTGTGTAAGTATCATCTGGTGCATAGACTATCTTTTCTTCAGTAACAGCACTTGTGTTTTGAAGAGCAGGTGAATTATCGATAACATCCTGAGCAGGAACCGCATCACTTGTGGAAGATATGGCGGCATCACGGTCCAATACAAAAATCCAATCAGGATTACTTTGCGCAATAGCCTCAACAGAAACATCATCACCTTTGTGATCTGAAGAAACATCGTCAATTTCTAATGCTGGAACCCACCCAAATATTTCATACATTGGTCCCCAAACACGTCCAGAATAAGGAGCTGCAAAACCAATATCGCCACCAGAAACTACAACACTCATAACTGTATCAGTTTCATTATATGTAGACTTAACATCCTCAATAGATTTATCAAAATCAGCTACCAATTTCTCAGCCTCTTCATTTTTATCAAAGATCTGTCCCAAAGCGATTGTGGAATCCTTGAGTCCATTTACTAAGTTTTCTCCAGGTGTATCCGCTTCTTCAGAAACATCAAAATTAAGATCAATAATAGTTGCATTTGGCACTATGTTTTTTATATCATCATAAAAACTAGCAAATCTTTGACCAATGATTACAAGTTCAGGATCTACAGCTGCTATAACTTCAAGATCTGGTTCCCGATGATTCCCAATATCTTCAACCGAATCATCTTCTACATATGGTGAATCTCCAGGCATTACTCCCTTTGGAGCAGCTGCTAATTCAATTCCCCAATCAGATAAAGTTTCAAAAGTTCTATTATCCAAAGCAACTACATTCTTCGGATTTACAGGAACAGTAATAGTTCCATGGGAATCAGTGATTTCAACCGTTGAAGTTTCATCCGACCCATCTGTTTCAGGTTCAGTAACTTCACTACTTGGATCCCCACAGGCTGTCAACATTAAAGCAAAGATTGCCATAATGATAGTTAATTTAAAAAAATTAGATTTTCTCATATACGCCTCTCCTTTATATATAATTGTAATAGACAAGCAAATTGTTGGATTGATGAAATCAATATCATCTCGTTATCATCTCGTTTTTTTATATGTGATTTAAGTAATAGCTACCTTCGTTTCACTATAGTAGAAAGTGCCAATACAAATATGATAACGGTGTATGATAATGATTATCAATCTCAATGCTCTAATAAATAATACCAAATTTTAAAAAAATGTCAACTATTTTTTATCTTTTAATGGAGACTAGAGTTACTTTAACCTTTATCACTACTCCTTGACAATAAATTGTTATTAGTAAATAATTTTAAAAATTGCGCTAATCCCCTCTTCCTAGTAATAAAAAATGCGAAGCTTATTTAGTCATTCATTGACTTAAGCTTCGCCCTTTATTCTCTCTATTTAATATCTTAATATATTATAGTTTTTATTAATTAATTTTTTGTAAATACTTTTTAAATTATCTTTTCTTAATGGTCAGATTATAATATATTATTTTACCTTGCAAATATCTCTCTAATCATTTAATTTCAACGTCATTGCATTGATAGCTACTATAACTGTTGATAATGACATGAGAATAGCTCCTACTGCAGGTGTTAATGCTATTCCAATTGGTGCTAAAATGCCGGCAGCTAATGGGATAGCAATAAAATTATAACCTGCTCCCCATATAAGATTTTCTCTCATCTTTCGAGTAATTTTTTTAGATAATTCTAAGAATGATGCAATATCTCCAGGATTGGATTGAGTTAATACTATATCCGCTGAATCTAAAGCTACTTGGGTTCCAGCACCAACAGCCACCCCAACATCTGCTAAGGCCAGAGATGGAGCATCATTAACTCCATCACCTACCATAATAACTGTTTTATTTTCTTTCTTTAATGACTGGACTAATTTATATTTGTCTTGTGGAGATTGGTTTGCCTTATATTGTATAGTCAATTTTTCTGCAACACCCTGGGCAGCCTTTTCATTATCCCCTGTAGCCATGATAGGCTCGATATCATTGGCTTTTAATGCTTTAATAAGGTTAATACTTGTTTCTTTTAGTTCATCTCCTAAAGCTACAAAACCGATTGCTTCACCTTCTTCTACAAAGATACTTAATGTAGCACCTATAGGAACTTCAATATCAAGTTCTCTACCGTATGATTTTTGGCTAATTAATTTATAATGTTTGCCATTAACTTCTCCTTCAACACCTTCACCTGATATAATATCTATTGAATCAAAATTAATAGCCTTAATAGCTTGTTCATTTGCATAATTCACTATGGATTGTGCTATTGGGTGGCTGGAACCACCTTCAATACCAGCGATTAGCGCAGTTACCTCATCTTTTGAATATTTGTTACTAATAGTATTAAGGCCCAATACTTTGAATTCACCGGTGGTTAATGTTCCCGTTTTATCTAAAACCATGATATCAGCTTTATTTGCCAATTCTAAAGCTTCCCTGTCTTTTACTAATAATCCACGACTTGCACCTAAACTTGTACTACGTGCTATTACTAGTGGAATAGCTAAGCCTAAGGCATGTGGACATGCGATAACCAAGGTTGTGACTGTAAAACCAATTGCTGTTTGCAGATCAGAAACAGTTACCCAAATAATAAAAGCTATAAGAGCAACTATTACTGCTATATAGAATAACCAGCCTGCAACCTTATTAGCAACCCCTTCTGCCCGAGATGGTTGATTTTGTGCCTGACCGATTAATGTTTGTACCTGTGAGATAAAAGACTTATCACCTGTTTCTTCTACCTTTATATATAGGTTACCCCCACCATTTGTTGAACCACCAATTACAGTATCATCAACATTTTTTTCAATAGGTTTAGATTCCCCAGTTAAAAGTGCCTCATTTACACGTGATTCACCTCTTACAATAATTCCATCTGCCGGAATACTTTCTCCAGCTTGTACTCTTACAATATCCCCTACCTCTAAATCAGTAACAGGCCGGATCTCTATTGAATCATTATCTAAAACAATATGTGCATCTTTAGGCAATAGCTCTGCTAATGATCTCTGTGCATTACCAGCTTCACCAATTGCTTTCATTTCAATCCAATGGCCTAGTAGCATGATTAAAATCAAAGAAGCAAATTCAAAGAAAAAGTCCATAATATATTCACCAGATAAATAACGGAGAATAACAGCATAGATACTATATAAATATGATACCGAGATACCTAAAGAAACTAAAGCCATCATTCCTGGAGATTTTTGTTTAAATTCATCTACAGCTCCCTGATAGAATGGCCTACCACCATATATTAGCAGTATTGTTGATAAAATTCCTACTATAACATCCGAGTATGGGAATGTAAACTGTAGTGGTAATGTAATTCCCATCATTGGTGACAATATTAGAATTGGTATAGCCAAGGGTAATGATTTTAATAATAGCTCCTTAAAATTTCCATGGTAGTGCCCCCCATGATGGTCATGGTTTTCATGGTTGTGATCATTATGAGTTTCATGGTTGTGATCATTATGAGTTTCATGATTGTGATGCTCTAAATTTTCATTATGATTATTGGAATCTCCGTGAATATTTTCACTGTTTTTTTCGTGGGAAATATCTTTTCTTTCCGACATTTTCATATCAACTCCATCTTTTTCTGTATAATTTAAAGATTATTTACTAAATATACCCTCTTCAATCAAAAATATCTATTTTTTTCCATAATAAACTCTAGTTCTTTTAGAGTTTGTAACCTTAAGCTAATTTATTCGCCAAATTTCTCCATAACTAAGCTTACCATAATTCTAAGACGAGGAAACACTATATCTCTTTGATATAAGCTACTATAATTATGCATGGAAAATAGAACTATCCTCTAAATGGGTAAACAACATTTAAAAATAAGGGGATGGGCCAGTTCCCATGGCAACTCTTTTAATTATTTAATCAAGGATCGCTTTGCTTTCCTCCTTGACAAAATAATTATTTAGAAAACCTAAGCATTATTTAGAGAAACTTTCAGAGGTCTGTGTCACATATGTTTGACTTCTCTAGAAAATAAAAAACATTTTTATTAAAAATGCTTGACATTATCATTGTAAAGTATTAGTATGATTAGTAATAATTTAAATGCTCTGATGGAGAGAAAGATATCTACACTTATTTACAGAGAGTTGGACTAGGTGAAAGCCAATAATAAGTAGATATGTAATATTCACTCCTAAGCAGATTTGCTTAAATATTTCAGTAGGCAAATCCGAAAGCCCATCGTTACAAGGGATAGGACTGTTAGGTCTGATTGAGTGATGACTTTTGTCATAACAGGGGTGGTACCGCGGATATAATCTTTCGTCCCTATAAGTATAGCTA
>Ga0079226_10003785_pt1 | contig 11604 bp, 24 predicted proteins | sample Poulit2014_FD_76345 | JGI IMG/M metagenome (GOLD analysis project Ga0079226, IMG submission 76345) | Agricultural soil microbial communities from Georgia to study Nitrogen management - Poultry litter 2014 | ecosystem: Environmental > Terrestrial > Soil > Agricultural land | place: USA: Georgia...
AATAATGTGGAGATGCGACAATCACATGTTGAGATAACCAAAATAATGTGGAGATGCGACAATCACATGTTGAGATAACCAAAATAATGTGGAGATGCGACAATCACATGTTGAGATAACCAAAATAATGTGGAGATGTGACACTCACATGTTGAGATAACCAAATGTTGAGAAGCTACCCCATAGTTAAAGAAAACAAAAAGGGCCTGGTCAATCTCTCCGTAAAGAGAAACATCCATGCCCTTTCCAATTTAATCAACTAGTTCAATAATTGCTATATTCGCACCGTCTCCACGGCGAGGACCTAATTTTAGTATACGTGTATACCCACCTTGTCTATCCTCATAGCGTTCAGCAATATCACCAAAAAGCTTTTGGAGGACTTGTTCGTCTTCTTCTGTCTTTTTGTTATATAAAAAGGATGCCGCTTGTCTTTTTGCATGTAGATCTCCACGTTTTGCTAGTGTAATCATTTTATCAACAGAAGATCTTAATTCTTTCGCTTTTGCTTCTGTTGTTTCGACACGTTCATGAAGAATTACATCTGCTGTTAGATTTCGTAAAAGCGCTAAACGGACATCTGTTGTACGTCCTAACTTTCTTGCCATGAGTTTCCCTCCTTTTCACTCTGTGACAAAAAACATTGAATCAATCGTCACTGCGCAAGCTTAATTCAAGCTCTGCTAGTTTATTTTTAACTTCGTCAAGCGATTTTCGACCTAAGTTACGTACTTTCATCATATCTTCTTCTGTTTTTGTTGTGAGCTCCTGTACAGTGTTTATTCCCGCACGTTTTAAACAATTATATGAGCGCACCGATAAGTCCAATTCTTCAATCGTCATTTCTAGGACTTTTTCTTTTTGGTCTTCTTCTTTTTCCACCATAATTTCTGCTTTTTGTGCATCATCTGTTAAACCTACGAAAATATTAAGATGTTCGGTAAACACTTTCGCCCCTAAAGAGACCGCCTCTTCAGGTCGTATGCTTCCATTTGTCCAAACATCAAACGTTAATTTATCGTAATTTGTAATCTGACCAATACGTGTATTCTCTACTTGGTAAGAGACACGTGAAACTGGTGTAAAAATAGAATCAACTGGAATGACTCCAATTGGTTGGTTATCTTGTTTATTTTCTTCAGCTGTCCGATAACCACGGCCCCGCTCAGCTGTTATTTTCATATACAATTTCCCACTACTATTTAATGTAGCAATCGGTAATTCTGGATTTAAAACTTCCACATCACTATCATATGTTAAATCAGCAGCTGTAACAACGCCTTCTCCTTGTGCATCAATTTCCAGTGTTTTTACATCATCGGAATATATCTTGAGAGCTAGTTTCTTTAAATTTAATATAATGGTTGTTACATCTTCAACGACACCATCGACAGTTGAAAATTCATGAAGTGCTCCATCGATCTGGACAGATGTAACAGCGGCACCTGGAAGTGAGGACAAAAGGATACGGCGTAAAGAGTTACCTAATGTTGTACCATATCCTCTCTCAAGCGGCTCAACTACAAATTTACCAAATGTAGCATCATCACTTATTTCAACCGTGTCAATGTTTGGTTTTTCAATCTCGATCATTCCATTAAGCCCTCCTTAAAAACTAACGTCCGAATCTAAGTTACTTTTATATTCAACTTAGATTTTTGTAAATAGTACCTTAGTCCTTGTTACTGTTTAATAGTTATTCTTTTGTAATAAGCTTCTAATGTCCATTTAATATTCAATTCCAACCTTAATCTATCAATGAATTATTCTTGTAAACATTTTGCTTTATATAACCATTATAGACAGAGTGACAAATTCTAAACGGTATAATTACACGCGACGTCGTTTGGGTGGGCGACATCCGTTATGTGGTACAGGTGTCACATCACGAATTGCAGTGATTTCTAGACCTGCTGCTTGCAATGAGCGAATCGCTGCTTCACGGCCAGCACCAGGACCCTTAACAGATACTTCTAGATTTTTCATACTCGTTTCAAGTGCTGCTTTTGCAGCCGTTTCAGCTGCCATTTGTGCTGCAAATGGTGTTGACTTACGTGATCCTTTAAAGCCGAGTGCACCAGCTGAACTCCAGCCGATTACATTTCCTTGCAAATCAGTTATTGTAACAATCGTATTGTTGAATGTGGAATGGATATGTGCTACTCCAGTTTCAATCGTCTTTTTCACCCGACGTTTACGTGTTGTATTCGTATTACGTGCCATATGCGTTCATTACCTCCTTTTAATTTATTCTTTCTTACCTGCAACCGCTTGACGTGGACCTTTTCGTGTACGAGAGTTGTTTTTTGTTTTTTGACCACGCACTGGAAGACCTCTACGGTGTCTAACGCCTCGATATGAACCAATTTCTGTTAAACGTTTAATATTCAAAGAAACTTCACGACGTAAGTCTCCTTCAATCGTGTAATTGTTTACGGCCTGACGAATTTTTCCAAGTTCCTCTTCTGTTAAATCACGAACACGTGTATCTTCAGAAACTCCTGCTTCTTCCAATATATATTGAGAACTTGTTTTTCCGATTCCATAGATAGACGTAAGGGCAATTACGACTCGCTTATCTCTTGGAATATCAATTCCTGCTATACGTGCCATACGTTCATTCACCTCCAAAATTATCCTTGTTTTTGCTTATGTTTCGGATTTTCACAAATAACCATTACTTTTCCTTTACGTTTAATAACTTTGCATTTTTCGCAAATTGGTTTTACTGATGCTCTTACTTTCATCATTTTACCTCCTTCAACATCGGAGCTTGCACACTATTTGTAACGATACGTGATACGGCCTTTTGTTAAGTCGTATGGGGATAACTCTACCGTTACTTTATCTCCTGGTAAGATGCGGATGAAATGCATGCGAATTTTCCCTGATACATGGGCTAATATGGTATGCCCATTTTCAAGTTCAACATGAAACATAGCATTTGGTAATGTTTCTGTCACAGTACCTTCTACTTCAATCACATCGTCTTTAGACATCGTGCCTGTCTCCCTTCTCTAAATAAGTCACAACTTCACTAGCATATTTTTCGATAGCAAATCGTAACTTCCCGTTGGAGACACGGTTAGTCTCCAAAAGACTTGTTCTCACTTCACTAGAAATGAATGGTGTTTTCTCAATATGATTGATATTCTTTTTCTTTGGTCGATCATATTTTCGTTTTTCACCATCCGCCAGCAATACAAAACGGTCATCTATAATGTTGATGATTATCGCATATTGATTTTGTTCTCTACCTTTCGTAACACGAACAATTTGCCCTACCTGCGGAACTGTTAAGTCGTCCGTCAACAACGATCACCTTCATTTACAAGATAATTAACACTTACAACATTATCGATTTATTTTTGCCTGTATTTCTTTAAATACGTCATCAATCGCTTGATCACCATTAATCGTTAGAAGTATGCCTTGTTTTTCATAGAAGTTTAGTAACGGTTTTGTTTGTTCGATATTTACAGCTAAACGTTTTTGCACCGTTTCCTCTGTGTCATCTTCCCGTTGGATAAGTTCACTTCCATCCTTATCACAAATTCCTTCTTGTTTTGGCGGATTATATACAACGTGATACGTTGCACCACATGATGGACAAACCCTTCTCCCTGTTAACCGTTCTAATAACTTTTCTTCAGGTACATCTACATGAATCACATAATCAAGCTTTTGATCTAATTTTGTCGTAATTTCTTGTAAAGCTTCTGCTTGAGGAATCGTTCTAGGGAACCCATCGAGTAAGAAACCATCTTTACAGTCATCCTTACTCAAACGCTCTTCTACAATTCCATTCGTTACTTCGTCTGGAACAAGAGCACCTTCGTCAAGATAGTTTTTCGCCTTTTTCCCTAATTCAGTACCCTCTTTTATCGCTAGTCGGAACATATCTCCTGTTGATATATGTGGAACGTTATATGCTTCATTTATTTTTTCCGCTTGTGTTCCTTTACCTGCTCCTGGTAATCCCATTAAGATTAATTGCAATGTTCTCTCCTCACTCTCCAGTTTAACACTCTATGATTACCTTATAAACCCTTTATAATGTCGTTTAACTAATTGACTCTCTAATTGCTTCATCGTTTGTAGGGCGACCCCGACGACAATTAAGAGACTCGTTCCTCCAATTTGTACGGCTGTAGGAAGATTAGCAATTCCTCCTAAAAGGATAGGAAGTACAGAAACTGCTGCTAAAAAAATTGAACCGACAAATGTTAAACGATACATCACCCGTGTCAAGTACGTTTCTGTATTACGTCCTGGTCTGATCCCAGGAATATACCCGCCTTGCTTTTGTAGGTTTTCCGCCATTTGTTCAGGATTTACTTGAACGAACGTATAAAAATACGTGAACGCTATAATTAAAATGACATAGAGTACCATCCCAATTGGTTGTGTATAATCAAATATCATTTCAATTACAGATGCCGCTCTACTTCCTTCAAAGAAGCTTGCAACTGTTCTCGGCGCTATAATAAAAGCAATTGCAAAGATGACTGGAATCACCCCTGCTGCGTTTACTTTCAATGGTAAATGTGTGGAGTGTCCACCAACTGGAGAACGATTGACTAACTTTTTAGCGTATTGAATAGGTATTTTTCGCTCTGCTTGCTGAATATAAATGACACCGACCGTAACTGCTAATACAACTAGCACGATTAACGCCACAATCACGATGTTAATAAATAGGTCTTCTCCAGGATTTATAAAGTACTGACTATACAATTGCTGCACACCATTTGGTACTGCCGCTACAATTCCAGCAAAAATGATAATTGAAATTCCATTTCCAACTCCATTTGCTGTAATTTGTTCACCTAACCACATTAGAAATGCAGTTCCACTTGTTAAAACAATTGCAATAACGAGTATTTTTGTAATATTAGGATCTTCAATCAGTAACCCACCAGCCATTGCATTAAATCCGATAGACATCGCAATCGCTTGGATAAATGCAAGTACGATCGTCCCATAGCGAGTTACTTGGGCAATTTTCTTTCGTCCCATTTCTCCTTGCTTTTTCCACTCTGTAAATTTAGGAACAACATCCATTTGTAAAAGCTGCATAATAATTGATGCAGTAATGTATGGCATAATTCCCATCGCTAGAATAGAAAAGTTTTGCAAGGCACCTCCACCAAAAGTATTTAAAAATCCGAACACATTTTGTTGGTTCATAAAGTCGATCGCATCTTTATTCGTATATGGTACTGGGATAAACGTACCGATACGGAAAATAACGAGCATTAATAATGTAAAGACAATCTTTTTTCTTATATCAGCAATCCGCATGAAATTAGAGATTGTACGGAACATTAAATCACCTCGGTATTTCCGCCGGCTGCCTCAATTGCTTCCTTTGCTGCAGTTGAAAATTTATGAGCCTTCACGTTCAACTTCTTATCAACCGAACCTTTACCAAGTACTTTTACACCTGATTTTACTTTATTAATTACACCTTTTTCAAGTAAGAATTCTGGTGTAATTTCAGTGTTTTCGTCGAAACGATTTAAAGTGTCTAAATTTACAATTGCGTACTCTTTTTTATGAATGTTTGTAAATCCACGTTTCGGTAAACGTTGGAATAAAGGTGTTTGACCTCCTTCAAATCCAGGACGTGTACCGCCGCCAGAACGTGCTTTTTGTCCTTTATGACCTCTACCGGAAGTTTTTCCATGTCCTGATGCCATTCCGCGACCAACACGTTTGCGGTTCGTACGACTTCCTTCACTTGGTTTTAACTCATGAAGTTTCATCTCTACGCCTCCTTTGTCATCAATCTAGTTTTACAGTTCTTTTACTGCGACTAAGTGAGATACTTTGTTAATCATTCCACGAATAGCCGGTGTATCACTCTGAACAACAGTATCATTCACTTTTTTGAGTCCTAACGTTTGAATCGTTTTTACTTGGTTTTCCTTTCTACCGATCACACTACGTTTGAGGGTAATTTCTATTTGTTTTGCCATTTTTAGGTCCCTCCTTATCCTAATAACTCTTCGACAGATTTCCCGCGTAGTTTAGCAACGTCTTCAGCAGTTTTTAAATTCTCTAATCCACTAATTGTTGCTCGAATCATATTGATTGGATTATTCGATCCTAATGATTTTGTTAAAATGTCACCAACACCTGCTAGTTCTAGAACCGCACGTACAGGACCACCGGAAATAACTCCTGTACCTTCTGCTGCTGGCTTCATTAATACGTTTCCTGAGCCGAATTCTCCAACAATTTCATGTGGAATCGTTGTTCCAACAATAGGGACTTCAATTAAATTCTTTTTAGCATTATCGATCGCTTTTTTAATCGCTTCTGGTACTTCAAGTGCTTTTCCTGTCCCAAATCCAACACGACCATTTTTGTCACCAACAACGACGACAGCTGCAAAACGAAAACGACGTCCACCTTTTACTACTTTTGCTACACGGTTAATAGTAACTACACGTTCTTCTAAATCCTTGTTATTCTTATCAATATTTTTACTCAACGTGATGGTTCCCTCCTTTTTTATTAAAATTCTAAGCCTGCTTCTCGTGCTGCTTCAGCAAGTGCTTTAACACGTCCGTGAAAAATGTAGCCGCCACGATCAAACACTACTGTTTTATACCCTTTTTCAATCGCACGTTCTGCGAGCAATTTTCCTACTTGCTCAGCTGCTGCGACATTACTTGTAGAGTCAAGATTTAAATCTTTTTCATTCGTATTGGCACTTACAATTGTTATACCTTTTTCATCATCGATTAATTGTGCATAAATATTTTTATTGGAGCGAAATACGTTTAAACGTGGACGACTTTCTGTTCCAGTTATTTTTTTACGTACCCGTCCATGAATTCTTTTTCGAACAAAGTTTTTACTCGGTTTTGTGATCATTTAATTGCCCTCCTTTCAAGCTTTTACACTTTACTTAGCAGTTTTACCTTCTTTACGACGTACGTATTCACCTTTATAACGAATTCCTTTTCCTTTATAAGGTTCAGGTGTACGAATAGATCTAATATTAGCTGCTACTGCTCCTACACGTTCTTTATCAATTCCTTTCACGATAATTTCCGTATTTTTAGGAACATCAAATTCAATATTATCTTCTTGTTCAATTTCAACTGGATGAGAATAGCCAGCACTTACAACTACTTTATTCCCTTGTTTTTGAGCTCGGTATCCAACCCCGATGATTTCTAACTCTTTCTGAAACCCTTTTGAAACACCTTCAATCATATTAAAGATCAAGCTACGTACTGTTCCATGTAAAGATCTATCTTTTTTATCATCACTATTACGTTCAATTGTAACTTCTTTATCCTCTATATTTATTTTAACATCTCCAGGAAGAGTTCTCGATAACTCTCCTTTAGGACCCTTCACTTGAATCTTGTCGTTGTCGAGTTTTACTTCAACACCTTCAGGGATTTCAATTGGACTTAAGCCAATTCGTGACATTCATTCCACCTCCTAAATAACGCAATTTTACCAAATATATGCGAGTACTTCTCCACCGACTGCTTGAGCGCGAGCTTCCTTATCTGATAATATACCGTTTGATGTAGATACGATTGCTGTGCCTAAACCGTTCAATACTCTTGGCACCTCATCTGCTTTTGCATATACTCGTAAACCTGGTTTGCTAATTTTCTTTAAACCAGTAATAACTCGTTCATTATTTGTACCATACTTTAAAAAGATTCGTAAAACACCTTGTTTATTGTCTTTGATTACTTCATAATCACGTACATATCCTTCACGCTTTAAAATGTCTGCTATTTCAGCTTTCAATTTTGAAGACGGAAGATCTAATTTCTCATGACGCACTACATTCGCATTACGGATACGTGTAAGCATATCTGCAATAGGATCTGTCATTACCATTTATCATTACCTCCTTCCCGAATTTACAATTACCAACTAGCTTTTTTAACGCCAGGAATTTGACCTTTATGGGCAAGTTCACGAAAACAAATTCGGCATAATTTAAATTTACGAATTACTGAATGTGGTCGGCCACAACGTTCACAGCGTGTATATTCACGCACTTTAAATTTTTGTGGACGTTTCTGTTTCGCTATCATCGATTTTTTAGCCACAAATTTTCCTCCTTGCATGTAAATTCTTACTTATTTTTGAAATGGCATTCCAAGTTGTGCTAATAGTTCTCGTGCTTCTTCATCTGTATTAGATGTCGTCACGATTGCAATATCCATCCCACGTACTTTATTTACTTTGTCATAGTTAATTTCCGGGAAAATTAACTGTTCTTTAACACCTAGTGTATAATTACCTCTGCCATCAAATGCTTTATTTGAAACGCCTCTAAAGTCACGTACTCTTGGTAGTGATACTCGAATAAGCTTTTGTAAAAACTCATACATTCTTTCTCCTCGTAACGTTACTTTTGCTCCGATCGGCATTCCTTCTCTTAAACGAAAACCTGCGATAGATTTCTTCGCGCGTGTAACAACAGGCTTTTGCCCCGTGATTAGTGTTAGTTCTTCAATAGCATTATCGAGAAGTTTTGAGTTTTGAACTGCATCACCAACACCCATATTTATAATGATTTTTTCTATTTTCGGAACTTGCATTACAGATTTATAATTAAATTTTTCCATCATAGATGGTACAATCTTTTCTTGATAAATTTGTTTTAATTCATTCATTTTGTCACCCTCCCTTCGCTCTATTTATCTAAAGGTTCACCAGATTTCCTCGCGATCCGGACTTTTTTTCCATCTCGTATTTCATAACCAACTCGAGTAGGTTCTCCAGATTTGGGATCAATTGGCATTACATTTGATACATGAATTGGAGCCTCTTGATTTAAAATTCCACCTTGTGGATTATCTTGAGAAGGCTGGGCATGAATTTTAACCATATTTATTCCTTCGACAAGTACTCGTTGTTTTTTTGGGTATGCTTCTAAAATTGTACCTTGTTTGCCTCGATCTTTTCCTGAGAGAACTTTTACTTTATCACCTTTTTTAACATGCATGTTTTCGCACCTCCCGTTTTGCATTAGTTTTATAACGAATGATTATCGTTTTTCTCATAATACTTCTGGAGCTAGAGATACGATTTTCATGAATTTTGCATCACGTAATTCACGTGCTACTGGTCCAAAAATACGAGTTCCTCTTGGACTTTTATCATCACGGACAATTACTGCTGCATTTTCATCAAAACGGATGTAGGAGCCATCTTTACGGCGAGTCCCTGTTCTGGATCGGACAATAACTGCACGAACAACATCACCTTTTTTGACAACGCCTCCAGGTGTTGCTTGTTTTACTGTGCAAACAACAACATCACCGATATTAGCAGTTTTCTTCCCTGTTCCACCCAATACCTTAATCGTTGAAACTTCACGTGCACCAGAGTTATCTGCAATTTTTAAATTACTTTCTTGTTGGATCATAATCTTTTACCTCCTCTCGAAGACCTTGCTAAATTCTAGATGATTACAGCTTCTTCAACGACTTCTACAAGTCGGAAACGCTTTGTTTTTGATAATGGGCGAGTTTCCATAATCCGTACAATATCGCCATTTTTGGCTACATTATTTTCATCATGAGTTTTTAGTTTCTTTGAATATTTAACACGTTTTCCGTATAGTGGGTGAACTTTATACGTTTCGACTACTACGGTAACTGTCTTATCCATCTTGTCAGATACTACACGGCCTGTGTAAACTTTTCGGTCATTGCGTTCACTCATATTCTTATTGACCTCCTCTTTTTAACATTTTAGTTATTCACACTAAGTTCACGTTCACGTGCAACTGTTTTTAATCGAGCGATCGTTCTTTTTACTTCTTTAATTCGAGCTGTGTTTTCGAGTTGTCCAGTCGCTAACTGGAATCGTAAATTAAATAATTCTTCTTTCATTGATTTAACATTTTGTTCAATTTCGGCAGTGGTAAGTTCTCTTATTTCTTTAGCCTTCATTGATTTCACCACCAATTTCGTCACGTCTTACAAACTTCGTCTTGATCGGTAACTTATGAGATGCAAGACGGAGTGCTTCACGTGCAACTTCTTCTTCTACACCTGCTATTTCGAATAAAATTTTTCCTGGTTTCACAACCGCTACCCAGCCTTCAAGAGCCCCTTTACCAGAACCCATTCTTACTTCCAGGGGTTTAGCAGTGTACGGTTTATCTGGGAAAATCTTAATCCAAACTTTCCCACCACGTTTCATAAAACGAGTCATCGCAATACGGGCAGCTTCGATTTGGCGTGCAGTAATCCATGACGCTTCAGTAGCTTGTAAGCCATAATCTCCAAATGTTACTTCAACGCCACCTTTTGCTTTTCCTTTCATACGTCCTCGGTGTTGTCTACGGTATTTAACACGTTTTGGCATTAACATAATGCATAATCCCCCTTCCTTATTTTTTCGGTTTTTCCGGAAGGACTTCTCCACGATAGATCCACACTTTGACACCAAGTTTTCCGTAAGTAGTGTCTGCTTCTACATTTCCATAATCAATATCAGCACGTAGAGTGTGTAGTGGTACAGTTCCTTCACTATAATGTTCTGCTCTTGCGATATCTGCTCCGCCAAGTCGACCAGATACTTGTGTTTTGATTCCTAATGCTCCAGCACGCATTGTACGCTGAATAGCTTGTTTTTGTGCACGACGGAAAGAGATACGACTTTCTAATTGACGTGCAATGTTTTCAGCTACTAATTTTGCATCTAGATCAACTTTTTTAATTTCAACGATGTTGATATGAATTCTTTTTCCTGTTAGTTTTGTTAAATCTTTACGTAGTTTTTCTACTTCAGATCCACCTCTTCCGATAACCATTCCCGGTTTACCTGTATGGATCGTAATGTTTACACGGTTAGCCGCTCGTTCAATTTCAACTTTTGAAACCGCCGATGATTGTAAACGGTCCTCTAAATACTCTCTAATTTTAATGTCTTCATGAAGTAATTCAGCATAATCTTTATCCGCATACCATTTAGATTCCCAATCTTTAATGATACCTACACGAAGACCAGTTGGATTTATCTTTTGACCCACAGACTATCCCTCCTTCTTTTCTGTTAAAACTACAGTTATATGACTCGTACGTTTGTTAATACTGCTTGCTCTTCCTTGTGCACGAGGTCTAAATCTTTTCAACGTAATTCCCTCGTCAACGTACGCTTCTGAAATAACTAAATTGTCAGGGTCCATTTCGTAATTGTGCTCAGCATTTGCAATTGCTGAATTCAATACTTTTTCAACTATTGATGATGCCCCACGTTGTGTATGACGTAAAATTGCTATTGCTTCGCCGACTTCTTTTCCACGAATTAAATCGACGACTAAACGTACTTTACGAGGAGCGATACGAACTTGTTTTGCTACTGCTTTAGCAACTTGCGTTTCAGTTTCTGTCATTATTTAGCGCCTCCTCTCATTATCGTTCTGTTTTTTTATCTTCTCCAGAATGTCCTTTAAACGTTCTTGTTGGTGCAAACTCTCCAAGTTTATGACCTACCATATCTTCTGTTACATAAACTGGTACATGTTTACGCACATCATGTACAGCAAAAGTATGACCAACAAACGCTGGGAAAATACTAGAGCGTCTTGACCACGTTTTAATG
>Ga0079226_10003787_pt1 | contig 11599 bp, 9 predicted proteins | sample Poulit2014_FD_76345 | JGI IMG/M metagenome (GOLD analysis project Ga0079226, IMG submission 76345) | Agricultural soil microbial communities from Georgia to study Nitrogen management - Poultry litter 2014 | ecosystem: Environmental > Terrestrial > Soil > Agricultural land | place: USA: Georgia...
GACTGCAAGAAGATCTCTCGCCGGGCGAGCTCCCCGCGCGGGATCGCGTAGATGTACTGGTAGATCGCCTCACCGGAGACGGTCCGGCCCTGCGCGTCGGGAGAGTTCGCCATACGGTCAACAGTCGGTTCTGACGCCTCCAGACGCAAGCGGCCCGCGATCTCGTTCGGCGTCCACGACGGGACCAGATCCGCCTCCACCCACGCCTTGAGCACCGGGTCCCCTGCGAGCTTCCTCCGCTGGCGACGAGCGCGTCGACGCTGCGCGGCCACGTCCGCGGTCACGGCCTGGTAGCCGCGCGTATTCGTCGTATCTCCCGCGAGATCACCGACTGGCAACACCCCAGGTGACGGGTGATCCTCCGCACTGACCACCCCGCCTTCGAGGCCGTCGAGATCTCTGATCTGTCACCGAACGACAGCCCCACTCGTGCCATCAACACTCTCCGCCGATCAGACCCCGCCGACCGGGAGTGTTGCCTCGACGCTAAGACACCGCCCTGCTTGATCTTCGGATGGGCAGTGTTCTTCCACGCCGGCTCACTCATCGCGACCGAGCCTCCCGAACCGCGCGATGCCCACCGACAACAGCTGGGCGCTGCAGAGGGGCAGAGGCATCAGGTCCGGCATAACCAACATCGTAGGCGCATGCTCCTTCGTTGACGTCGGTGGCCTGTGAACGGGGCCCGTGACGACCCGTGAGAGCAATCGTCCGCCCACTACCCGCAGGAGAGACGGCACCACCCGGGTGCCCACGACGAGAGGAGAGCACCATGCCACGGACGAAGGCCCCCTCCACCGAGCTCACGAAGCTCCTCACGCCGGCCAAGCTTGCCGAGCATCTCGAGGTCTCCACCGGGACACTGGCAAACTGGCGCAGCGCCGGCACCGGCCCGAAATACGTGCGTCTTGCCGGAGTCGTCCGCTACCGCGTCGACGCCGTGGAGAAGTGGATCGCCGCAGGCGCCCCGCCGCAGTGGCTATGAGCCACTCATCTGATGCGAAGCCCTCGGTCACGTAAAGCAGATGGTGTCCGCGCTGGTAAAGGGTGCGCTACCCGAGCCGACGAGAGGTCAAGTCCCTGGAAGTGGTGTAGCGGGCCTTCGTTGAGGGGGTAGGCGGCCAGGGCGGGGAGGGAGCTGTCGGCCACCTCCTCGGCGCTGGTGTCTTGCATGACGTTGAGGTGGCAGCGGGCGAGAACGTCGAGCCCGAGGTAGCGGCGGCCTTCGGCCCATTCATCGGTCTGTTCGGCCAGGACCGCGCCGACGAGGCGGACGATCGCGTCGCGAGTGGGGAAGATGCCGACGGAGTCGGTGGGGCGGCGGATCTCTTTGCTCAGCCGTTTGGTGGGGTTGTTGGACCAAATCTGGACCCACACCTTGGGGAAGGCCGTGAACGTGAGGAGGTCGGCGCGGGCGGCGTCGAGGTGCTCGACCATGTCGGGGAGTTTCTCGCTCATGTAGTCCAGCAGCCACTCGAACTGGGCGTTCACCGCGGCGGCGTCGGGCTGGTCATAGACGCTGTGCAGCATCGCCTTCACTGCAAGCCCCATGCCCTTGGGGCAGATGCTCATCAGGTTCGCCGCGTAATGGGTGTGGCACCGCTGCCAGGACGCGCCGGGCAGATGCGCGGCGATCGCCTCGACCAAGCCCAGCATGCGCATCGGAAGTGAAGTGACGAGGCGGACTCCGCCCAGGCCACGGGCGACGAGGTTGGCGAAGAAGCTGCTCCAGGCGGCCCCGGTCTCGCTGGTGGCCACCCGCATGCCGAGCACCTCGCGGTGGCCGTCGCCGTTGACCCCGGTGGCAAGCAGGACGACGGCGTTGATGACCCGGCCACCCTCGCAGACTTTCATCGTCAACGCCTCGGCGGAGACGAACGTGAACGGTCCGGCTTCGTCCAGGGGGCGATGGCGGACTCCACATGCTCGTCGAGATCGGCTGCCATGCGAGAGATTGAAGAGCTCACCTGCTGCGGCCACATCGAATGCTTTAGCTGAATGCTTCAAGCTCCCCGAGCCCGCGATCCTCATAGATCTTTACCGTGGTCTGCCACGGAATCACACCGATCTCATCCGCCCAGCGCTGCCAATCGGCGGCAAGCTCCGCCACCAAGTCCGGTTGGTCGGCGGACAGATTGTTCCGTTCCACGCGGTCGTGCTCGATGTCGTAGAGTTCCCAGTCGCCACCTCGCTCGCGCACGAGCTTATGGGTTCCCCGGCGGATCGCCGCATTACCTATGTGCTCCCAGTACTGGGTTGCCGTCTCGACATCTTCGCCCCTGAGCGTGGGCACCATGCTGCGCCCTTTCAAGGGCATGGTTTCAGAGTTCTGTCGGGGCTGGATACCGACCAGATCTAACACGGTGGGCACGATATCGGTGAGCTGGTACGGCGTGTTGACGATGCGCCCGGCATCGGCACTGTCGGCACCAGTTCTACTTCCTCCGACGCGTCCGACGATGAGAGGGGTGGAGATGCCGCCCTCGTGCAGCCAGCGTTTGAAGAAGCGATGGGGGGTGTTCGAGAGGTTGGCCCAGGACTGGCCGTAGCTCATGTAGGAGTCGTCGACGCCCGGCTCCACTTCGGGGTAGTTGCCGAGGCGGATCTTTCTGCCATCACGGGTGGTGCCGGGGAAGATGTCGCGGCGCTTCTCGAACTCTGCGGGGTCACCGTGCGGCAGATACTCGGCGCAGCCTCCATTATCGGACAGGAAGAGCACGATTGTCTCCCGGTCCGAGTTAGCGGCCTCGATCGCGGCGAGCACGCGACCGATCTGCTGATCCATCGATTCGACCATGGCAGCGTAGGTCTGCATCCGGCGCGCTTCCCACTCCTGATGTGGGGCGTCGTCCCAGCAGATCCCTCCCTCGGGGTCGGCTGGGCTCAGCTCAGCGTCGGGGGCGAGGATTCCTTCGTCGATCATCGCCTTTTGCCTGGTCTCGCGCAGGCGGTCCCAGCCTGCGTCGTAGACACCGTCGTAGGCATCGATGTCCGCCTGGCGTGCGTGCAGGGGCCAATGCGGCGCGGTGAATGCGAGGTAGTGGAAGAAGGGACGACCATCGTCGGCGGCGATGAACTGCGCTGCGTCGTCGCCGATGGCTTCGGTGAAGTACCAGTCCTCGTCGGCGCGGTACTCATGTGGCACTGGGCTCTCCCCTCGTGTCAAGGTGCCGGGCTGGAAGTAACTACCGCAGCCTGTGATGGTCCCGAAGAAGTGATCGAAGCCGCGCCGCGTGGGCCAGGAATCGTCCGGGGTTTTCACCTGGGCTGAGAGGTGCCACTTCCCGCTTAGGCCGGTGCGATAGCCGGCCGCGCTCAGTTCCTCGGCGAGGGTTGTGCACCGCTGGTTGAGACTGCCGGCGTAGCCTCCGGGCCGATCATCCTTGGCGAGGATCCCGATGCCGGTCTGATGCGGATGTAGGCCGGTCAGTAGGGACGCCCGCGACGGGCTGCAGCGCGCGGTGTTGTAGAACTGGGTGAAGCGAGTTCCTGCCCTGCCCAGGCGATCCAGGTGCGGCGTGTGGATTTCGCCGCCGTAGCAGCCCAGATCTGAGTACCCGAGGTCGTCGGCGAGGATCAGCAGCACGTTCGGTCGCTCGTCAGCCGATCGCATAGGTCCAGCCCTTCCCTTGAGCGCGGTAGATCTCAAGGATCTTCTGGAACGGAATCACGCCCACCTCGTCCGCGGTCTCCTGCCAGCGCTCCGCGAGATCTGCGACGACCTCGGGGAACCGCTCTGCCAGATCATGTAGTTCTGCGCGATCCTCGTCCAGGTCATAGAGCTCCCAGTCGAATCCGTGCTCCTTCACCAGCTTCCACGGTCCTCTGCGGTAGGCGGCATTGCCGACATGCTCCCACCACAGCGGATGGTCGATGCTCGGCTCGTCACGCAGCGCGCTCAGCATCGATACCCCCGTCGGCCGGTATGCCGCTGCGCCGTTGCGCTCCGCGGGGACCTTTGCCCCGGTGGCCTCGAGGATCGTGGGCAGAACGTCCACCAGCTGATATGCACCGTCGGCGACGATCCCGCCATCGATCTCGCCGCCGGGCCAGGAGCAGATGAAACTGCTGGCGGTCCCGCCCTCATGGGTCCAAACCTTGTACCGGCGGTACGGGGTGTTGGAGAGGTTCGCCCACGCTCGTCCGTAGCTGGCATACGTATCCTCACCGCCTGGCTCCACCAGCGGATCGTTGCCGATGTGCACGACCCGGCCGTCCCTGGTCTGCCTGCGCAGGATGCCGTCACGCTGCCGGAATTCCTCGAGTTCGATGAGAGGCACCGGATCCGCAGAGGCACCGTTGTCGGAGAGGAAGATGACCATCGTGTTCTCCGTCTGACCCTGCTCGTCAATCTGCCCCAGGATCCTGCCAATCGCGGTGTCCATCTCTTCCACCATGGCGGCGTACACGCTCATGCGTGCGATTTGCCATTCCTTCTCGGGCTGCTCCACCCAGGGTAAAACGCTCGGATCGCGGGGGCTGAGCTGCGCCGTGGGGGAGACAACGCCGAGCTCGCGCTGTCGCTCGAACCGCTCCTGCCTCAGGTCATCCCAGCCACGGGCATAGACCTCGCGATACTTCTCGATCGTCTCCGGCCGTGCATGCAGGGGCCAATGTGGAGCGGTGAACGGCACGTACAGGAAATACGGATCGTCGCTGTCCTCCTGCAGGAACTCGACGGCCTCGTTGGCGATGGCATCGGTGTAGAAGAAGTCCGGATCCGCGATCTCGGCCTCAGCGCTGTCCACACCTCGCGTCAGGGTCGTCGGCGCAAAGTAGCTGGCGCACCCCTCGAGGGTCCCGTAGAAGCGGTCGAAGCCGCGCTCAGTCGGCCAGGCACCATTGGGACGGCTACTATCGCTGGCCAGATGCCATTTCCCAAAGGCTCCGGTGCGGTAGCCAGCCTGCGAGAGCGTCTCCGCCATGGTCACGGCACGTTCATCGAGGTTCCCGCGGTACCCGCCCTGCTCGCTGGTGTCGTTGCACAGGATGCCGATCCCGGCCTGGTGCGGATGCAGTCCAGTCAGCAGTGATGCCCGGCTCGGGCTGCATCGGGGCGTGTTGTGGAAGTCCGTTAGGCGGGCCCCATGTCCGGCGAGAGCGTCGAGGTGCGGCGTCCTGATCTCGGAGCCGTAGCAGCCGAGGTCGGAGTATCCGAGGTCATCGGCAAGGAAGATCACCACGTTGGGCGGTCGGTGACTCATGAGGGCTCCTTCGGAATGTTCCATACAGCCCACCTGCGGCGGTGCACCGGGCGGGTCTCTAGCGTCAACCCATATTATTGCTATTGACAACTTGGTCAAGTGTGAGTGACGATCGTGCCCGTCCCCAAGCTTCCGGGCCGAAGGTCCCGAAGAACTCGCAAAGGAGCGACCATGGTCAACTGGGTCACGAGAAGGACTTTCACGACAGTCGGCGCCGCTGGCGCTGTCGCTGGCCTCGCCGCATGTTCGGGAGGTTCAGGCGGAGCCCTGGGCGATGACGGCGGAGGCGACGGCACCTCGCTCGTCGTCCCCGTTAATGAATCCCCGTGGTTGGACGCCTATAAAGGGCTCGTTGAGAGGTTCCAGGAGGAGACCGGAGTCAGTGTCGAGCTGCGGGTCTTCCCGTACGACGAGATGCGCACGCAGGTCATCAACGATATTCAGAGCGGGAGCTCCGTCTACGACATCTACCAGATCGACGAGCCCAACCTGCATGAGTTCTTCATCAACGAGTGGGTTGTCCCCTTCACGGACATTGACCCCTCCTTCGAGCAGGACCCAGCGATCAACGACTATGCCGACTTCACCCGATGGGACGCGGAGTCTAAGACCTCCTCGCCCGACGGCACCGTGATGGTGCAGCCCCTGAACGGCAATGTGCACCTGTACGTGCATCGCACCGACCTGTTCGAGGAAGCCGGGCTGTCCGTGCCCGCCACCTGGCAGGAAGCGGTTGACAACGGCCATGCTCTGCAGGAAGCAGGCCTGGCCACGTACGGTTATGTCGTGCGCACCCAGGGCGCTACCGGCGGATCCGCCCAAATCACCTACGACTTCCTCCCGCTGCTCTACTCCTTTGGCGCGAGCTGGTTCGTGGATGAGGGCACTGACTGGACCCCATCAGTGACTTCAGACCAGGCGATCGAAGCGGCCCGGATGCTGCGCGAACTCGCCCTCATCGGGCCCAAGGAGACCACCACGATCGCTCAGGCCGAAGCTATCGGGGCGGTGCAAGCCGGTGAAGCCGCCCAGGCGCACCTGGTCGCGGCAGCCGCCCCGCAAATAGAGCACGAGGCGAACTCCAACGTGGCCGGGCAGGTCGGCTTTGATCCTCTTCCGGCCGGCCCTGATGGAGAGCGGGGGGTGGCCAGTGGTGTCTGGGCGCTCGGCGTGCCTGCTGGTCTGCCCGAGAAGCGCTCCACGGCAGCATTGCAGTACATCCAGTGGATGATGTCGAAGGAGGCGCAGGCCACCTTCACCGAACTCGGCGGCATCCCCACCCGTGGTGACGCCCTTGAGGATGCGGATCTCGACGACACCACCCGCGCCTACCTCGAGGCCACCCAGGCTTCGCTCGATTCAGTGCGGCCGCACGTTCGCTATGCCTTCTCCGCCGCGATGGTGACCGCCACGGAGAAGCATCTCGCTCAGATCGCGGCCGGGTCTGTGACCCCCGAGGACGGTATGGAGGCTCTGCAGGCCGATCTGTTGAAGATCGTCCAGGACGCCGGGTTCCCAACCAAGGAGGCATGATGACCACTTCGAATTCGACCGCGCCATCGCCCCCTGCCGGGCCCGTCACCCCGACGGCCCGTAGATACGGCAAGGCGCAGCGCAGCCGCCGCACGCTCGCCACGATCGCTCTGTTGCCGTTCCTCGCCTTCTTGGTTCTCTTCGCCGCCTATCCGCTGGTCGAGCTGGTACGACTTTCTTTCAATGACACAACAGTGGTCGGCGGCCAATTCGTGTCCGCGTTCAACGGCCTCGCAAACTACGCTGAGGCACTAAGTGACCCCGCCAACCTCGGCTCTCTCGGCATCACCGTCATCTTCATCGTGCTGACGGTCGGCGGCACACTGGCACTCGGGACTCTCCTTGCACTTCTGGTGGATCGCTCGGTATGGATGCTCGGGATCGCCCGCAACGTCCTGATCTGGCCCGCCGTGATCACGCCCGTGGTCGTCTCGGTGATGTGGCTGCTGCTGCTCAGCCCAACTGTCGGCGGCGTGAACAAGGTGCTCCTGAAGCTTGGCCTGCCCACCCAGGCGTGGCTGGACTCAAAGATCGGAGCGTTCCTCTCCGTGGTCGTGGTCGACATCTGGCACTGGACCCCGGTGGTCTTCCTCTTCGTCTACACCGCACTTCGCGGACTTGGCCAAGAGGTGCTGGAGGCCGCGCGGACCGACGGCGCCACCGAAATGCAGATGACAACCAAAATCATCCTGCCCATGCTGCTCCCCGCTCTTGCCGTAGTGGCGGCAGTGCGACTGGTCTCAAGCATAAAGGCCTTCGACGAGATGTACCTGCTCACGCGAGGTGGGCCAGACGGCGCCACCAATCTGGTCAGCCTGCAAATTCGCACGCTCTTCTTCGACCGACTGGATTTCGGTCCCGCCGCGGCACTGAGCGTCTCAACCGTGCTAGCCGTCGCGCTAATGGTGGGCATTGCCATTCTCGGCCGCCGTATCCGACGGGGAGGAACCCGATGACCACGCAACAAACCGTTGACACTGCCCGGGTCGTGCCACCCCTGCGCGAACAGGCGGCGACTACGACGCGGGCTCGCCGTAAGCGTCCTCGCATCAAGATCGGGGTCGAGCTGGCCATCCTGCTCGCAGCGATCACCACCGTGGTGCCGATCGCCTGGATGCTACTGCTTGCGTTCCTGCCCAACCGGGCAATCGTGGACCGTGACTGGAGCTTCCCGTTCTGGCTCGGCAACTTCCGTGAGCTCTTCGGTGCTGGAGAGCCGTTCTTTGCCCAGATCCTCAACAGCGTCCTAATCACCGGTGGCACCGTAGCGCTGTGCCTGACGATCGCGTCGATCTCCGGCTACGCCCTCTCCAAGCTCAACCCGAGCAAGTGGGCGACCGTGCCAGCTCTGGTGCTCGCCGCCTTCCTGCCGATGATCCCGCCCATGACCCTAGTACCCGGCCTTTACGTGATGATGGGCAATCTCGGGCTACTCGGCACGATCGGTGGTCTGATCCTGCTCAACACCGTCTTCAACCTTCCGTTCAGCGTGCTCCTGCTGAAGTCGTTCTTCGACCAGGTCCCGACGGAGCTGCGGGAGTCCGCACAGATGGACGGCGCATCGGAAGCCCGCACCTTCTTCGCAGTCGTCCTCCCCCTCGTCAAACCAGGACTGGCTGCGGTAGGCATCTACACCGCCATCATGGCCTGGAACGAATTCCTGTTCGGCCTCACAATGACCAGCGGCGGCAGGTCTGCCCCGTTCACGGTCGGTATCGCGTCCCTGGTGCAACCGTTCGCGGTCACCTGGGGAGAGATGTCAGCGGCCGGATTCATTGCTGCAGTGCCTATCGTGATCGTGGCTGTGGTCGCGAACCGCCAGATCGTCACAGGGCTGACAGTCGGCGCAGTGAAAGGCTGAAAATCCACATTCGCCCCTGTTACAGGGACTCGCTTCTGCATAATAGGCAATATGAGCACATCGTATCGCGATACTGAACCCGAAAACTTCGGGGTCCTTCGCCCGGGTGAGGTTCGTTCCGCAAACGCTAGCGCCGTATTACGGTATCTGCTTGCCAGTGGCCCTACCCCGCGCTCGACCCTGGCAGATCACCTTGGCCTGACCCGCGGCCCCGTGACCCGGATAGTGGCGCTGCTCATGGAGCGCGGGCTCGTCTGCGAAGGCGAGGCCGAACCCCGCCCAGCGGGGCGGGGGCGGCCTCGAGTCCCTGTCATGATTAACCCCGACGCGCTGCACACGATCGCGGCCCACGTCGGCGCCACCCAGGTGACGGTCTCCCGTGTAGATCTCGCGGGGCAGGTCCATGCGGAGAGAACAGCGGAACATGACGGGTCGCCAGTTTCCGCCCTCGAGATCACTAGCGGGCTCTGCAACGAGCTCTCGCGGTGTCATCCCGCCAGGGTCCTGGGCATCGGTGCGGTGTCGGGCGGCTGGGTCGATGCGACGTCTGGCGTGATCCGAGACCACCCACGGCTACACTGGCAGGACATTGCCGTTCGTGATGTTCTCGAAGAAGCGACGGGCCTACGAGTCTACGTAGACTCTGCCGCCCATTCGCACTCTGTGGCCGATATCGTCTTCGGGCTTACCTTCGGAGTCCCTGATTTCGTACACGTCTTCATCGGCAACGTCATCGAGATGGCAACCGCGAATGATGGTCGTGTGCACCCGGGTCTGGACGGGTTCGGCGGTGACCTGTCGAACTGGATCTTCGATATTTCCGGGAAGCCCTTGCCTGCACTGGAGGTCATCTCCGACTTCGCCGTTAGGGACCGCGCACGGACCGAGGGCATACTCCGACCGGATGGAACGTTCGAGGACCTGGTCGCCCTATCTCCGCACGACGAGCGGGCGAGGGGTTTAATCATCTCCCGCGCTGAGAGAGCGGCGCGGTTGGTCGCCGGGATCGCCACGATCTTCGCGCCTTCTGCGATCGTCGTATCCAGCGGCGTCGTTGCGACTCAGGAAGCAGTTCACACGCTCGAGGAACACTTCGAAGAGTTGCTGCGGGATCGCCCGCGCCCAGAACTCATCGTCTCGACAAACTGGCGGACCCCACTCGCGACAGCCGGAGCCGCAATCGTCGTCGAGAAGGCGCTGCTCAATGACCCGCTGCGGCGCACCACAGAAACGTTGCCGCAGCTGCGAAGCGTGCCAGCCGCGCAGGACGGCCACTAAGCACCTGCCTAATACCTGATCCACCTCATTTAGAACGGATTAATGGTTTCATGTGACGATAACCTACCGCGATGGTGCCTGAACTGGCACGTCACCATGGATGGCGGTGCACCGGCTGTCATCGTCGGTCATGTCTTTAGCCATGGAATCACGTTCGAAAGTCTGACAAAACTCTGACTACGCGCGGCGTTCGCGAGCCGAAGTCACGTCTAATCACATGTCGGTCGAGCCGTCATATCCCGTCTCGCGATCGGGCATGCGCGACAGAATGAACTCGACGAACGGTTGCAGCATGGGCCATTGGTCGCCGGGTTCCGGCTGCTTGACGTCCTTCTCCGCGGCGCCGGCGAGGGCATCGTTGATCGCTGTCCGGGACTGGGCTGGATCAAGTTCCACCACGGCGCCTTCCATGTCGAGACCCTTGGCATCCAGGGTCCGTGCGAAGCGTTCACGCACCTGACCCAACTCTTTCCCCACCACCAGAGCGTCCCAGAAATGCAAGTAGGGGCGGCGGCGGGCGTAGGCGAGCAGGGTCGCACGCACCCGCCCCGGCAGGAGCAGCTCGACCATGTGGTTGTCACCGACCCCGTCGCGGAACACTTCGGTGGCACCAATCTGGAGGCCCTTCAGCCCAGTGATAAGAGCAGGCACAGGTTGGCGCCGAGCGGGAAGGGCGCCTCGCGCGCGGTCACGCAACTGCTCGTCGTGGCTAAGAGCGGCCACCATATGCAGCACCGCCGTGGTTTCGGCGATGTTGACGTCGATGAACGACTGCAGAAGATCCACGCCCTCGGGGAGAGCCTCCTCAAGATCGCCCGGCTCCTCCAGGATCGCGATGATGGGGGAGGAGGCGACCCAGAACTGCGTCGGGCCCGGCGCACGGAGAGCCTCTCGCAGGGGCCCGATCAACGCGTCCTGAGCAGACGGGATCTCTGCGGGCCGCCTGGCAGCAACTGAGGGGCGGGCCGGGCGGCCGCGCGGCCGATGGTTGCCGCGCCGTGTGCGTCGTGTGCTCAGGGGACCATTCCACCAGATGCCGTCGCACCTACCGCGATTGATGGACGCAGAGGCGGATACGGTCCGCGCCACCAGCCCAGCGGAAGCCACGCGATGATCCTGCATTCATGGAGCTGATCGGGAAAGCGGAGGAACACCTCGGCACCGCCCTGTATCTCCAGGCACAGTTGCCTGCGAGGCTGCGACATAGCCCGTCGAGTCACGAGTATCCGTAGCTCCGGAACGCATCCCTCAGCAGGGCCATTATCTCCTTGAGGTGAGATCCGACTTCGCGCCGGGAGGCCCGCTCGGTCACGCCGAGTTTCTCGATGATCTCCTGGCGGGTGGCCAAGTCGCCTTGGGCGTGGTCGGCCAGGTAGATCCGTGCGACTGTGGCCATCTGCACTGGCTCGCGCTTGAGCGCGCGGCGGCGTGCGAGCCGGCGCACTTCGTCGTTCTGCTCGCACTGCGCGATAATTGCGTCGAGGCGGCGCTGGCGCTCAGGCAGGCCGAGATCCAGACTGTCCTCCCAAACCAGACCGTGGTCGCTGACCACATTGGGGTCCTGCAGCGGCACGGCGCTCAGCGGTCGCAGATCCTTCGTGGTGGCCAGGACGGATTGGCGCGCAGGGTCCTTGCGGGTCGCGCGCATACGGGCGTTGTGGAACTCGACCAACTCAGAGTCGGTGGGAGTGCGGGCGTGCTCGCGCTCGAACAGCTGCCGTGA
>Ga0079226_10003788_pt1 | contig 11594 bp, 11 predicted proteins | sample Poulit2014_FD_76345 | JGI IMG/M metagenome (GOLD analysis project Ga0079226, IMG submission 76345) | Agricultural soil microbial communities from Georgia to study Nitrogen management - Poultry litter 2014 | ecosystem: Environmental > Terrestrial > Soil > Agricultural land | place: USA: Georgia...
ATAAAAGTAATTTGTTTGTAAAGTAGACCTTAATTCATCCCTACTTTAAAGATAAAACAAGTTTATTTGTAAAATAGACGACAACTCATCCCTACTTTAAAGATAAAACCAATTTATTTGTAAAATAGACCTCAATCCATCCCTACTTTAAAAATAAACACCCACAACCCTATATCAATCAAAAAACCACCTCCGAACTTCACAGTCTGGAGATGGTAATCTTATAAAATCTACTCGTCTATGCCGAATCTAGTCTCGAAGCGTGATAGGTCGGTGTCTTTTCCAATCAGGATTAAGACATCGTCTGACATGAGCTTGATGACGGGGTCTGGATTTACGATGATTTGATCGCCACGCTTAATTGCGAGGATCGAAACTTCGTATTTTTCTCGGAACCCGAGATTCAGTATCGATTTGTTATTTAATTTCTTTGTCGTCTTGAACTCTACAATTGAGTGTTCGTCTGAGATTTCTAAAATATCAAGAGTATGACTCGACACGATTCTATGTGCGAGTAGTCTACCGATATCGCGCTCTGGGTGAATGACATGATCGGCACCAATTTTCTCAAGTACCCTACCATGATATTCATTTTGAGCTTTCACAGTAACTTTCTCGACACCTAAGTCTTTTAGGATTAATGTCGTCAAGATACTGCTTTGAATGTTTTCGCCAATTGCAACGATGACATGGTCAAAGTTTGTGATACCAACACTTCGTAACACCGCTTCATCTGTCGTATTTCCGATAACCGCTTCAGTCACGATATCTTTATACTCATTTACTATATCTTCGTCTTTATCAATCGCGAGTACATTCGCATCTAATTCTCGTAACTCTTGTACGATACTCGAACCAAATCGGCCGAGCCCGATTACAGCAAACTCTTTTTTCATACTCTAATCTCCTTAGTTCTCTTTACCTTGGACATAGTCCTTATCAAAGAGGAACATTCTCATTAACATTATAAGACTTGGAACTAGGAGTAGCAATCCTAAAATGAATACGACTGTTAGCCAGAACGCCATTGCCTCATTCACTACACTGTCAATTTTCACGTACGGATACAGGATATACGGTAATTTACTAATACCATATCCAAAGAACGCACAGAAGAATTGCAGCATCACCATAATGAATGCCATACCGTAATTTCTTCTCTTGTAGATTAAATACACGGCTATACCCATAAATATTAGAGATAAACCGAATAGATACCAATAGTTTTGTGCGTTCAAAAAGTGCTCTTCGTTATTTGTTCTGAGTCCTAAGAACACGAACTGTGAGATTGCTAACATTGGAATTGTCCAAGTTAAGAACCACTTACGAATCACTTCTACTGCCTGAAATGCACGCGCCCTGTTCGCGTAGAAAGTAAGAAATGCACTTGAGATGTAAAGCACAGAGATGATTGCTAAGAACACTACTGACCATGCATACTGACTAAATAATAACTCAGTTATATTCAAGTCAATACCGCCAAACTTTTCTTTTATAAATCCACCTTCAGAGATTACAAGTGTAATCGAAAGTGCCGCAGGAATCAGTAGTCCTGTAATTCCGTAAAGAAACGCCCACACGATATTCGAATCTTTTGAATACTGGTTAAATGCATAATAACTTCCACGGATTGCCAATAAAATTAAAGCAATTGATGCAGGAATCAGTAATGTTGTTCCGTAGTAATATGCTGTTTCAGGATAAAAACCTACAATCCCAACAAAGAAGAAAACAAAGAAAACGTTTGTTACTTCCCAAACCGGGTTTAAATATCTCGTGATGATTGGTGTGATGATGTTCGACTTTCCTGTCGCTTTGGCGTAGAAGTTATAAAACCCTGCACCAAAGTCAACAGATGCGATTATTACGTAGCCATATAGAAACGTCCAAAGTACCGTGATTCCAATAATTTCATAGTTCATTAGAATCGACCTCCTTGTTCCGTCAAGCTCTCTTTACCGTAATATTCAATTTGAGAATCACGTGCTGATGTGTTCTTGAACATATTCACCATTACTTGGATTGTTGTATATCCAAGGATGAGGTATAAAATACCAAACATAATCATTGTGATTCCGAGTCCATCTGCTTGAGTGATCGCTTCTGATACTCTCATGTATCCTCTAATGATCCATGGTTGACGTCCAAGTTCAGCTGTAAACCAACCTGCTTCAATTGCTGCAAAGCACAGTGGTCCAGATAATGCATATAAATATAGCATAAATCTAGAGTGTGCCCATTCTTCTTTCTTGAACAGTTTTAATGCAAAATAAAGGACAGATACGCCGAGTCCGAACATTCCAAAGACAACCATGATGTCAAAGAAATAGTGGACAACAAGTGGTGGCCATTCATCTCTCGGAATATCATTTAACCCAGTAACTTCAGTTGATGGGCTCGTTCCTGACAGAATGGATAATGCTGACGGAATGCGCAGTTCACCTTTAACTTCTTGATTCTCTTCATCTAGTACACCAAAGAGAATTAAGTCTGCATTCTTTTCAGTTTCGAAGTGCCATTCAAATGCAGCAAGCTTTTCTGGTTGTTCTTCATGTAAGAATTTTGCTGATAAATCCCCAGCTAATAGAGTGAGTGCTGCTACCGCAACACCAATAATCATGTTTACTTTCAAGCCTTTTCTGTGATACTCTCTGTCTTCTTCGTATTTTGCGCGTAGTAAATTCACTGCTGCCACTGTCACCATGAAGAATGCTGCTGTCATATATGCTGTGACAACGACGTGGAATACACGCACGCCTGTTGATGCGTTAAACATTGCCATGATTGGATCAACGTTTTTAAATACGCCATCTACAAGATCAAAACCAGCTGGTGTGTTCATAAAGCTGTTTACTGTTGTAATAAATACTGCTGATATTGATGATCCAATTACGACTGGAATTGTAAGCAACCAATGGTGCCATCTATTTTTGAATCTATCCCATGTGTAGAGATAAATACCAAGGAAAATTGCCTCAAAGAAAAAAGCAAATGTTTCCATGAATAATGGTAGTGCAATGATTTGACCTGCGAGCTTCATAAAGTCTGGCCAAATGAGACTTAGTTGTAACCCGATGATTGTCCCGGTCACTACCCCTACTGCTACAGTAACTGTATATCCTTTTGCGATACGTCGCGCCATAGTTAGATAGTGATAGTCATTTTTCTTTATTCCTAAGAATTCAAAGACCATAATGACGATGGGTATTCCTACACCTACAGTAGCGTAAATGATGTGGAACGCAAGTGTCATACCGGTTAGAATTCGTCCAAGAAGCACATCTTCCATTAAAAATTCCCCCTAAATGCGTTAACTAGATTTTATATATACCCTATGTTGTCTGTACTCCATACTATGTTAACATATTCACAAAGTTAAGTTAAGCCCATTAAGTGAATTATTTGTGACGAATCACCATCGCTACCATATCCATCATTTCACTTTCACTTTCTACTTCATAAATGTGACGTTCAAAAGCTTTTAACTTTTCGTGATCGAGTTCATGGATGAATTTTCTGACTTGTAATACGTGTGAAGGATGCACGCTGAGTGAATCAACTCCAAGTCCTAAAAGAATTGGGATTGCTCCTCTATCATGTGCGAGCTCTCCGCACAGTCCGACTTCTATATTTTCTTTATGTGCGCATTTAATAACATAATGAATGAGCTTCAATAATCCTGGATTCAATATTTCAACAAACGATGAAACGTTAGGGTTCATCCGGTCTGCTGCCATCACAAATTGTGTGAGGTCGTTTGAACCGATACTAAAGAAATCAGCATGCTTTGCGAGATATTCTGCATGCATTGCTGCAGCAGGTGTCTCGATCATAATTCCAAGAGGAATGCGTTTCTTTAATGAGAGTCCTAGTTTCTTCTCTTCTTCAGCAAAAATACGTGCAAGTGTTTTAAACTCCCGAACCGTATTTACCATCGGAAACATCACACGTACATCCCCATACTCACTCGCACGAATAAATGCACGCATCTGTGTTCTAAAGACATGCTCATTCATAAGTGAAAAGCGAATCCCTCGCGTACCTAAAAATGGGTTTGTTTCCTCATCGTGATCATAGTAAGGGAGATATTTATCGCCACCGACGTCGAGTGTTCTAAACGTTACTGGCTTCCCGTCCATCTTTTTGGCTACGTCTTTATAAATTTCGAGTTGCTCTTCTTCACTTGGATAATTCGAGCGACTCATGTACACGAACTCCGTTCTGAATAGACCAACCTGATCTACGTTGATATCAAGTGACTCATCAACCGTCCCCTTTGTCGAAACGTTCGCACCTAAATTGATGCGTTTTTTATCTTTAGTCTCTGTAATTTTTGAACGATACGGCGCTAGGCGCTCACTTGCTTTCGACTTATCACTTTGTTTTTTAAGATAAAACCACGTATCCGAAATGGATGCGTTGAAGACGACTTCTGCGTTGTCACCGTCTACAATCATCATATCGAAAGGCCGCGCCATCCGGAGCGCGTTCTTTACGTTCGACACTAGTGGAATCCCATGGCTCATTGCAATGATTGCGGTATGTGAGTTTTCTGATCCATTCTCTAAGACGATTCCCTTTATCACCGTTTTGTCGAGTTGCGCAACAATAGATGGCGGTAAATCTTTCGCCACGATAATTGATGGTTCTGTTAATTCTGTTAAATCTAAAGTACTATGTCCTTCTAGTTTATAGAGTACGCGCTTCAAAACATCGTTTATATCTTGTTTACGCGCACGTAAATACGCATCATTAATTTTTTCAAATGATTCTATAATATCGTTCTTTTCCATATATAATGCATGAGTGACATTGTGGAGGTTTAATACTTTGTTTTTAATATTTTGATGAAGTTCTGGATCATCTAGCATCATAATTTGAGCTTCCATAATCGCTGCATCCGTATATTCACCATTCTGAATCGTTCTCTCTTTAATTTTAATAAGCTCATTTCGTGCAATATTTACTGCAGAAACGAGCTTATCAAGTTCAGTCTGAATTTCTTCTTCTGGTATTCTGTTTTCATCAATATTAAAGACAACTTCTTGGTATTTAACAACTGTACCAAAGCCGATACCGCCGCCACCGCGATTACCTTTAATAATTTCAGTCATTACTCAGTCAGTCCCTCTTGTTTTAATGCCTCAGTAATTTTTTCTAATGCTTCGGCTTCATCTTCGCCATCCGTATAAATTGTAACTTCTGCACCTTTACCAACACCAAGTGACATGACACCCATAATTGATTTCAAGTTGACTTTTTTATTGTTATATTCGAGTTCAATATCTGATTCGAATCGTGTCGCTGTTTGAACTAAAATCGTAGCAGGTCTAGCGTGAATTCCTGTTTCATCTACAATATCAAATGTTCTTTGTTGCATTTTGGTAACTCCCTCATCAAATTAAATTAATAGTTTCACAAACTATTGTACACGATTTCATAAACAATTGCACATTAAATTACAATCTTGGAGTTTAAATATTTAACAACTTTTTCAATATGATCCATTCCGAGCTTTCTCATAAGTGTGTAACTTACAATCGCGCTCGTACCATGAGAGACGACTGTTCCGACAGAAATAGGACCAACTTTGGTACGTTTATTTCTATTTTGAAGTTGCTTTAAAACGACTTTAGTTGTTTGCTTCGCAAGAAATTCACCTGCACCGCTAGAAACCATGATTGCAATACGTGTTTTAAGTGAATCTTTACCATTTTCTAATTCTTCACTTGTTACGCCAAATATATCGTTTATATCTTCTTCAATTTCAGTCATTAATTTATAGTCTGTTCCCATATCAAAAAATGGAACAGGTACGATTGCAGCGATTCCAGATTGTTTCGCTTTTTGTTTAACTAATTCTTCTGCTTCTTTTCTTCTTGCTTCAATTTGTTGTTCTGTTAATGCCATAAAACCACTCCTTATTTAACACTCTATACCCAATATTAAGACTTATTATTCTTAGCGTTTAAAAATGTTACTGCTAAAAATGCAGCAAGTACACTCGTCATATCGTCTCTGTCAAGTTCTGGTGATACTTCCGAAATGTCGAATGACACTAAGTTTTCGAGTGTCGCAAAATGTTCTAAGATTGTTTTTATCTCTAAACTTGTGAATCCATTTGGACTTGGTGCTGACACACCAGGTGCGTCACTCGCTTTCACGGAATCCATGCATAGTGTCATAAACACCTTGTCGTAATTTCCAAGTGTTGCTGATAAAGCCATGAGTAACTCTTTATCTTCTCTAAACTCATCAATGGTGTTGTAATGAACACCAAAGTGTTCTGCTGTTTTAAACAGTGTTTCAGTATTCCCTAATGGTTGAATACCAAGTACATAATAATCGATGTTTTTATCAGCAGATAAAATTTGATGGAACATCGTACCACTAGATGGCGTCTCATTTCTTAAATCAAAATGTGCATCAATATTTAGTACACATATTTTTTCATCTTTAAATGCGTCTCTTACACCTAAATAATGCCCATAAAGCGTTTCATGTCCACCACCGAATAATAAAACAAAATTATCTTTCTTTAAAAGAGTGCTGACTTCATTGCCTAATTCATCTTGTGATGCCTCAAGGTTTTCAGTACCTACAACTGATCCTCTATCAAAAATCTCACTTGTAAAGGGAAGAGAAGCGAGTTTTTCACGAATCTTTTCTGGAGCTAGAGACGCACCAACTCTCCCTTTATTGCGTCTAACGCCTTCATCAGACATAAAGCCTAAAATCACGTCACTTTGATTTTCATCGTTATAATCTTTTACAACTTGATGAAATCTTTCTTTAATTGCTGGATCATCCGTACGTCCAGAATAACTATGCTTTTTTAGAGTCATTGTCCTCACTCCCATTAAATGATTTAAAGATACTGATTAACATGAGTGGTAGAGTCAACACTACTAAGAAAATGTTGAGTGGCAAGATAAAGATAGACAACTCAACAGCTCTAAAGATTGTAATAAATAGACTCGTACTAAATTTAATAAATAATGCGACAATGATTATTATTTGTCTGTGGTAGTACTTATTTTTTATCGTATTCATTATTGTAAAGTACATGTACAAGAACGCTAAAATAAATGTGATCGCTAAGTTTACCCATTCATAGATATATTGTACGTTTGAGATTTTAAATAATCCTTCAAACACGACACCGTTTCGGTTATTGAACTCTAAGAAAATCATGAGTAACATAACAAGTCCTAAAGTAAGTTCCACGTAATTGATTCTGAACCAGTGTTTAGGTGTGATTTCGAAGAACGTAAATAACTTATCTACAACACGTTTTCTGAACTGATATAAATATTTAGTAAAATCAAAGTACTTGTTCACGTCAACATTGATTTTTCTTGCACGTCTCAGTTCTTTTACTCTCGAATACTCTTGTTCATTCATTTCAGAAACTGGTTTCTTCAATATATTCTCTGCTTTAGATAAAAACACGCCCACCGAAAGTGAGAGTAGCGCCAGCATCCAAGTGATCGAGAAATACATATTGATTGATAAGACGTCTGTTGGCGTGATGCCACGTCCAATATCACTATATACAGCATTTTGTGTAAAAAAGTACGCAATCATATAGAAAAACATGATGATGAGATATTGTTCTTTTCTAAATCTATGATCTAAATATTCATTAAAAATGTTATAAAGTAAATGAATAATAAAGGCAATTAAGAATAAAATACTTGTATATCCATATACTTGGAACATGAGAACCGTTGTCCAAATAAACATAACTCCAGTTAATGAAAAGAAGAATATAATAAATCTTCGATCATATCGTGTCGTTATCTTCATCACACGTGCTGCTTTAAACATCCAAGCACCAAGCAGTATAAATAATACGCCAACAACGACTGGAATTAAAAAATGAGAACCTAAAATCGGTTCTAATATATTAGTTAGTTCTATAAAGAATACATTAATTAAATCTATGATATTTTTAATTTTATCAATTTCAATACTTTCATTTTGACTACTGATTCGTCCTGCATTGATTATCAGAAACAAACCTTGAATAATAAAGAATACTCCGAGTAAATAACTCGCAATAATCTCTGTATTAAACTTCAACTTTTTTAACATGATGTCACCTCAACTATACATATTATATAAGAGTGACCTTCATAATTCATCTGATAAGAAAAAAACAGATGCAATTTATGCATCTGTTTAAACAGGAGTTCCTAGTGCTCTATGAGCAATATCCTTTCTGTAATAAAAATTCTCTGGATTATATGAAAGTTGGTCCATATTATCATATGCCTTCTTGACCGCATCATCGATCGTCTTAGCAAATCCTGTGACCATTAAGACACGTCCATCAGATGAAATGTAATCTCCCTCTTCAGTCTGCGAAACTCCACTAATAAATATTTCGTCCATCAATTCTTCTGGAATATAAAGTGGCAGTCCTTGATCTACTTTCATTGGATAGTTTTTTGTTGCAAGTACAATTCCTGCTAAGAATCCATCTTTCCATTTCATTTCAAAAGGCTCTTTATTTTTAAGTTTGTTTAACATCTCTAGGAAATCATTTTCTAGTAAGCCCATTAATACTTGCGCTTCCGGATCACCGAATCTTGAGTTATATTCGACGACCTTAACGCCTTCACTTGTGTGCATTGCACCTAAGTAGAGTACTCCAAAATAGTCGAGCCCTTCCTCTACCATCGCATTGATTGTTGGTTCAATTAATTTATTTATGGCTTCCTCGCGAATATCTTCAGTGATGTGTGTCACTGGTGCATATGCACCCATGCCGTTTGTGTTTGGACCAACACCTTTAGCGTAAGCACTCTTATGGTCTTGAGCGATTGTTTCAAATGCATGGTATTTATCACCGTTGACTAATACCATGAGCGAAAACTCTTCTCCGTCCATGTACTCCTCTATAATGAGTGGTTCAATGCTATCATCTTGCGTGACGATTGCGAGATTCTTCAATGCTTCCATGGCTTCATCTAACGAGTTTACTACTTCTACACCAACACCTGTGACACTTCCGAGTCCGTCTTGTTTGATGACTTTCGGGAAATTTGTTCCCATTAAATAGACTTCTGCATCACTGTAAGATCTAAAGATTTCAAAATCTGCTGTTGGTATATTGTATTTCTTTAAAAGTTCTTTCGTAAATACTTTAGAAGTTTCCATTTGAGCTTCTTTTTTTCGCGGACCAAAAACTGTTAATCCGTACTCGTCAATTAAATAATCGGCAAGGCCTTTTTCTAGAGGTTCCGGTGGACCAATAATCACCCAATCCACTTGACGTTCAATACAAATCCCTGCGATTGCATGAAAGTCATCTTCTTGCACTCTATACATCACTTCACAAAGGTCGTTCATGCCTGCGTTACCAGGGATTGCGTAGATTTCATCTACATTCTTAGATTCAGAAAGCATTTTAACAATTGCGTGCTCTCTTCCTCCACTACCTATTACTGCAACATTCATATAAAACACCCTTTACGGAATCGTTCTGTAACTCTATTGTACTAAAAACGCTTTCAATTTGGAATCGAAAAGTAACACTTTTGTCATATTGATACTAGCATTTATAGGCGTAATTTGAAATAATGAAGATAACACAAAGTCTAGGGGGATTTAAATGACAGCAGAAATTCTAAATGGTAGAGAAATCGCAAAAGATTACCGTGCGAATCTCGAACGACAAGTAAGTGAATTAAAAGAAAAAGGGGTAACTCCTAACTTAACGGTAGTAATCGTAGGTAACGATGGTGCTTCACTCAGCTACGTTAAATCTAAAAATAAAGCTGCAGAAAACATTGGTATGGAGTCTGGCATTGTTCACTTAGAAGAAGATGCAACAGAAGAAGAAGTACTTAAAACTGTTGAATCATTAAACCAAGACAAGAACGTTCACGGAATACTTGTCCAAGTTCCACTTCCTAAACAAGTAGATGAAAACAAGGTACTCGATGCAATCACACCTGAAAAAGATGTTGACGGATTTAACCCAGTTAACATCGGTAAACTCTACACAGGTCAAGAAACATTCGTACCATGTACACCACTTGGGATTATGGAATTATTAAAACACACGGGTTCTTTAGAAGGTAAAGATGTTGCAGTAATCGGTCGTTCACATATCGTTGGACAACCAGTAGCAAAATTACTGACTGACCAAAACGCAACTGTTACTTTAATGCACTCAAGAACTAAAGACATGATTTCAAAAATCAAAGACTTCGACGTAGTTGTATCTGCGGTTGGTAAACCAGGATTACTCACTGGTGCAGACATTAAAGAAGGTGCAATTATAATCGACGTTGGTAACACTGTAGTTGACGGTAAACTCGTTGGTGACGTAGATTACGAAAGTGCTTCTGAAAAAGCAAGCTACATCACACCAGTTCCAGGTGGAGTTGGTCCACTTACAATCACTATGGTATTAAACAACACATTACTTGCGGCAAAACGCCAAAATAATCTGTAATATTATATTTAGCTGAACATTTCTATGTTCAGCTTTTTTATTTTGTCTTTATCTTGTAAAATAGGGAGTAACGATTGAAGTTAGAGGTGCTCTTTATGAATTCTACAATTATAAAAATGTTGATTGCCCTACTTCCGACTGCACCAGTGGTTGGCGAATACGTGGCAGATTATGAACCGAATCAAACTGAAACATCTAAAGAAGAGACAAGTAAAAATGAATCTACTGAAACAATAGAAGATATTCAAAAGAAAGTAACAACAAGCTATCCGAACCTTTTTAACGTGGATGAATTTAATGTGCAAGTTGGTGATTCTTTTGACCCATTAGCTGGCGTGTACGCTATAGATAAGCTTGATGGTGATGTGACTTCTAATATTATGACGAGTGGAGAAGTAGATACATCAAAAATTGGTGACTACTACGTGAAGTACAAAGTAACGAATAGTACAGGTGGTTGGTATGAAATCACTAGAATTGTGCACGTTTCTGAAAATCCGACTGATGAAATTAAGCCTACTCCGAAAAAATCTGAATCCGCTCAGAATAATAAGAAAACACGTGTATCATTCACAAATATTGATGATGTAGAGATTTCAGCTGGTACAGATTTTGATCCGAAAAAGGGTGTAAAAATCTATGATACCGATGGACATGACATCACGAATGATGCGGTAGTTCAAGGAGACGAAGTGGACACTTCTAAAGCTGGTGAATACTATATTGCTTATACGGTGATTGATCGCTTCGGAAAAGCAAATGCTGCTGCGAGAAAGGTAACTGTGAAATAATGGGGTATACAATTGCACTCATTGCACTTGTCGCACTCGCAATCTTTTCAACATGGTCTGTACGAAATAAGAATAAATAGGAAATCTCCGAGCTTCTTGAATGAAGTTCGGAGATTTTTTGTTTTGTACGATATTTAAGTCGTGTATTTATCGTTTACGTTGAACCGCGACTTGATTACGCTCTAAACAAGTCGTGGAATCTCAATTAACAAGAAACCACGACTTGATTACGCTCTATTCGAGTCGTGGAATTTTAATTAACAAGAAACCACGACTTGATTACGCTCTATTCGAGTCGTGGAATTTTAATTAACAAGAAACCGCGACTTGATTAC
>Ga0079226_10003789_pt1 | contig 11593 bp, 12 predicted proteins | sample Poulit2014_FD_76345 | JGI IMG/M metagenome (GOLD analysis project Ga0079226, IMG submission 76345) | Agricultural soil microbial communities from Georgia to study Nitrogen management - Poultry litter 2014 | ecosystem: Environmental > Terrestrial > Soil > Agricultural land | place: USA: Georgia...
CTTTTCACTCCTTTACTTACTAGTTGTTATCTTGTAGATAATCTTCATAATCTTCTTTTGATACTACTTTTACTGAAAAAGTCATATTGCCATGTTGAATACCACAAAATTCAGCACATTTTCCGTCGTATGTTCCCATGTCAGCATCTTTTATCACATACGTTAACTCTTTGTGAGGAAACACATCGACCTTACCAGCTAGTTCTGGAATCCAAAATGAATGTATAACATCCTCTGATTGTAAATGGAAAATTAACGGCTCCCCCTCGGGTAGCACGAGCTCATCGACTTCCTTTTTTCCGTTAGGATGTTCGAAAGACCATTCGAACTGTTTCGCTCCTACGTTAATATGGGTCCCTTCCTGTTCTATTGATGCTTCTGTACTTGGGGATTGATCCAAAGTAATTTTAACCGTAGGGACAGCTAATATAAGTAAAATGAAAACGGGAATAATGGTATAGGTGAGTTCTAATTTTGTATTCCCTTTCACATCGATTGGTAAAGTTCCTTTTCGCGCAGTTGTATGCCTATATTTAATAACAAACCAAGTAAACAGTGTAAATACAACGATAATAACAATGGACATTAAAGCGATACTCAACCAAATCAAGTAAGCTTGTTCCTTTCCAGTTACACTTTTAGGATCTAATACTTTAATGTTACTGCACCCGACCATGAGGAGCATGGTACATAGTATGAGTATTTTTTTCATGATAAAGTGTCTCCCCCTTTCTTGATTTTCTGTTATAAAGTGGATTTCCCGGTTCAGAGTCACTTCAAACATCATAAGAATACATGTTTTATCATTGCATTTTCGGGAATCGAAATAACAATACATATTACAGGAAAGGGGGGGAAAGAAGAGTGCGCTTTTTATTAAAAGAACGTTATATTTGGATTATTTTCTTATCGTTTCTTCTTTTTATTGCGGCGTGCAATCCCCAAAGTGACGGAGAATTGTACAATGAAAATGATATACGTCATAATCTAGAGGGGCTAGATGCAGATAGTGAAGTGTTATACGGGAAAGAGATCTTTGACAACACGAAAGAAGTCGTTCCCGATAATGTTGGAAATGAACTTTCTTGCTTAAGTTGCCATGGTGACGGTGGTCTAAACCAAAATTCTCCGATGGTTGGAGTGACGAAGAAGTTCCCAATGGAGCGACGTGGTGATTATACGACGATTGAAGACCGTATCAACGGTTGCTTTATTCGGAGTATGAACGGAACGGAATTAGAAGAGGATAGTAAAGAACTAAATGCAATAGTAGCTTATTTTGATTTTATATCCGAAGGAATTCATTCCGAAGATGATATTACATGGCGCATGGAAAATGAAATGGAAGATATGCCAGCTCCAGATGTCGTGGATGGGGAAGAGTTATTCGTCGATAAAAACTGTATTTCCTGTCATGCGACAGATGGTTCTGGGACAAGTGATCATACCGGCCCTCCATTATGGGGAGATGATTCGTTCAACGTTGCAGCAGGTATGGCAAAAATTGAAAAGGCAGCTGGCTTCATTCAAAATAACATGCCTAAAGGAGAGGCTGGAACGTTAACAGATCAAGAGGCAGCTGACTTAGCAGCATACGTATTATCACATGATCGACCAGATGGTGATCCTAATAAAGTAGGGGATTATCATGAAGACCCTGACCGTACTTACATGACAGAAGATCGACGTGAGAAAATAAGAGACGGAACCTTTAATTGGGAAGCACTCGATAGTGTGAAAGGAGACAACTAGTATCTGTCTCCTTTCTTATGTATGATAGAACTAAGTTGTAAATAAGATCGTTACATATGTAAAGGATGTAATCTAAGGAGCTGTTGATATTGCCCCACGAGCACAAAGATAAACAATCGAATATAGGATTTATTATTTTATTAATCGGTGTATTCATGGCTGCATTAGATAATGGAATCATTAGTGCAGCATTGACAACGATTAATTCTTCCTTCGAGGTATCAGCAACTGCTGGATCGTGGGGGATTACTTTATATACGTTCGGTTTAGCAATCGCTACACCAATCGTTGGAAAACTATCGGATCGATACGGTAGAAAAAAGTTATTTCTCATCGAGATTGCTATTTTTACGATTGGCTCATTAGGAGTGGCTCTAAGCCCCAACTTCGGCTTTTTCCTAGCCGCAAGACTTTTCCAATCATTTGGTGGTGGGGGTATCTTTATTATTGCAAGCTCTCACGTGATTAGTACATACTCCAAAGAACGACAAGGAAGCATGCTCGGATTAATCGGTGGAATGAATGGAATTGCCTCCGTTATCGGTCCCAATATTGGTAGCTTTCTCATTGATATTACAGGTAGCTGGCATTGGTTATTTTTAATTAACGTACCAATCGGGATTATTATTCTTGCTGTCGGTTATTATTCCTTAGCAGAAACGAAAGAGTCCGTCCTGTCAAAAATTGATTTCCTCGGCATTTCGTTACTATCCTTTTCGATTCTAAGTATTATGTTCGCGATTAATAACTTAGGTCAAGGAGAACTATTAGATAGCTTTCTCCATTGGACTGTCTTAGGATTTCTGTTAGCTGGAATCGGTATTTTTGCCGTATTAATATTCGTAGAAAAACGACAAGAACAGCGTCAAGTTGATGCAATTTTGCCATATCGTTTACTAAAAAAACCTACGTACTCTGTCACGATGATCATGGCATTGTTATCAGGAACGTTTATCGGCGCGATTATCTTTATCCCTTCTTTCGCTGAACAGATATTAGGTATTCCCGCAGCGAAATCTGGTTATTGGATGACGCCACTTGCACTTGCATCCGGAATTGGAGCTGGAGGCGGTGGATACTTCGTCGATAAACAAGGGGCCCTCAGAACATTGGCTCTCTCCGGAATTATTGCCATTATCGGGTTTACTGGACTTGCTTTCTTCGTTGATACGAAGGCAATGTTCATTATATTTTCAGTCATTGCGGGAATCGGCTTCGGATTCGTACTTGGCGCACCGTTAACTGTATTAACATCTAACGCGGCCGGGACTCAGAAAGGATCGGCATTAGGTACATTATCTGTGGCACGACAAATTGGTTTAACCATTTCGCCGACTATATTTGGAACGTTCATCCAACGAGGGTTTGGTAACATTGGTGATATTATTCCAAAAAAATTACAAGAACATAACATTAATCCAGAAGATGTGCCCGAAGATGCAATGTCTTCTTTAGGTGATACGAGTTATACTGCCATTCAGGAACAAATTGAACAAATTCCATCCGAAAATGTGCAAGCAGCATTATTCGAAGCGTTCAATGAAGCGGCACATAATGCTTATGCACCGATTTATATCATGACTGCTGGTATGGCTGTTGTTATCATTGTCTTAGTCATTACTTTCCGGAAGAAGTTCAAAGCTGACGCATTAGAGGATGAAAAAAGAGATACAGCGGAAGAATCATAAGTAACTCATGTTTTGAATGAAAAAAGAAGCACATGTAAGAGCAAGCTTGAGCAACTTACATGTGTATATCTTTTATCCAGTTGACTATAACGGAAGATGGCCGATTCTAGCGGGAAAAGCAACAGCCGAAATTTGGTCATGCATCACGACTGCTTCTTCCACATCTAAGCTCGCAGATAGATCTGTTGCCAAGCCACCATAGATATTTAATGCTCCATATGCTTCCAGCTCTTTCTTCACATTCTCTGCTTCCTCTTCAGATTGTGTATAGACGTAAGCATCTTGTTTTCGTAAGTCGCAATCAATTTGATGCTCTTCTGCCAGTTTTACTATTTTCATATGTCTTTCATTCATCGTCACGTTTAGAATGATCATCTACTAATGTTTCATAAAACTCATAGATGAAGGTATTTGTTATCGTTCCTTCTTTCACTTTGTACACTTTATAACTGATCATCGCCTCATCATTATAGGGCACAATAAAATCGATATGATCATCCCCATATAAATAAATAATACTCGCATTCATTGGCATATAAGCAGTTTTATCACCTATCAGTCGTTTATACTGAACAGACTCAAAGTACTGAAACAATTCCTCCATTTTCTCCTCATCCGTCGTGCTCCGGTATTCTCCAGCTACACCAATCGATACTTTTTTTACATGATTCGGATGTATCTCTAATGTTTCTTCGAAAGATTTCTCTCGATAATCGGAATACTTCACACCTAATAATACGAATACGATCAAAAACAAAGTAACTGAAACGATCAGCATCCGTTTCATTAATCATTACGTAAAAAGGAACGTTGTGTCCCGCTATTACGGTTTTTCGTAATTTCAGGATGCATTTGGTGTGTTTTTTCCAAAATAAGTTGGTAATTTCGGTCGATTGCTACTATCAAACGATATAACAGAAATAAAGCAACGGCAATTTGAATAACAACCATCGGTATATAGAGAGCTATTATGGCTGTTTGATCAACTAAAATAATCGCAACAAATAAAGCTACCTGTACTAAAAATGCCGTCATGGACTTGAGCATGAGAGCGAGAGCAAAAGACATTAACACCACAAACAAAATTACTTTATAATCGGTTAAAAATATATGAAACATGTCACTAGATTTCGTAACCATTTCTGCACACCCTTTCCGTATTGTTGTATCCGAATCACTTTCGTCATCTTCAAATGAATAATGGATATGACTGAAATTGTCACTATCTAAAGTTGAAACGATGATGACTTTGTAATTGGCTTTTCCCCATCTAAATGAAATAAAACGTAGTTTCATTTCATATAACGATATTACTTATCGATGAAAAATGTATTGCTTCACGATAAAAAAAGCCCAGATCCTCTATGATTGATAAAGAATCTGGGCTTTTATCAGATATTTAATTATAGCGTACTAGGATTGATGAATCACTAATATAATATTTCTTGTACCATTTAGAATGGACTGCTTTTTCTCTAGATGCACAGAAAACGAATCTATCGTCTGGAACTGCTTTAAGCAATATAATCTTCTCGCGGAATGTCGTTTGTTTCACGTTTTACATAATAAACCCCTTTTGTCGCAACTGCTACAACAACGGTTAACAGTGCTGCTAACATTGCTGCAAAAAAAGCTGCTGTACTTTCCAAGAAAGGACCCATATAACCTAACGCGGCAATCGTTCCTAGTACACTTGCAACGATTAATGAAATAACTCCAACTGGATTCCACTTATGCAAATTATCCTGCCTTGCTTCATAGTAAGCAGGTCCAATTTTTAACCATCTCTTTACAATGATGGCATCAGCAACTAAGACTGCTGCCCAAGCTAAGAGAAATACTCCTTGAAAGGTTAAAGCTGTATCCAAATGATCTACAATACCGCCAAGCATTAATACCATAGCTGTAACTCCAGCTACAACAACCCAGAAACGACGTCCTGGCTTAAATCTAAATATGTTTTCGAAGAAATTAGATAATGACAACGAACTACTATATATGTTCGTCACATTAATTCTAATTTGTGTAAGTAAAGTAAATAAAGCACCTCCAACACCAAGGAGTTGCACAATATAAACTCCTGGGTTAGGTTCGGCAAGCAGAACACCGAACCAAATGCCTAAACCTCCCATAATACCATAACAAAATATTTGTGGGATGAAACCGATTGCAATCGTTCCTTTTATATCTTTCGGCTTTAAAAATCGAGCATAGTCTGAAGCTAGCAGTGCGGTTAACCCCATAATACCATGCTGCATACCTATGCATAACAACAATGCTGTACCTCCAATTTGTACACCTTCAGGCAAGTACGTTAAAAAGCTTCCCGCAATTTCTGGCGTTTTAAATAAGGAGACTACGATAGCTGCTGTTAAAAAGATAACAAATAATGGCATCGACCATTTTTGTAATTTATCCAGCTGTTTTATTCCAAACCAATTAAGTGGTATGACGAGGGTGCCAAATATTATAATATATACCCAAGTCGGTATAGAAGGAAAAAACTCATGCACTGCATAGACAAGAATCATTCCCTCAAAAGCACAGTACATAATAAAGTTAGATGCATAAATAAGCGAGGTAAGTGACGCTCCTATATAACCAAATCCGCCACCCCGAGATAATAAGTTCACATTCATACCAGACTTAGCGGATAAATATGCAATGAACGTTCCAAGTATTCCTGCAACAATAATCGCATATAGTGCTGAAATCATCGCGTTTACAGCACCAAATTGTAGTGCCATAACACTTCCTAGTTGAAAATAAAAAATGGCAGTTGCAATACCGAACGTGATATTCGTAATACTAATCCAGCCCATATTTCTTTTATCTCTTGGGACTCTTTCTAATGAATAATCATCTTGTCCCTCTTGTTCTACTGTGTTGTTTGCTTCGATGTAAACCAACTCCTCCACATATGATGTTTCTTTGTTGTGAAGTGATCCACACCCCTATTACGGCTCCGCTTTTAACTATACCAAGAGGATACACTTCTAATCAAACACCATATTCACGCTTATAACATCAGATAACACGATAAATTTAGTAATACGGAATGAATACTACCTTTATCCTTGTCCTACTCCCCATATCTGTATATAAATACTAGTTTCAGTTTATTTCATCACTTTAATTACGACTAATTACAAATAAAATAATATAACATCATGTACTTTTTATAAATTCTATCTTATATGATATGGCATGAGATTTTGCTTGCGTTTCCCTATTAACTATTCTATAATCTGACATGGTGAGGTGAATAATATGAACAAAATTGAAAAAGGACTTCAAGTCTTAATGATATTAGTTGTTGTTCTAATGGTTGTAATATTCTTTGCCAGTATTATGATTGGTCATGCAACAGATTACAATTTCTTATTCGGTTTAGAGCATGCACCTGAAATTGGTAAAACGTTGGTAACAAATAGCAATTTTATTTAGTATTTTAAATGATAAAACACTCTTTTAAGGCCTTGCACCTGTGGTTAGAAAGCTTTCTAACCTACCCCCCGCACATAAGCCTGTCTGAAAAGAGTGTTTTTATATTGTTTCAAAAAATACTTCTGCGACCGTTAGCACACTAATCATGCTATCCTCTATATGCTTTTGCAACTTCTATATCATCAAATAAATATTCCTCTCTTCCGATTATTTGCGTCGTTTCATTTCCTTTTCCGGCAATCAGTATGATATCGCTTGGCTCTGCGACGTTCATTGCTTCATGAATTGCCATTCTTCTATCCGTTATTCGCTCAACCTCATTTGTCATTCCAGCCACAATATCATCTATTATAGCTTCAGGGTCTTCTGTGCGGGGATTATCTGACGTCAGCATCACTTGATCACTATACTTCTCCGCTATCGCCCCCATGACAGGCCGCTTGGCTCGATCCCTGTCTCCGCCACATCCAAACACAGTAATCAGGCGATTTTTTTTGATAGCAGTTAACGTCTGTAATGCATTTTCTAACGCATCTGGTGTATGAGCAAAATCAACAACAATCACTTTATCATCCAAAATAACTCGTTGCATTCTTCCTCCAATCCCTGTAAAAGTAGTTAGATAAGCCTGTATATCTGTTAGAGCTATCCCTTCTAATCTCGCAACAGCAATTGCCGCTAAGAGATTAACTATATTAAACATACCAACTAAGGAGCTTTGCATGCGAATCGTTTCGTCTGCGTACGTCACATCAAACAACGAATACTGTTCATTTAGTTCGATATTCGTCGCACGAAAATCCGCTCCTGCAGCTGTTCCATAAGAAATGACCTTTCCATTAGATAATTGCTGTAGTTCCTCAAAATAAGTGGAATCCTTATTCAATATGCAATACTCATCTTGTTTCGCTTGGACAAACAATTTACTTTTTGCCCTGAAATAAGCGGTCATCGAGGGGTGAAAGTCCAAATGATCTGGTGTTAAATTGGTAAACAATCGATAAGTGAAGTCGATACTTTTTGCCCGATCAAAATGCAAGCCATGACTCGTTACTTCCATAATATTATAGTGAGCAGCTCGCTGATGAAATTCATGCCCGATTTTTTGTAACTCTAAAGGTGGGGGAGTTGTCGGTGTTTTATTATTGTGGACTATTGATTCATTGTTCATGTATATCCCATTTGTGCCGATTAATCCAACATTCTTTTCATGCGCTTGCAAAAGATGAGCCAAAATAAAAGTTACACTTGTCTTTCCATTCGTTCCAGTCACTGCAATGTTCGTCATATTTTCTGTTGGATCCCCATAAAATCGTGCAGCAACGGGACCGATCACTTCATTGGCATCATGAACTAAAAAACAAGGAAGCTGCGTATCAATTTTTTTCTCACTAATAAATGCGACTGCTTTATCTTCTAATTGTTCATATACGTCATGGGTATCAACCCGCTCCCCCTCCTGCAAAATGAATAAATCACCTTTTTTCAATTCGCGCGTATCCGTGCAAATACCAGATACTTCAATTCCTTTATAAGCTTTTTCATCCAGATTAAAAAACCGATGTAACAAGCTATATAGTTGCATGTAATATGCCTCCCAGCATTCATGTTTAGGCTATAAACTATATTATGCTGACATATCCTTTTTGCTACTTTTTAAATAAGATATATACATCAGTGATGTGTGCAATGATTATACTTCGTTGGAACATAACAGAAGAACACAGACTAAGACCGCCACGTCCTGTGCTTCGAGGCTTAAGCCGTGCTCACGGAAAGCATCCACCCGCAGTGCAAGCCATTTTAGACTTATCTTTATAAATATTTCCATGGGAGCAAGCATAAGCTAAGTTATAAGAGATGAATAATAGATGTATTTTTATTCTATATAAGAATGTTATTTATTCACTTTATTCATTTAACTTATAAGTAAAAGTCGTGTAAAATATTGGGTAGAAAAGTGAATAATGCAGAAATCACCCTAGAATACGTCTATCAAGAACTCTTGTTCACTTTTCTATTTAAAATAGGAACATCATAAACGATGTGATGTACACCGATTTACAAGTGCACTAATTTTGAAATAATATTATTAACATATTTTAAAAGAATATATTTTATTTTTTCGAAAATTATGTAAGCGCTACACCACTTATTATGAGGAGGAAACCAAATGAGAGGCATTACGAACTTTTTTGATCGTATCGTACAGCGGTATTTACCAGACGCCTTTTTATTCGCAGTTATTTTAACCATTATTGTATATCTATTAGGTGTCTTTATGACCGACAGTTCGCCGATACAAATGGTGGAACATTGGGGAACTGGCTTTTGGGATTTACTTGACTTCGCCATGCAAATGGCTTTAATCGTCGTCACTGGTTATGTGCTAGCTAACACACCATTAGTCAAAGGACTTTTAAAGCGAACGAGTAAACTAGCAACATCACCTGGAAAAGCTATTTTATTAGTAACGTTTGTTGCTGCTATTGCTTCACTTATAAACTATGGGTTTGGTTTAGTTGTAGGAGCTTTACTCGCCATCCAAGTTGTGAAACGAGTACCTTCTGTTGATTACCGAATTCTTGTAGCAAGTGCTTACAGTGGATTCTTATTATGGCACGGAGGACTTTCTGCTTCGATACCATTATTAATCGCAACACCTGATCACTTTTTAGAAGATACGATTGGTACCATTCCAGTAACAGAGACCATTTTCAGTCCTTTTAACTTATTCATTATATTTGTCTTATTAATTACTTTACCATTTTTAAACCGTATGTTGATGAAATCAAGAGAAGGATTAGAAATAACCAATCCAATCGACTTTAACGACGAGCGATTCCAAGACGAACCGGAAGAGGAACCAATCGATACAGAAAATGCTACTCCTTCTGAAAGACTAGAAAATAGTCCGATTCCATCGATGTTAATTGGCTTATTAGGACTTGCTTTTGTTGTCTATCATTTCGCCACGACACCTGGATTTGACTTGAACATTAACTTAGTGAACTTAATTATGTTATTCCTTGGGATTGTGTTACACAAAACTCCGAGACGATTTTTACTTAGTGTCAATGATGCCGTAAAAAACGTCGGCGGTATTATTGTGCAGTTCCCATTTTACGCAGGAATTATGGGCATGATGGTTGCTTCTGGTTTATCAGAGCAAATGTCCCTCTGGTTCATTAGTATATCTAATGACTTTACCTACCCGTTATTCACCTTCTTAAGTGCCGGACTTGTCAACTTCTTCGTTCCATCTGGAGGAGGGCAATGGGCAGTCCAAGGGCCAATTATGGTACCTGCAGGTCTTGAGATTGGAGTTGACACAGCCAAGACTGCTGTAGCAGTTGCTTGGGGGGACGCATGGACGAACATGATTCAACCATTCTGGGCGCTACCACTATTAGCGATTGCCGGATTAAAGGTACGAGACATTATGGGCTTCTGTGTGATTATCTTAATCTACAGTTTCTTCCCAATTGCGATTGGACTGTTGTTCTTTTAAGTGAAAATAGGTTAGTTGTATATAAAAAATAGTAGTGACCAAATACGGTGTCGCTACTATTTTTTATGCTATTTATACGTAGTTTTTTAATACTCCAATGACTTTTTCATTAATTGAAACATCGCTTAGGCTTATTTGTATGGATTCAAAACTGGTGTTTCTAGAAGTTCGTGCTTTCTATGGGCATATTCTCTTTCACCATTATTTATTACCTATTTAGGTTGACAACTTTAAATAAGTCTATTTAATTATGTACAAAACAATCAGTGGAGAGGGTCCGTATTATAGTGATCCTACTTCTTTTATATATCTTCATTAACTTTCAAAAAATATTAGTTCAGCTTGCACGCTATCCGTCACTTTTAATTTCGCAAAAGAATAATACGGTAACTTACGCTTGTAAGTCGGTGATCCAGGATTGATTAGCAGCGTTTTATGAACATATCGGATAAGAGGAATATGTGAATGCCCGTAGATAATCACATCCGTATGTTCATCTACAAATGCAGCTAACACCCTTTTTTCCGTAGTCTGTTTTTCCCCATGTCCATGGACGATTCCTATATTAAATCCCGCTAACTTCATACGCTCCTGCTCTGGAAATAGGGCCCGGATGGAATCGTCGTCGGTATTTCCGATGACTCCTTTTACCTGAGTAAATTGTGAAAGTTTTTCGTAGACTTCAACTGAATTCCAATCCCCAGCATGAATGATTAGGTCGGCTGTCTCACATGCCTCAAGCAATCGCTTGGGTAATTTGCTTTGCCCACTAGGAAGATGCGTGTCGGATGTAATGATTATATCCATCTTTTTAGCTTACCACCTTTTCAACAAAGAAAATTAATTACTTTATAGCTTAAATTGAAAAAACAATCTATTCAACTCATCTGCTGACTCTTTTTGTTAATTAGAGAATCCACTTATTATAGGTAGTTACAAAATCAAGCGTGACATACTTAGAAACCGTGAAAAATAGCGGTTCTTGGATCCATACCAAAACCGCTATCTAATAATGGCACGTTAAAATCTGTCAACTTCATTCTTTTCATCTTTCCATTATCTATTCTCATTACTAAAATTTAAACTGACGGACTAATTCATTTAATTCTGTCGCTAAGTCTTCTAATTCATGAGAGTTTTCTGCGACTCCTTCCATAGCCGCACTCGTTTGTTGGGTAGATGCAGATGTTTGTTC
>Ga0079226_10003790_pt1 | contig 11592 bp, 8 predicted proteins | sample Poulit2014_FD_76345 | JGI IMG/M metagenome (GOLD analysis project Ga0079226, IMG submission 76345) | Agricultural soil microbial communities from Georgia to study Nitrogen management - Poultry litter 2014 | ecosystem: Environmental > Terrestrial > Soil > Agricultural land | place: USA: Georgia...
ATGAAATCCCTATGATTATGCAGCGTGATATTTATGCCACAGCCGCCCTGGCAGGAGCTTCTGCTTACCTGCTTCTGCAGCTCCTCTCTCCATTCGGTACCCTGAATATTATAATTGGAATGCTAATCGTCATGGGCCTGCGGCTGGCAGCCATACAGTGGAACTGGCACCTGCCCCGCTTTAAACTGGGAAAGGGATAGATTATTGCACTTTTCGAACTGAAGATCTTAGCTAAACGAAATCTTAAGTCCTTTCTGAATTTTGTAAATATTGGAACACTCCATCTACAGCTTTTTTACCCCTCTCACAGTTTTAAATTTAAAAATTGGACCAGTAAGTGCTAACAAATTTAGATATTAAGTTATGGGCTATAGAGCTCTCAAGCCCCTCTCATAGGGAGGAAAAAGTTAAAAATGAACGTTTCTCTCTTTATGAAGGAGGAGATCAAGAGGAGTTGAATAATCATAAGGGACATATGACAACCCCTCAACACGTAAGTCCTAATTAATGGCATTATAACTGGCACAAATTACAAACTTGCGCAGTATAGAAGATGATTGCTTCAAAGATCAGTGCGCATCCAGCCAATTATTGGCCAGACCCATATCTACCTCCAGGGGTACGGCAAGTTCATAGGCTTCTTCCATCATCTTTTTAAGTTTCTCCGGAAGCTCTCCCTGCTCTTCTTCGGGAACTTCAAAGATGAGCTCATCATGGACCTGCAGCAACATGCGCGTTTCCAGCCTATGTTCTTCCAAAAACTGATGGATGTCGATCATCGCCTGCTTAATGATATCTGCAGCCGTGCCCTGTATGGGCATATTAATAGCCGTACGTTCCGCAAAAGAGCGTACATTCCAGTTGCCCGAGTTGATTCGCGGGATGTACCGGCGGCGACCCATCAGCGTTTTAACGTAGCCATTTTCCTTGGCAAAAGCTTTTGTATTGCTAATATAATCCTGAATAGCCGGAAAGCGCTCAAAATACTGTTCAATCATCTCCTTTCCCTCCTCATTGCTGATACTCAGCCGACTGGCCAGGCCGTAAGCGCTGACGCCATAAGGAATGCCGAAATTGACTTCCTTCGCCTTACGCCGGTGATCTGAGGACACCTCATCGATTGAATCCAGGTTAAATATTTCCTTGGCCGTTCGGGAATGGATGTCTTCGCCATCCTTAAAGGCCTGAATCATATTTTCATCATCAGCCATTGAGGCGATCACCCGCAGCTCCACCTGAGAATAGTCGGCCGACAACAGCTGGCAACCCTCTTTGGCCACAAAAGCCTTTCGAATTTTACGACCACGCTCCGTACGAACGGGTATATTCTGCAGGTTAGGGTTGGACGAAGTAAGCCTGCCCGTTGCTGCAATGCTTTGATTAAAGTCAGTATGGATGCGCCCAGTCTCCTCATTAATAAGTTCAGGCAAAGCATCCACATAGGTAGACTTTAACTTTTTAACCCCCCGATAGTCTAAAATAAGCTCCGGCATCTCATAATCTTCGGCCAGCTTTGCGAGCACCGATTCGGCCGTCGAATATTGGCCCGTTTTCGTCTTTTTACCCGGTGGCAGGTCCATCTCTTCAAAAAGCACTCCCGCCAGCTGTTTGGGGGAATTAATATTAAATTCGGTCCCTGCTTTTTCATAGATCTTATCCTGAATAGTCAACAGCTCATGATTTAAGGTCTCCGAAAGCTTTTCCAGCATCGCCCGATCTACGCCAATGCCTTTCATCTCCATCTTGGCCAAGACCTTAATGAGTGGAAACTCGAGTGACTCTGCTATGTCATCCAATTCATCAGCTTCCAATACATCGCTAAGTACCTCAAACAGCCGGAGGGTGATGTCCGCATCCTCGCAGGCATAAATCGTCACTTCTTCAGGAGGAACTTCATCCATTGTCTTTTGCCCCCGTCCTGTACCAATCAGCTTTTTAATAGAAATGCATTCATAGTTCAGATACTTTTGGGCCAGTGCTGCCATACTGAGCTTCTGATTTGCATCTATAAGATACCCGGCAAGCATAGTATCAAAGGCCGCTCCCTGCACTTCAATCCCCGCCCGATACAGCATCATATAATCAAACTTATAGTTTTGGGCAATCTTCAGTGAATCCGCATCCGTAAATAGCGGTTCTAAAGAGGAGAGTACCTCATCTTTTGGGAGCTCTTCCTTATTCAGCGGAACATAATAAGCAACACCGGCGGTAGTGGACAATGAGATGCCCACCAGGTTATCCTCCATTGGATCCACGCCGTCCGTCTCTGTGTCAAAGCAAAGCGCATCAGATCCCCTAAGCTGATCAACCATGCCATTCAGCTGTTCAATATCAGCTATGAACTCATAATTCACCGTATCCGGGTCGAAGGAAGAAGCCTCCTGTTCCTTCTCCGGGGCCACATCCTTGCCAAACAGATCGCCCTGATCCTTATGGCCTTTCTTCGCATTCTTTTGGGCCGACCGCAGGATTTCTTCATCTAAATATTTCTTAGTAAGCCTGCGAAACCCCATCCGCTTAAAAAAGGATCCCAGCTTTTCCTTATCGGCGCCTTCCCATCTAAGCTCTTCCCAATGTTTTACATCCGGAATATCCGTCTTAATAGTCACCATCTTCTGCGCATGGAGCGCTTCTTCCTTGTACTTCTGGAGACCTTCGCGATGGCGCTTTGAGGACATATTGGGTGCATCCTCGATAGCGGCTTCCAGCGTGCCGTATTCATTAATCAGCTTAGGGGCCCCCTTTTTGCCAATCCCCTTCACGCCCGGAACATTATCAGAGCTATCGCCCAGAATAGCCAGCACGTCAATCACTTTCTCCGGATAGACACCAAAATAATCCTTTACGCCCTCTCGGTCAATCAGGTTAAAACCTCCTTTTTTATTATCAGGTTTATACATCACGATATGATCGTGCACCAGCTGCATAAAGTCTTTGTCGGGCGTCACCATATATACTTCCACATCTTCCTCATTAGCATCACTGGCAATGGTACCTATCAGATCATCAGCTTCATAACGATCTTTTTCAATATTATGAATGCCATAGTCCGCCAGCATCTCCTTAATGAGCGGAATTCCAACTTTAAGCTCCTCGGGTTGAGGCGGTCTGTTCGCTTTATATTCTTCGTCCATTTCATGCCGGAAGGTGGGTACAGGTGTATCCCAAGCGACGGCTATATGAGAAGGTTTATATTCATCCAGCAACTTTTCCAGCGTATTGGCAAATCCCAGGATGGGACCGGTGGGAATACCTTCGGAGTTCTTTAAGTTACTGCGGATAAATGCATAGTGCGAACGATATGCTAAAGCCATACCGTCTAACAAAAAGAGCAGACTTTTCGACATGCTATTAGTTATATTAGACTAAATTATAGGTACTTGATAAATATCTTCTTTCAGTGAGAAAAGGTAAAACTTTTTGCTGTCGTTTTCGAATAATAAGTAAGGAATATCTCGATTAATTATATGAACCTACTATGAGTCTAAAGAACGAAGCACAGGCTGCCTATCAAAATACAAAGTTGGTATACAAGGAGTATGTTACAGGCATGACCCGCGAGCGCATTGGCCAGGAATTTTTTAAAGATACCGATCGCCTGCGTCAGCTTTATGAAGAAGCGATTAGCCGCAATCAGGAGGTAGCAGAAAAAAGCGAAGATATCCCGGGACATCTGAAATTTTTACGCCTATTTTCGGAGCTAACTCAGCGCCGTAATCCTACACGCCGTTTACTGTTTGGGCTTTCCCTGGTTGCCTTTTTAATCTACTACTTCTTCTCCTTCGTTGGGGTAATAAGCTATGTACCTTTCTATAACCTGCTGGTACCTTTTGCATTCGCTTCAATGCTTATGCTCCTGCTGGTAGAGCTGCTGGAAAAATCAGAGGTAAAGCAAGAAATTGACCTTGCCCGGCAAATACAACTGAGCCTGCTTCCTTCAACCGAACAACAGTGCTATCAGCTGGAAATTTCATCCTTTGCCAATACAGCCCGGGAAGTGGGCGGAGACTATGTTGATACTATTAAGACAGCAGAGGGCACCTACGTGATCATTGCGGATGTTTCGGGCAAGGGACTGGCTGCGGCCCTTTATATGGCACGATTACAGGCGCTGGTGCACTTGCTTGTAGAGCGAGATGCTCCCACCCCCCAGGAGCTCTTTTTACAGCTGAATGACTATGTGAAGTCCGATAATGCGGATAGAACATTTGTGACGGCCTGCGCCGCCTACTTTCCCAAAGAGAAAAACCACTTCACTTTTGCCCGGGCCGGACATAATATTCCAATACTTTATAATAAAAAACGGGATGCCACCTTCGATCTCGGGATTAATGGCTATGCCTTGGGGATGACCTCTACCGCCAACATGAAACACTTTTTAGAAGAAAAAAAGTTTCAGTTTAATCCCGGTGACAGCCTGCTATTCTACACCGACGGCCTCTCTGAGGCTCGCAACGAAGTCGGCGAAGAATATGGCCGCGACCGGCTGGATGCAATCATGAGTATTTACGGATCGCTACATGCCCAAACGATGGTGCATAAGTTCCAGTCATCCCTCGAGGCCTTTATCGGTATGGAAGAGCCCGACGATGACATTACCTTTACCTGCGTGCATCATTCCAGGTGAGCTCTTCCCGCCGGGCTTACTATCTGGCTAATTTTTTTGCTTCTTCTACCATCCGGTCGGCCGTAATTCCAAACTTTTCAAAAACCTCTTTATATGGGGCCGATGCTCCAAAATGGTCTACCCCAATAGCCGTCCCTTCGTGGCCAACCCACTCGGACCAGCCGAAAGTAGCCGCCGCTTCAATAGAAACCCGTGCAGTTACCTGGTCGGGAAGCACTGATTGCTTGTAGGCCTCATCTTGTTTTCTGAACAGCTCCCATGCCGGCATGCTCACTACGCGGGCATCGATATCCTGCTGCGCTAATTTGCCCTTTGCCTCCATCGCCAGCTGAACTTCAGATCCGCTGCCCATCAGGATAACATCCGGTTGCTCTTTTTCGGAGTCAGCTAAAATATAGGCTCCCTTTGTCGTTAACGAGGCCGCATTACGGCTGGTTCGCTCAAAAGTGGGAATGGCCTGGCGTGTAAGAGCCAGCAACGAAGGACCATCGGTATGTTCAAGCGCAGCTTTCCAGGCCCAGGCAACTTCGTTGGCGTCAGCGGGCCGCAGTACCAGTACATTAGGCATGGCGCGCAGTGATGCCAGGTGTTCTATGGGCTGGTGGGTAGGGCCGTCTTCCCCGAGGCCGATACTGTCGTGGGTAAATACAAAGATCGACGAAATATTCGATAAGGCTGCGATGCGAATAGCAGGACGGCAGTAGTCCGAGAAAATCAAGAAGGTGCCACCATACGGAATAAGGCCTTTATGCAGCGTCATACCGTTCAGTGCCGCTGCCATGGCGTGCTCGCGGACACCAAAGTGGATATTCCTTCCCCCGTAATGTTCAGGCTTAAAGGTCTCCTCGTCGTCAATCCAAGTTTTGTTGCTGCCGGTCAGATCAGCCGATCCGCCAATCAGATGCGGAATATTTTCGGCTAGCGCCTGAATGACCTTTCCTGAGGAAGCGCGAGTAGCCAACCCCTCTTTATCCGCATCGAAGACAGGCAGAAAGGATTGAAAATCGGTCGGAAGCGTTCGCTCAACACCGGCCGTAAAGGCCTCAGCCTTCCCTGGATGGTCCTCTTTATACTCACTGAAAGCCTCTTGCCAGCGTTCAAAAGCAGCTTCTCCCTTACACTTCGCCTTACGGAAGTGCCGAAGTACCTCATCCGGGATGTGAAACTTCTCGTCAAACTTCCATCCCAGATTCTGTTTGGTCTTTTTAACTTCTTCCACTCCCAGAGGCGAGCCGTGGGCTGCAGAACTGTCTTCTTTATTAGGACTTCCAAAGCCTATATGTGTGCGGCAACAAATAAGAGTAGGTTGTTCGGTAACCTGTTGCGCTTCCTTAATAGCCCGCTCTACTTCAGCTCTGTCATGCCCATCAATTTGTATAATATGCCAGCCATCGGCTTCAAAGCGCGTGGGCACATCTTCGGTAAAGGCCAGATCGGTACTCCCGTCAATTGAAATTTCATTATCATCATACAGATAAATGATCTTCCCCAATTCCATATGACCAGCCATAGAGGCAGCTTCCTGCGATATTCCTTCCATAAGGTCACCATCGCTGACGATGCCATAAATATAGTGATCAACAATATTATGACTGTCCGTATTAAACTTGGCTTCCAGGTGTGCTTCGGCAATTGCCATCCCCACTCCAGTTGCAAAGCCCTGCCCCAACGGACCGGTAGTCGTTTCTACACCGGGTGTAAGATGTACCTCCGGATGGCCGGGGGTAAGACTGTCCAGCTGTCGGAAATTTTTCAGTTCTTTCAGGGACAGATCGTAACCTGTCAGATGCAACAGGCTATAAAGCAACATTGATCCGTGGCCTGCCGATAGTATAAAGCGATCACGATCGTGCCAGTCCGGATGGGCCGGATCATGGGTTAAAAACTTGGTCCACAGCACATAGGCTGCATCCGCCATGCCCATCGGCATACCGGGATGCCCCGATTCAGCGGCTTGAACTGCATCCATAGACAGCGTTCGAATGGTATTTACACAAAGTTCATCAAGAGACCCGGACGTATTCCCCATCGGTTTAAGATATACTAATTTTAGGTGCGTTAAGGTGAAATTTCAGTGTTGAAAATAGACAAAGATTCATTCACATAAAAAAGTATTTGACACATTAAACCAACTAAAAAAGGCCTCCGTTTGGAGGCCTCTGAAACCAATTTAATATATCAGCAGCTTCTTATAAGCTTTCGCACTTCAGCTCATATTCCATTTTGTGCTCTGCATTACTTTTAAAAGAGCCGTAAGCTGCATTTTCAAAGTTTGAGCAAGCCTGAGCGCGGTCGCCTAATCCCTGCTGAGAGATTCCGAGTGCAAAATATATTTTTGCCTTGTCTGTCCGTCCGCCATTACTCAGATCAAGTGCTTTTTGTGCGGCATCCAAAGCATTTTGCCAATCCTGCTGGCCGTTATAAGCCTCTGCAATACGATAGTAAGCATTTACAGAAGAATCATCATATTCAAGCGCTTTATTTAACAGCTTAAGCCCTTTGCTATAATTATCGTCTTCAACGGCACTGGCTCCCTGAAAGACTAAAGCATCAGCAGCAGCCTCATTCGCCTGTGTAACCATTTGGCTCTTTCCATTCGACTCGGCTACCTCTTTTGTTTTATCAAAAAGTTGATGCGCTTCGTCTATACTGGAATTATCCATATTTTTCGTCACTATAGCTTTCTGATAGTAAGCCTTTGCATAATTTGCATTACGCTCAATTACATTATCGAGCGTTGCCAGAGCTTCGTCATATTTCTTCTTTTGCGACTGAATAAGTGCCTTATTATAGGTTAGCTGGGTAACAATTCCCGGTATTCGTTCTGATATTTTGGAATTTCCGTATTTTTCAGCCTTATTTCCGGCTTCTTCGAAGGCAGCAACTGCAGCATCTGCACTTTCCGCCGTCTTTTCACTCTGAAAAGTAGCATATTTCTGCTTTGCCATCTCCCAATATACCGAAGGAATTTGTTCCTTTGAGTTGTCTATAACATCATGGCCTTCTTCGCCAAGTTCCTCTGCTTCCTGAATGGCCTGCTGGAATTTATTTGCAGCTTGCTCATACTTCTGTGATTCCATAAGTTCCAAAGCATCGTTATAGGTTTGTACAACCTCCCGTTTACTTTGGGCATTAACGTTGGTTACTAAGCCTATAAGGAAAAGACTCAAAAGAGTAGTAATGCTATTTTTAAGCAACTTCATAGTTCGATCTATTTTAAGTGAATATTAAAAGCAGTAAAAGTAAAGAAATAAACTTCACATCTGAAAGTAAAACACAATTTAAGTCCAATTATTGTATAAAATTGTAAATAAAATACTTTTTACTTTCTCATAATCAAGCATATTATTTCCAAGAGCCGGTCGGACTTGTGCGATAAGTCGTTGCTTTTATTGAAATAAACTGATATTTAAACCTCCTTCAATTCTAATAAAAACAGTGCGAATATTTTCTAAGCCTGACAAACTCCTGTATATACTAAACTTTGTTTTGCGCTTAATGTTTCGAATGTTATGTTTTAAATGTTGTTAAAAATTCGTGGCCAAATTATGTACTTTATAAAAGTTGTCTATCCGCTCAATGGCCTCATCCGGATCATCAGTAAGAGTAAACAAGTCTACATCCTCCCTCGAAATAGTTCCGTTTTTTACCATTGTCGTTTTAATCCAGTCTATTAAACCACCCCAATATTTTTTCCCAATAAGAATTACCGGAAAGCGGGAGGCCTTCTTGGTTTGTATTAACGTGAGAGCTTCAAAAAGTTCATCCAACGTACCAAAACCACCTGGAAATACGATAAATCCCTGGGCATATTTCATAAACATCACTTTCCGGACAAAGAAATAATTAAAATCAATCGTATAATCCTTATCTACATAGGAGTTCATGCCTTGTTCATGCGGAAGGGTAATCCCCAAACCTACTGATTTTCCATTTCCTTCTTGAGCTCCTTGATTAGCCGCCTTCATAATACCCGGTCCTCCACCGGTTAATACGCCAAACCCCCGCTGGGTAATTTCCTTAGCCACATAACGAGCCATCTCATAGTATTCATCACCTTCTATAGTACGGGCAGAGCCAAACATTGAAATGCAGGGGCCCACCTTAAACAGCTTATCGTAGCCATCGACAAATTCTCCCATTATTTTGAAGATACTCCACATATCGCTGCTGTGTGTGTGCTCAAACTCTTCAGGTATATCTGCCTTTTCATTATTTTCTTCCATTGCAATCGTTATTTGGTTATAAAATCTACTGATAGCGTAAATCCCGGTCCGGCCTGAGCCATTACTGAAGGCTTGATATGGGTACGCAAACTCAAGTCTTTGGATACATCGAATGAACGCATATGAGCAAATACATAAGCATCAATAATATTGAGCCCATAAGCCAAAGCAATGCCAATATAAATCATATCCCGCCGATTCCGATGATTATTCCGGATCGTTTTTAGCTTATTAATATTTACATTTTCCGGTATGTAATCAGGAGTAGGTCCATACTTTTGATCATCCGGGGTCTGCTCATTAAGGTTATAATATGCAGCCCGATAGTCATGATAACTCTTCGTCATTGAGATACTGTACCAAGTCAGCCCTCCTAAGAGCCCATAAACGATGGGCACTTTCCAAATTTGCCGGTTAACAATCTGTCCCCACCCCGGAATGATCATAGACTTAAACATTACGCTTTTTGGACTGGGAAACTCATCCCCCCTTTTTACATCAGTCGTATCCTGGTTTATTCCCCCTAATGAAGAGCTATTATAGAAAGGTTTGGGCTGTAATAGGCGGCTCTGATATGACCTGCTTGTTTGGCTGTAGCCAGAGACCGCAAGAACCCAGAACAGTACTATAAGGCTAAGAAATTTCATCAAAAAGCTCCAACAACCGATCGAGCTCTTCATCAGAATAGTATTCGATGCGTATTTCTCCACCATCTTTTTTAGACTTTACGTTCACTTTGGTACTGAGCTTAGTCCTCAGACGATTAGAGATTTCTTTGATAAACGGGCTTTGAGATTTCTGGTTGGTATTACTTGGCGGAGTTTCATCTTTCTCACCTAATGCTTTAACGGCCTTCTCCGTTTGACGTACTGAATACCCTTTGTCAATGATTCTTTGAAAAATTTCTTTTTGGTCTTCTTTATTCTCTACTGAGATTAAAGCCCGGGCATGGCCCATGGTTATCTGTTCATCGCGCAGCGCCGCCTGAACAAAGGCCGGCAGATTCAACAGCCGAAGCATATTAGACACCGTCGATCGGTTTTTCCCAACTCGTTCAGCAACTTCCGCCTGCGTATAGTCGGCCTCTTCTATCAATCGCTGATAGCCCAAAGCTATTTCAAGGGGATTCAAATCCTCGCGCTGAATATTTTCAATGAGCGCATACGAAATAATATCATCATCATTCACCTCACGGATATAAGCCGGCAGCTCTTCAATATTTGCCAGCTTAGCTGCCCGCAGGCGGCGTTCGCCACTGATAAGCTCAAAACGCTTACTGCCTACATAGCGAACGGTAATAGGCTGAATAAGCCCATGTTTTTGGATGGAGTTCGCTAACTCTCCCAAAAGCTCATCATCAAACTCCTTACGAGGCTGATGTGGATTTGGGCGAATATTATCTACCCGAACTTCTAAAACAACATTTACTTGCTGCTGTGCCTCTTTGGTTTTCGACCGAGTGCTATCTGACTCTCCGGCGCGCTCTTCCTGATCTTTATTTTCAGGGAAGAAGGCCCCTAATCCACGACCTAAAACATTTTTGGATGCCATAATATTATATCTTAACTACTTGCAAAAACAGGACTATTCTTAAAAAGTTCTTTATTTCTCTGAATGATCTCGCGGCCCAGCGCCAAATAATTTTTTGCCCCCCGGCTGGTTGAATCATACAACAAAGCAGGCTTTCCAAAACTAAAGACCTCAGCTAAACGAACATTACGGGCAATTACGGATTCGAATACACGATCCTCGAAATATTTGCGGACCTCATCTGCCACCTGATCAGAAAGACGTGTTCTGGTATCAAACATTGTTAATAAGACACCTTCAATTTCCAGTTCAGTATTAAGATGCTGCCTGACAATCTTAATGGTATTTAAAAGCTGGCCTAATCCTTCCAGTGCAAAATATTCGCACTGAACAGGGATGATAACTGAATCTGAGGCCGTGAGTGCATTAATGGTAAGCAGACCAAGCGATGGCGGACAGTCAATAACTATAAAGTCGTACTGCTCTTTTAAATCGCCAATAGCCTTCTCAAGGATTCGTTCCCGTTGTTCACGGTCAATCATCTCTATCTCAGCCCCAACCAGGTTTATATGCGAGGGAATGAGCTCTAAAAAAGGAAGTTCTGTTTCACGTATTGCATCGGTTGCCTCTACTCCGCCCACCATCACCTCATAAATAGAGTTTGAAACAGTCTTTGACTCTACCCCAAAACCACTGGTCGTATTGCTCTGAGGATCTATGTCGATCACTAAGGTGGTATGTTCAATCGCTGCAAGGCTGGCGGCAAGGTTGATGGCGGTAGTTGTTTTGCCAACACCTCCTTTTTGATTTGCTATGGAAATAATTTTGCCCATATAGATAAACCTGTAATACCAATTGGTTGTGAAATGTTATGAAAATATAATGGGATGTCTTTTGGTAAACAAAAATACTTATCAACAAGTTGTCAACCAATGGCAATAAAAATAGTGAACAATTATCATTATGTATACCAGCATATTACAACGGATTACCTCATAGTTTATCCAAATAAACCTATAATGTTCCCTCCCGTGATTTTGTCTATCTGTGCGCTGTAAATTAGCGTCCATCACTTCCCGATGATTGTCTGCATTATCCGGATTATTTAATTCCCATTAATAGAGTAAATTATATATTATTATTTTAGTTTTACCTGCATTATATAAACATAACATAAAACCAGAGTTTTCTTAATCATTACTTATTTAG
>Ga0079226_10003791_pt1 | contig 11592 bp, 10 predicted proteins | sample Poulit2014_FD_76345 | JGI IMG/M metagenome (GOLD analysis project Ga0079226, IMG submission 76345) | Agricultural soil microbial communities from Georgia to study Nitrogen management - Poultry litter 2014 | ecosystem: Environmental > Terrestrial > Soil > Agricultural land | place: USA: Georgia...
AAATAAGCTGAGATGTTTTAATATTTTATTATATTTAACTAAAGTTTGTTTTATGTTAGTAAAAGTTTATGGAAGTTCTGTTTTCGGAATAGAAGCAACTACAATAACAGTAGAAGTAAATGTAGCTAAAGGAATTGGATATCACTTGGTGGGATTGCCTGATAGTGCCATCAAAGAAAGTAGTTTTCGTATAGAAGCTGCTTTACAAAACATCGGCTATAAACTTCCAGGAAAGAAAATAACATTAAACATGGCGCCAGCAGATCTTCATAAAGAAGGTTCTGCTTATGATTTAACCTTAGCCTTAGGAATATTAACCGCTTCTTCACAAATCCAAGCGGAAAACATTGTAGATTATATTATTATGGGAGAACTTTCTCTAGATGGAAGTTTGCAACCTATTAAAGGAGCTCTACCAATTGCCATAAAAGCGAAAGAAGAAGGTTTTAAAGGATTTATTCTTCCGCATCAAAATGCTAAAGAAGCAGCAATAGTTGAAGGATTAGAAGTTTATGGAATTGAGCATATTACTGATGTAATTGATTTTTTCAATGCAGGAAAAGAATTAAAAAGAACTACAGTAGATACTGAAAAAGAGTTTTATGCCCACTTAGATGAAAATCATTTAGATTTTGCAGATGTCAAAGGACAAGAATCCATCAAGCGTTGTATGGAAATTGCCGCAGCAGGAGGTCATAATATTATTCTTATTGGTCCACCAGGAGCAGGAAAAACAATGATTGCTAAACGCTTACCGACAATTCTTCCGCCAATGACTATGGATGAAGCTTTAGAAACCACAAAGATTCATAGTGTGGTAGGGAAAATTAAAAGTGACTTCGGTTTAATGACAAAAAGACCTTTTAGAAGTCCACATCATACCATTTCAGATGTAGCTTTAGTAGGGGGAGGAACTTATCCGCAACCAGGGGAAATTTCTTTATCCCATAATGGAATTTTATTTTTAGATGAACTTCCAGAGTTTAAAAGAAGTGTTTTAGAAGTGATGAGGCAACCTTTAGAAGATAGAGAAGTCACTATTTCAAGAGCAAAATTTACAATCACTTATCCTGCCAGTTTTATGCTGGTGGCAAGTATGAATCCCAGTCCGAGTGGATATTTTAATGATCCAGATTCTCCCAGAGTATCTTCTCCTGCAGAAATACAAAGATATTTAGGAAAAATCAGTGGTCCTCTTTTAGATAGAATAGATATACATATTGAAGTTACACCAGTTCCTTTTGAAAAATTGAGTGATGATCGAAGGGGAGAACCCAGTTCAGAAATCAGAAAACGCGTTACCAAAGCCAGAGCTATTCAAACCAAGCGTTTTGAAAATTATAAAAATATTCATCATAATGCACAAATGGGAGTCAAACAAATTCGTCAATTTTGTAAATTAGATGAAAACAGTAAAATGTTATTAAAAACAGCAATGGAAAGATTAAATCTTTCTGCCAGAGCTTATGATAGAATTTTAAAAGTATCTCGAACTATTGCTGATTTAGAAAACAAAGAAAATATTGAAGGGAGTCATATTAGTGAGGCCATTCAATACAGAAGTTTAGATAGAGAAGGTTGGCTGGGATAATCTTCAATGATAATTTAACTTATAAAAACTTAACTCATGAAAGTAATTAGAATATTATTTGTATTCATTCTTTTAACTGCTTGTAAAGATTCTACAGTAGAAAAAACACAGGAAGTTGAAAAAGATACACTTTCAGAAAAATCTGTTCAAGATACTTTAGAAGAAAAAACTATTGAAAAATCTGATGATAAAGAAAAAACAGAAGTGGATAGTATTTCTTTCACCATAGAAATGGCAGAAAATTTAGCAAAATTACCTTTAGATTGTATTCAGGTGGAATATCCTAATAAATTAGATCATGTGATTTCTTCTTCCTCAAATTTACAAGAACCCAAAGAACTTCACCCTGCTTTTTATGGTTGTTTTGATTGGCACTCCAGTGTGCATGGACATTGGGCTTTAATACGATTATTAAAAGAATTTTCTGAATTATCTCAAGCAGAAGAAATCAAAGAAAAATTATTAGAAAATATTTCTAAACAAAATATAGCAAAAGAAGTTTATTACTTCAGCACCACAGAACATAAAAACTCTGAAAGACCTTATGGTTGGGCTTGGTTGCTTAAACTTGCTGAAGAAATCCATACTTGGGATGATGAAATAGCCCAAACATTAGAAAATAATCTACAACCTTTGACAGATTTAATGGTAAATAACTTTAAAGAATTTCTGCCAAAACTAACAAAACCCATTCGTGTGGGGGAACATCAAAACACAGCTTTTGCCTTGGTTTTTGTATATGATTATGCAGAAAGCGTTAACAATAAAGATTTAAAAGATTTGGTGAAATTTTGGGCAAAAAGTTATTATTTACATGATAAAAACTGTCCGATTGATTATGAACCAGGAGGATTTGATTTTCTGTCTCCTTGTTTAGAAGAAATAGATATAATGCAAAGAGTGTTATCTGAAAAAGAATTCAAATCTTGGTTGAAGAAATTTATGCCAGAAATTATAGAATCAGATTTTGATTTAAAAGTAGGAAAAGTATCAGACAGAGAAGATGGAAAATTAGTGCATTTAGACGGAGTAAACTTCAGCAGAGCTTGGGTTTTTTATGATTTAGCAAATAAACATGAAGATTTAAAGCATTTAAAAACCTTAGGAGACAAACACTTCAACCAATCTTTTAAAGATATTATAAATGATGATTCCTATATGGGAAGCCATTGGTTAGGAAGTTTTGCTTTATATGCATTAGAAAAAAGATAGTTCAGTAAAAGAAATAATATGGAAAATTTTGAAAACGATAAATATCGCGGAATGGATCTCACTCCTTTAACGCCTGGGAAATATGCGTTATACATATTTTTAGCTGGGTTACCATTTATAGGAATTATTTTATTATTGGTTTGGGCTTTTAGTGCAGGAGGAAATATTCATCAAAAAAACTGGGCAAAAGGAATGCTGCTTATTATGGTAATTATTTATGGATTAATAATCGCCTCTTTCATTTTTATGTTGAGTTTGGGAGTTTTAGGTGGAGTTTTATCAGATTTTTAAATTCTAAAACAAAATATAATACTCCGAAAAACTTCATAGGTATTCTTATCTTTGCTGATTAAATTTGACAGCAAAAACTTATGGCATTACAACTTTTCAATCCTTTTAAGGATATGATTTTTGATGAACATTTTTGTTTTTTATCAGGAGATTTAACAACAGATAAAATAACAGTTTTTCCAGAATGGTTGATGGAAAAATTTGAGTTTGGAAAAGAAGAAATTGCTTTGATGCAAAACACAAAAGCAAAAATGACAGCTTATCAAGATTTAAAATTACCTTGTTCACTTCGAGTGAAAGAAGCTTTTGAAGAGTTGGATAATAAATTTAAAAAAGCTTTTGATGAAGGATTTGAAGCAATAAATCAACTTGATGAACTTATAATTTTCCAGTGGTCAGCAAGAATTGTTTATGGGTTGTTGTATTTAGAAATGATGGGAGAATGGGAGCTAAATCAACAAATGGGGAAAACATTTGATATGGCTCATAAACTCAGAGATCGTTTAGGGAAATTTCATCATATGTTACAATCTTTAATAGAACCCATTACTTTTGGAGAACAAAAACCTTGGAGTATTATTACTTTTCCTTTAAAATATTCAGCAGATATTTTAAGTTTTAGAGATGATATTATAAATTTATTATTTCAATTTGGAGTAAATGGTTTTGGATTTATTGTTTGTTTTCAAGACAATGGAATAGTCAAGGAAACTGAAAAAGAATTAATTGAAAAAATCAAAGAAAAAACACTTCATCCTGTTCAGTTTGAAGAACTTTATGCCAGATTTCATTATCGAATAGATTTACTACAATATATTCCGCAGCATAAACTTCATATTAATGATGATGAAATAGAAATAGAATCTTTACCCATAAAACAAACCAATCCTGAATTACCACTTTATGGATTGTGGTCTGATGATTTTTATGCCAGATTATTGTCTAATTATTGGCAAGTTTATGGAATTGAAAAAGGAGAAATTATTCAATTTCAAAAACCTTTTCTAAGCTATTTAGAAAATCCATATAACAAAGATTTTATAGATCCTGAAAGTATAGAATTACCTTATTAATAAAATATTTTAAAAAGAATTAATCCGTTGCGGATTTTCTTTCTTTTAAATTGCAATAAATAAAAAATTATGGAAAAAGATTTAGCTTATCAAAGAAGATCCTATGAAAAATCAGAATTAAGAGAAGAAAACACTACTGAAAATCCGATGATTTTATTTGAAGACTGGTTTGAAGATGTAGAAGAGAAAGATAAAAATTCAGAAAATAATGCGATGACTTTAAGCACTATTGATGAGAATGGATTTCCTCAAAATAGAATTGTTTTATTAAAAAAGTTTACTGATAAAGGATTTGAATTTTTTACAAATTACAAAAGTGATAAAGGAAAATCAATTGAAAAAAATCCAAAAGTTTGTTTATCTTTTTTCTGGCCAGCAGTAGAAAGACAAGTAATTATTAGAGGAAAAGCAGAAAAATTATCAGCAGAAGAATCCGATGAATATTTTCAAACTCGTCCGCGCGGAAGTCAAATTGGTGCTTGGGTTTCTCATCAAAGTTCAATAATAGAAAATCGAGGAGTTTTAAAAAATAAGCAAGAAGAATTAGAAAAAGAATTTAAAGATCAAACAATTAAAAGACCAGATTTTTGGGGAGGATATTTAATTCGACCAGAAACAATTGAATTTTGGCAAGGAAGACCGAATCGTTTACACGATAGATTTCAATATAAAAAACAAGGAGAAAACTGGAAAATCATCAGATTAGCTCCTTAAAAACATTTGAAAAAATGTATTAAAAAACGCAAATAAAAAACTCTATGAAGTATAAAGATAGATATATCAATCGAGAAATCAGTTGGTTGCAGTTTAATGCAAGAGTTTTGCAAGAAGCTGCAGATGAACGCGTTCCACTTTTAGAACGCTTGAGGTTTTTAGGAATTTTCTCAAATAATCTTGATGAGTTTTTTAGAGTGCGTTATGCAACTGTAAAAAGAATTCAGCAATCAGATAAAAAAGATGTAAAAGCACTTGGCGGTTTTGAAGCAGATGCTTTGATGAAAAGAATTACTAAAATTGTTATCGAACAGCAAAACACGAGTTTAAAAATTTTAGATGATATTCATGAAGATTTAAAAAAACACAATATATTTCTGATTAATGAAAATGAAGTCAATAAGAAACAAGCTAAGTTTTTAAGAGAATATTTTTTACAAAAAGTCAGTCCAGCTTTAGCAACTATTATCTTAAACGATATTGAGAAAATTCCAAGATTAAAAGATAATATGGCTTATTTAGCTGTAAAAATGGTATTGAAAGAAATTGCTGATCAAGAAAAAAAATATGTTTTAATTGAAATTCCCAGAGATGTAGAACGATTTGTGGTTTTACCAGAAGAGGGAGAAAAAAAATATGTGATGATTCTTGATGATTTAATTCGATTTAATCTTAAGAATTATTTCAGCATTTTTGATTATGAAAGCATTTCAGCACATATGATAAAAATAACTCGAGATGCAGAATTGAATATCGATGGAGATATGAATAAGAGTTATATAGAAAAGCTGATGACAAGTGTGAAAAGCAGAGTGGAAGGGCAAACAGTAAGATTTGTTTATGACACACAAATAGAGCAAGATATTTTACAGTTTTTGCTTTCTAAAATGAAAATTGATGACTTTGATAGCTTAATTCCTGGAGGAAGATATCACAACAGAAAAGATTATATGAAATTTCCAGATTTAGGCGCAAAAGAATTATTATATCCCACTTTTGATCCCTTACCCATCGCAGGATTAAAAATGGAAGGAAGTTTATTACAGCAGATTTCAGAGAGGGATTTCTTGCAATATGTTCCTTATCATGCATTTTCTTACACCGTTAGATTATTAAGGGAAGCGGCGATAGATCCTAAAGTAAAATCTATAAAAATTACGATTTATAGATTAGCTGAATTTTCACACATCGCTGGATCTTTGATTAATGCGGTGAAAAACGGAAAAAAAGTAACAGCAGTTATTGAATTGAGAGCGCGTTTTGATGAAGCAAATAATATTTATTATGCTGAACAAATGCAAAGAGAAGGAGTGCGATTAATTTTCGGGGTAAAAGGATTAAAAGTTCATAGTAAAACTTGTGTGATAGAAAGACAAGAAGAAGATGAAATCAAAAGATATGGTTTTGTAAGCACAGGAAATCTCAACGAAAATACTGCTAAAATTTATACTGATTATTGTTTGTTTACAGCAAATCAAGAAATATTAAAAGATGTAGAAAAATTATTTGATTTTTTTGAAACAAACTATAAAGTACAAAAATATAATCACTTGATAATTTCTCCTCATTATTCAAGAAATCAATTCGAAAAACTAATTGATAAAGAAATTACAAATGCAAAAATGGGTTTACCTTCAGGAATTAAAATAAAGGTAAACAGTTTATCAGATTATAAAATTATAGATAAACTTTATGAAGCAGGACAAGCAGGTGTAAAAATAAAAATGATAGTCAGAGGAATAAATAGTTTGATTCCTGGCGTTCCTGATTTAAGTGAAAATATAGAAGCAATCAGTATAGTAGATCGTTATTTAGAACACCCCAGACTTTATATTTTTGAAAATGCTGGAAATCCTAAATATTATATTTCTTCAGCAGATTTGATGATGAGAAATTTAGATTATAGAATAGAAGTTTCTTGTCCTATTTATCAAAAAGATATTCAACAAGAATTGGAAGATACTTTCAACATTTGTTGGAGTGATAATGTAAAAGCAAGAGATTTTTCAGCAAAAGAAGAAAATGCTTATCGTAAAAATGATTTACCAAAAGTAAGAAGTCAGTTTGCAACTTATGAATATTATAAAAATAAATTGAAAAGTCTTAAAAAATAATTTTTTCTGTGAAAGTAAAACGTTATGCAGCTATTGATATAGGATCAAATGCTGTCAGATTATTAATAAATTCCATAATTGAGATAGAAAATTATCCTCCTCAATTCAAGAAAGAATCTTTAGTTAGAGTTCCCATAAGATTAGGGCAAGATGTATTTGTCAATGGAAAAATTTCACAAGAAAATAAAGCCAGATTAGAAAAAACAATGAAAGCTTATAATTTACTGATGAAAGCTCATCAAGTAGATCATTATAAAGCTTATGCAACTTCAGCAATGCGAGAAGCAGAAAATAATAAAAAAATCATTGCTGAACTTAAAGAAAAAACTGGAGTAAAAATTGAGATTATTGATGGAGAACATGAAGCAGCAATAATTGCAAAAACAGATTTACACGAATTAATCTTATCAGATAAAACTTATCTTTATGTTGATGTAGGAGGAGGAAGCACAGAATTAACCGTGTTTTCAAAAGGAAAAACAATAGCTTCAAAATCTTTTGAATTAGGAACAGTTCGTATTTTAAATAATATAATAAATCCTAATATTTGGGAATCTGCAGAGGATTGGATAAAGAAAAATACTTCAAAATATAAATCCATAAGAATGATAGGTTCTGGTGGAAATATCAATCACATTTTTAAAAACAGTGGAAGAAAACGCGGAAAACCTTTGACTTACACTTATCTTCAATCTTATTATGAAATGCTGAAAACTTTATCATATCAAGAGAGAATTGCAAAATTAGAAATGAAATTAGATAGAGCAGATGTGATTATTCCTGCCACAAAAATATATTTATCTGCAATGGATTGGAGTAAATCCAGAAAATTATATGTTCCAAAAATCGGTTTAGCAGATGGAATTATTAAATCGATGTATAGTTATAATTTAGAAGAATAAACAAAACCGGGGGAATTCTTAAGTATAAGTTATAGATAATCTTAAAAATAATTAAAATTAATTATGATGATATAATTAAGAGTTGTTATCTTTAAGGTCTTAAAAATAATTTATTAACCTTAAAATACCCCCAATGATTAAATTTAAACTATTTATTCTTTCCTTTTTATTTATTTCTTTTTCAGGATTTTCTCAAAAGAAAAAATACAACAAAGAAGAACTCAGGATGTTGAAGGAATATTACTTCAATGAAGGATTCAACCAGCCAGCAAGAAAAAAAGTATCTACACTTGTGATGGATGATGGAACAGAAAGAAAAGGATATGTAAGAAGCTTGCGTTTTAATAGAGGATTAGTTAAAACAGTAGTTTTTAAAGACAGTGTAACTGATAAAAAAGAACATGTTTCTGTAGAAGATATAAATGAAGCACTTTTTTATGGAGGAGGATTTGAAAAATTTCTTAAGATAGATGATCAAATTTCTCGATTGGGAACAGGAAAACGAAATAATATGAAAAAAGCTACTACTGCTGATCAGATTTATTTTGTTAAACTACCTGTTTCTATAAGAAATAAAAAAGATAAAGAAAGCTTATTAATGCAATTGCTCAATCCTCAATTTGATGATTATATTTCAGTATATCACGATCCAAGAGCTGCAGAATCTGGAGGTTTTAGTGTAGGTGGAGCAACTTTTGGAGGAGGAATTATAAAATCTTATTATGTGAAAAAAGGTGATAAAATTATTTGGTTGCCTAAAAAAGATTTAAAAAAACAATATGATTGGTTGTTTGGAGATAATGAAGAATTTATGAAGAAATATCCTTTAAAATCAATAAACTGGGATTGGTTTAGTGCTTTAGTATTAGAATATACAAAGATGAGTTTAGAACAAGAAAGCTAAAAAACTAAGCTATCAAAAATGAAAAACGCCTATAGAAATATTTTTATAGGCGTTTTTCATTTTCAAAAATTTGACTTATTTCCTCGATATTTTAGAAGGATAAGGAACAAAACCCGCTGTATCTGTTGGGATTTTTTCCCAATCTCCAGACATCCATTTAGATTTAGCTTTTTCTAAAGTTTCTTTATCAGAAGCCACAAAATTCCAATCGATATGTCTTTCTTCAGGAAAAGCTTCTCCGCCAAAAATGTATATAGTAGAATTTTCTTTTATAGTAAAAGTACATAAAGAACTATCTTTAGCAATTAAAAGCTGTTTAGGTCCGAAGAAATTTTCCTTTTTGTTTTCTTCATAAATTCCGCCTTCTAAAATATAAATTCCAGACTCCCCATAAAGTTGATCGCCAATATTTATGGTTTGCTGAGTTTTGCTTTTTATTTCAATCATATATAAAGGACTATGCACAGGAACTGGAGATTCATGATTCATAGCTTTTCCGGCGATGAGTTTAAAAGTCAAATCTTCTTTTTGCCAAGTCGGAATTTCTTTTGCATCAATATGATGAAATTCAGGATCCATTTTTTCTAATTCTTTAGGTAAAGCCACCCAAATTTGTAATCCGTGCATTTTATTAGAAGAATCTCTTAAATATTCTGGAGTTCTTTCAGAATGAACCACCCATTTTCCAGCGGTCATCCAGTTTACCGCACCAGGTTTTATTTCAATTTCTGTTTCCAAAGTATCGCGGTGCATAATGCTGCCTTCAAATAAAAAAGTAAGCGTAGATAATCCGATGTGAGGATGTGGCAAAACATCAAAATTTTCTCTTTTATTCATTTCAACTGGCCCCATATGATCAATAAAAATAAAAGGACCAACCATTCTTTTTCTGCGAAAAGGAAGTAATCTTCCCACTAAAAAACTACCTACTTCAGCAGCTCTTTCAGGAACAATAACATTGATATTTGACATAATTTATAGCATTTTTTTAAATAGTCTTCTAAGATAAATTTTAATTATTGCTAAAAAATAAAATTTAATGTTTTAACATAAAAGATTTCCTAAGCTTTTCCCATAAGTGATATGAGTTACAAAAAAAGAAAAGAAAGCATGATATCTTGCTCAGCAATAAAATAATTTAAAACTTTAATGACAATGAAAACTTTTTTAAAAATGTGCGGTATTTTTTTAATGTTGATGACTACTTCAATAGCGGTTCAAGCACAAGAAAAACCTGCAGTAAACCAGAAAGATTATATTTATGAAGGAAGTTCAACCAAGTTTGCAGTGATGGTTCCTGATGTTTTACATTTTAAAGCAGGTGTGGAAACAGCAGAAAGAATGCATCTTAAAGAAAATGGATATAAGTTTGAAATGGTGATTATTGGAGAATTAGCAAAAGCAATTGTGGAAGATGAAACTTTAAAACCATATTTGGATAGCGCGATAAAAGCTGGAATGAATTTTACAGTTTGTGAATATGCCTTAGATCTTTTAGAAGTAGATAAATCTAAAATAGATGAAAGAATTGAAATTGTTCCTCACGGATGGTTAAGAATGTATGAATTACAAGACAAAGGATATAATACAATCCGTTCTTAAATAAAAAAACCATGAATTTCAAGTTTTACCTTGAAATTCATGGTTTAAAATTATATCAAATTTATTTCTTTAAAATTTCATCGACTTTTTGAAATTCTTCATCAATTTCAGCAACAGGTTTATAAGTAAACTTAGAAACTAAGAGATTGGTTAAAAGTGAAAGAATAAATCCTGGAATTATTTCATACCAATCAGAAAGCGGATGATCAAAATAAACCCAAGCTAAAACAGTAATTCCTCCTACAATCATTCCTGATAAAGCACCTTGCCAAGTTGATTTTTTCTGCAATAAAGCAAGAATTACTAAAGGACCAAAAGCAGCTCCAAAACCAGCCCAAGCATTTCCGATGAGATTTAAAATACTATCTTTTGGATTTAAAGCTAATAAAAGAGCAACAGCAGCAACAATCAAAACAGAAAGACGACTGTTGATTAAAAGCTGTTTAGGCGAAGCATTTGGTTTGAGAAAACCTTTGTAAATATCTTCTGTTAAAGAACTTGAAGTAACTAAAAGTTGAGAAGAAATTGTACTCATCACCGCAGCTAAAATTGCAGTTAAAATAAACCCACCAATTAAAGGATGAAATAAAGTTTGTGTAAAATAAATGAAAATAGTTTCCGCATCTCTTTTGTTTTCATCAAAGAGCAACATGGTTTCTGTGTCGTATTTCATCAAATAAGCAATTCCAATTAACCCAATTGCTAAAGCACCAAAAACGGTAAAAATCATCCAAGAAATTCCAATTCTCTTAGCTTTAGGAATATCTTTAGCTTTGTCTATAGCCATAAATCTGACTAAAATATGAGGTTGACCAAAATATCCTAATCCCCAAGCTAAAAGAGATAAAATACTCACTACAGAAGTTCCTCTAAATAAATCTAAATATCGAGAACCTTTATCGTTTATCAAAGAAAGGGTTTCAGTTGTTCCTCCAGTATAGTTTAATGCTACTATTGGCACAGCAATTAAAGCGAGCACCATAATTGTTCCTTGCACAAAATCTGTTAAACTCACTGCTAAAAATCCGCCTAAGAAAGTATATCCAACAACTACTAAACTGGTAATCCATAAACCAGCTTGGTAATCTAAACCAAAAGCAGATTCAAAAAGTTTTCCGCCTGCAACCATCCCTGCAGAAGTGTATAAAGTGAAAAATATTAAAATAAATATAGAAGAAGCAATTTTTAA
>Ga0079226_10003792_pt1 | contig 11586 bp, 10 predicted proteins | sample Poulit2014_FD_76345 | JGI IMG/M metagenome (GOLD analysis project Ga0079226, IMG submission 76345) | Agricultural soil microbial communities from Georgia to study Nitrogen management - Poultry litter 2014 | ecosystem: Environmental > Terrestrial > Soil > Agricultural land | place: USA: Georgia...
CAAACACATCAGTTTGATGCTGTTTGATGATGTTTGCGCTCGAATGACAGCAAACCATCCCGTCGACGGAAGCGCAATGCCTCCCTGTGGATGCGTAGGCTGACCGCGTGCGCTGGGACCGGCTGTTCGAGGACCTCGAGGGGCAGCTCGCTGCCCGCGCCCGCCTCGAGCTGGACTCGGAGGTCGCCGAGCGCACCCGCGGCGAACGTGCCCGGGTGACTCTCGGCGAGCGGATCCACGGCGCCGGAGAAGGTGAGCTCGTGGTCCACCTCCGTGGCGGGAGCAGCGTGCGCGGCGGGCTGCGCGACGTGGGGGACCAGTGGTTCCTGCTCGAGGACGCCGTCGGCCGTCAGCAGCTCGTGCTCGGGCCCTCGGTTCTGGGGATCGAGGGGCTGGGCCGTCCCCGGGACGACACGAGGGCGCGGCGCTTCGCCGTCGGGACCGCGTTGCGGGAGGTCAGCCGCGACCGCCGGGCCGTCGTCGTGCTCGACGTCGACGGCGGCCGCCGGCACGGGACGATCGACGCCGTCGGGGCGGACTTCCTCGATCTCGCCGAGCACCCCCAGGACACGCCCCGTCGGGCCGAGCACGTGCGCACGGTGACGGCGATCCCCTTCGTCGCCCTGGCGGCCGTCGTCTCCACCTGAGGGAGGTGCTCAGTCCTCGGTGCCGTCGCGCTGGACGAACTCCCGGGTCCGGGCGTACATCCGCTCGATGTAGGCGTCGAGCTCGGCGACCTCGACGCGCCACTGGCCGCGCCCACCCACCTTGATCGCGGGCAGCTCGCCGCTGCGTACGAGGGCGTATGCCTGCGCCGAGGAGATGCCGAGCACCTCGGAGACCTCGGTGAGCGGGACGAAACGACGGGCCATGCGGCAATTCTGCCATTGCTGCCGGGGGCCACCGACGGGTGCGCGCCATTGCCTGTGGACGCTCGGGGAGCGAAGTGGGCCGACTCACGGCATGATGCCGAGGGCCACACCCGAATGAGAAGGACGATTCGTGAGTTCCCTGCCCACCCCGCCAGCCCGACGCCTCGTCAAGCCCTCCTGGCGGGATGCGCGACTCGTCGTCGGGGTGCTCCTCGTGCTGCTCTCCGTCGTGCTCGGCGGGCTCGCCATGGCGGCCGCCGACGACCGCGTAGGGGTGTGGGCGGCCCGCACGGCGATGACCCCGGGGGACACCATCGAGGAGGAGGACCTGGTGCGGGTGGAGGTCCAGCTCGGTGACGAGACGGCCCGCTACGTCGGTGCACAGGAGCGGTTGCCGAACGACGCCGTCCTCGGTCGGGCAGTACGCGCCGGTGAGCTCATCCCCGCCTCGGCGGTCATCGACCCGACGGACCAGCAGGTCCGGCCCGTGCCCGTGCACGTCGACCCCATCTACCTCGACAACCTCACCAAGGGCTCCCGGGTCGCGGTCTACGCCGTCACCGAGGAGCCGGAGGAGGGCGCCGACGCCGAGCCCCCGCAGTACGAGGAGGTCCTCGAGCAGTCCACGGTCAAGCGGGTGCCGAAGCGCTCCCGCGCCGTCGTCGGCGGCGGGGCGCCCTCCTCGGTGACGATCCTCGTGCCGGAGGAGCAGGTCCAGCGGGTCCTCAGCCTGGACCGGAAGGACACCCCCATCAAGCTCGTTCTCGAGGGCGGCAGCCCAGAACGGGTCGACTGATGCCGGCGAGCGTCCTGACCGCGCTCCCGCACGAGTGGGAGGCCCGTATGGTCGCGGTCATCGACGGGCTGCCCGGGGTCTGCGTCAGCCGGCGGTGCGTCGACCTGGCCGACCTGCTCGCCAATGCCTCGGCCGGCCACGGCGACATCGCGCTGGTCTCCGCGGACCTGCGCGGGTTGGACCGGGACGCGGTCGACCACCTGCGCCGCCACGGGGTCACCGCCGTCGGCGCCAGCCCCGACGGCGCGGAGGACGGCGAGCGCCACCTGCGTGCCCTCGGCGTCGAGCGGCACCTGCACCTGGGTACGCCCGGGGACGAGGTGGTCCACGCCCTGCGGTCCGACGAGGACGCCCCGGGCACGACGCCCCCCGCGGAGGAGCCGGCCGAGGAGGACGAAGGGGGCGTGCCCGCCGCCCGGGAGCCGTCCGCCGGGCGGGTGGTCGCCGTGTGGGGTCCGACCGGTGCCCCCGGTCGCAGCACCCTCGCGATCAACCTGGCGGCCGAGATCGCCCAGGCCGGCACGTCAGCGGTGCTCCTGGACCTGGACACCTACGGAGCCTCCGTGGCGCAGCAGCTCAGCGTCCTGGACGAGGCCCCGGGGCTCGCGGCGGCCGCCCGCGCCTCCGAGCAGGGCACCCTCGACCGCGCTGGGTTGGCCCGGCTCGCGGTCGAGGTCGCCCCCCGCTTCCGGGTGCTCACCGGCATCCCGACCCCGTCGCGGTGGACCGAGGTGCGTCCGGCCGCGGTGGAGCACGTCATCTCGCTCGCTCGCACCCTGGCCGACGTCGTCGTCATCGACTGCGGCTTCGGGATCGAGGACGACGAGGAGCTGAGCTACGACACCCTCGCGCCGAGACGCAATGCGAGCACCCTGACCGTGCTCGAGCAGGCGGAGGACCTGCTGCTCGTCGGCCGTGCCGACCCGGTGGGGTTGCAGCGGATGGTCCGTGCCGTCCAGGCCGTCGCCGCCGTGCCCTCGCCGGAGCCCCGGCCGGTCGTCAACCGGCTGCGAGCCGCCACCGTGGGGCCGGAGCCGGAACGCCGGGTGGAGGAGGCGCTCGCCCGCTTTGCGGGGCTCGCGGAGATCACCTTCCTCCCCGAGGACGGGGAGGCGGCCGACGCCGCGCTGCTCGCCGGGCAGACCCTCGCGGAGACCAGGCCGCAGAGCCCCCTTCGCCATGCCGTGGCCGGGGTGGCCGGGAGCTACACGGGCACGGTGCCCCCGCAGCCGAGCGGTCGCCGCCGGTTGTTCTCGCGACGGTGAGGTGAGCGTCACCTCCACCGTCCCGCCCTCGTCGTGCCACCATGTTGCCGTGGTGAGCAGACTCGATCCCCTCGACGCGGCGTTCCTCTATGTCGAGGAGCAGAGCCTCCCGATGCACGTGGGGTCGGTGATGGTCTTCGAGCCGCCGGACGAGGGCTTCGACTACGACCGCTTCATCCGGGTCGTCGGTGACCGGATCGCCGACCACACCCGCTACCGGCAGCGGATCCGCGAGGTGCCGGGGCGGCTGGACAACCCGGTGTGGGTCGACGACCACCGCTTCGACCTCACCTACCACGTGCGGCGCTCCGCGCTGCCACGGCCGGGCACCCCCGCTGCCCTGGAGGAATTCGTCGCCCGCATCATCGCCCGTCCGCTGGACCGGGATCGCCCGCTCTGGGAGGCCTACTTCGTCGAGGGCCTCGAGAACGGGTACTTCGCGATCGTCACGAAGGCGCACCAGGCGATGGTCGACGGTATCCACGCGGTCGACCTCGCCCAGCTGCTGCTGGACCCGGACGCGGTGCCCGTCGACGAACGCGCCGGCGAGCCCGCCCCCGAGCCCTCGGACCTGCGCCTCGTCGCCGACGCGCTCGTCGGGACGATGATGCGACCGGGCAAGGCCGTGCGGTTCGTGCGCAACGGGCTGCGCGACGCGACCGAGACCGGGCGCAGGGTCGTGCAGACGACCGGCCAGGTCGTCAGCACGCTCGCCCAGGTGGGCACCCGGCCCGCGCCGTCGACCCCGCTCAACGCCCCCGTCGGAAGCGCCCGCCGGTACGTCATGGTCGACACCGACCTCGAGGACTATCGCGCGATCCGCAGCCGCCTCGCCCGCGGCCGCTACGCGCAGCACGTGACGATCAACGACGTCGTCCTGGCCACCGTGACGGGTGCGCTGCGCACCTGGATGCAGACCCGTGGCCTGCCCGTGACGAGCACGTCGAGCATCCGGGCGATGGTGCCGGTGAGCATCGTGGACGGGACCGGCGACCCGCTCACCGACCAGGCCATGACGGCCTGCTTCGTCGACCTGCCGATCGGCGAGAACGCCCCCTCGATGCGGCTGCACCAGATCTCCTTCGCCATGCGTCAGCAGATCGAGTCCGCCTCGGCCGAGGGGGTCGACGCCGGTTCGTTGGCCTCCATCGGTGGGTTCGCGCCGCCGACGTTGCACACGCTGGGGGCCCGGCTGGGCAGCGCGATGACCCGGCGGCTGTCCAACCTCGTCGTGACGAACGTCCCCGGCCCGCAGCAGGCGCTGCACGTCGAGGGCTCGCGGCTGCGCGCGGCCTACCCGGTGATGCCCCTCGGGCGCGACCAGGGGCTGTCCATCGGCATGACCTCCTACGACGGCCGGATCCACTACGGGCTGACCGGGGACCGCGCCACCCTGTCCGACCTGGGCCTGCTGGCCCAGTCCATCGAGGAGGCGCTGCTCGAGCTGCGCTCCGCGCCACGTCCGAAGAGGTCCTGATGCGGGTCTACGTCCCACTGCTCCTCACCGACCTCGCCGGCCTGACGGCCGACGCGACGCTGCCCCGGCGCCCCGCCTTCGGCGTGACCGGGCCGCTGCGTGCCGGCGACCCCGGGGCCGACGAGGAGGAGCTGGAGTTCGAGGCGATGTGCGGCGCCCTCGACGCCGCCCGCGACCTCGGAGCCGGCCGCCGGGCGGTGGCCGCGGCCGACGTCACGGTGTCGCCCGCCGGTGATGCGCGGGGCATGCTCGCTGACCCGCTCGAGGTCCCCGTCGGCGACGTCGTCTCCTTCCACGTCGAGGAGGGGCAGGGCCCGGCCGGCACGGGCTACGACGACCTGCTCTGGTACGACGTGACGGAGCTCGGGCTGCTCGGCTCCTGACGCGCCGGGGCCCGACCCGCCGCGGCCGCTCAGGTGGTGCGGCGGGCCAGCAGCGTCGCCTCGTCGTCGAAGGCGCCCTCGATGACGGGGGCTGCCGCCCGCTCGATCCTGCCTCCGACGAGGGGCAGCCCGCAGGTGAGGTTCCCGTCGAAGGTGAGCAGCGACCCCTCGCCGTCGGGGGTGAGGGCCGCCCTGCCCGTCATCGACAGCGGCAGTCCCTGCACGGACATCTCCAGCTCCGCGTGCCGTGAGCCGCCCGCGTCGGGGGCCGACCAGGTCTGCCGCTCGGTGATCCGCAGCTCGTTACCGGCCGCGGTCACCACGGCGCGGGGCATGCCCGCGGTCGGCAGAACCCGTTCACCGTCGATGTGGAGCACGTCCCCGTCCTCGCGCAGCGTGGCGGAGGCAGAGGTGCACGCCTCGGCGACCTTGTCCCGCTGGAAGGCCTCCGTGGCGATGACGGCGAAGGCCGACTCGACGTCGACGGGAACGGAGCTGCGGCGGCTGATCCTCATGGTGCCAACGCTAGCGTTCCCCAGCGGACCGCCCGCGCAACGCGGCGGTGCACTCCTGCAGTGCCTGCGAGGCAGTGGCGCACTCCCTGGCCAGGGCGGCGCGTCGCCGACCGAGGGCCGCCAGGCCGGTGTGCAGCCGCTCCTGCACGTGGCGGCGGTTCTCGTCGTCGGCCCGTGCCACCGCGGGGTCGGCAACGCCGATGATCCCCCAGCGCTCCCGTACCGTGCCGTCCCGGACCTCCAGGCCGAGGGCGGCTGCCTCGTCCTCGAGGCGTCGCAGCCCGGCGATGGTCGCGGCGAGGTCGGTGGCACCGGACTGCAGCCGGCGTCCGATCGAGTCCAGGGCCTCGGCCACCCGGGATGACTCGGCCAGGAGGGCATCGACGTGGTGACGCGTCTCCGCCGCGCGCGGACCGGTCCACCCCGGCACGTCCTCGCGCAGCTGGTCCCGCACGGACCGACCGCCGGCGTCCACGTCGGATGCGGCGCGGCGCAGCGTGGCAGCCAGTGCGCTCACCGAGGCGGGGTCGCCCCACAGCACGCTCACCGGTGCTCCCGCTGCGGCTCGTGCCCGGCCTCCGCCCCGGCCACGGCGTTGGCCAGCTCACGGCACGAGGTGGCGACCTCCCGGAGCGCCTCGAGCGCGTCGTCGACGAGGTCGTCGACCCGGCCCTGCACGCTCCGGTCCCCGAGGAGGACCTGCTGCTCGAGGAGCTCGGCGTCGGCCCGGCCGGCGCCCTCCGCCATGCGGGAGAGGGCCGTCGCGAGGGGCGCGAGGTGCTCGTGACGGGAGGAGTCGGGCATGACCAGCCAGCCTATCGACGGCCCCGACGGGGTGTTGCCGTCATCCACACCGGGCCGATCGTGTGATGCAGGTCTCGTGGCGATACGCTCGGGTCGCTGGGGACGGCGAGGTCCCCACGCGTGACCCGCGAGATGCATGAATGAGGATGCCCACCCATGGCTGACCTGCCAGTGACCGCCGACGACACCGCACGATCCATCGCCCGGGCCGCCGAGCTCGCCGGCTCCGACGCCCCCTTCGTCGAGCGGTACCTGCGTGACGTGGACGTCACCACCGTCGCCGGGAGGTCACCGCAGGACCTCCTCACGATGGCGACCACCCACCGGGAGCTGGCCCGGCAGCGACGCGCCGGGGAGCCGGTCGTGCAGCTGCGTGAGGACACGCTCTTCGTCGTCACCGAGGACCGTCCCTTCCTCGTGGACTCCGTCCTCGGGAGGCTGGGGCAGGAGGGGATCACCACCTTCCTGCTCGTGCACCCGGTCTTCGTCGTCGAGCGCGACGGGGAGGGGCACCTGGCAGAGGTGCTCGACCTGGACCCCCGCAGGGAGCTGCCGCCCGGGACGGTGCGCGAGTCCTGGATCCGGGTCGAGCTGAGCCGCCCGGCCGACCCGGAGGCCACCGTGCAGGGGATCCGGGAGGTGCTGCTCGCGGTCACCCGGACCGTCGAGGACTGGGATCCGATGCGCGAGGCCATGCTGGCGCTCGCCGACCGGCTCGCCGACGGCGATGGCGTCTGCGACCCCGAGGACCAGGCAGCGGGTGCCGAGTTCCTCCGGTGGCTCGTCGAGGACAACTTCACCTTCATCGGCAGCCGGGGCCACGTGGTCGAGGACTCCGAGGGGGGCGGGACCACGGTGAGCGCCATCCGCGGGAGCGGTCTCGGCGTGCTGCGCGACGACGACGCGGCCGAGGCGATCACCCCGCTCGGCAGCGGCGAGTCGGCCCAGCACCGGGAGTGCGTGACGATCGGCAAGTCCAGCGAGGTGCTGCCCGTGCACCGCGTCGGCCACCCCGACCTGATCGCGGTGCGCGTCCGTGACGGGGAGCGGGTCGTCGAGACCCGCTTCGCCGGCCTCTTCTCCTCCACCGCCTACACCGGCTCGGTGCTGACGATCCCGCTGATCTGCGACAAGGTGGCCGAGGTCCTCGAGCGGGGCGGCTGGGCGAAGGAGAGCCACTCCGGCGCCTTCGTCATGCGGCTGCTCGAGGGCCTGCCGAGGGACGAGCTCTTCCAGGCGCCCGTGGACCACCTCTTCGACATGGTCCACCGGGTCCAGCAGATGTCGAACCAGGTCCGCACGGTGAGCTTCCTGCGGGTGGACTCCGGCGGCCAGTTCGTCACGGCGATGGTCTACCTGCCCCGGGACCGGTACACGACGGCGGTGCGCAGCCGCGTGGAGGACGTCCTGCGGGACGGGACCGGCGCCGACGAGGTGAGCTACTCGGTCCACGTCTCCGAGGAGCCGATGGCCCGCATCTACTGCGTGCTGCGCTCGACGTCGGGGATCCGGCTGCCCGAGGGCGAGGCCCGTGTGGACCTGGAGGCCAAGCTGGCCGATGCCACCCGCAGCTGGGACGAGCGCCTCCTGGACGCGGCCCAGACGGTCTTCGGCTCGGACCGGGCACGGGAACTGCTGGCGCCGTGGGTGGACGCCTTCCCGCTGGACTACACCGAGGACTTCGCCCCGCACCAGGCGGTCGCCGACCTGCGGAACGTCCTCACGCTCGGGGAGGACACACCCGTCGGCTGCGCCCTCTACGACCCCGGCCGGGGCCACGGCAGCCCCGACCCGCACGTGCGGCGGTTCAAGATCTTCAGCATCGAGGAGCTGACCCTCGACGAGCTCATGCCGATGTTCGCCGACCTCGGCGTGCAGGTCATCGAGGAGGAGCCCTACACCCTCACCCGACGTGACGGCCGGACCGCGGAGGTCTACGACTTCGCGATGCGCATGGAGGACGCCTCCCTCTGGGAGTCCCACTCCCACGAGGACCTGCGCGAGCTCGTCGAGTCGACCGTGCTCGCGGTGCGTGCGGGGGCCACCGAGTCCGACGGGTTCAACGCGCTGGTGATCCGAGCCGGCCTCACCTGGCGCGAGGTCGCCCTGCTGCGTGCCATCGCCCGGTACATCCGTCAGATCGGCGGCACGTGGGACCAGAGCAGCATCGAGGCCGCGCTCGTGGGGAACCACGAGATCGCCCGGGACGTCGTTGCCCTCTTCCGTGCGCGCTTCGACCCCGAGCTCTTCGACGGCGTCGCCGGCACCGACCGGGACGAGGCCCAGGAAGAGGTGCGCGGGCGCATCCGCACCGAGTTGGAGGACGTCGCCTCCCTCGAGCACGACCGGATCGTGCGCGCCTTCGTCGACGTGGTCGGCGCCATGCTGCGCACCAACTACTACGCGGTCGACGACGCCGGCGAGCCCCTGCCGAGGATGTCCTTCAAGATCGTGCCCGGCGAGGTGCCGGACATGCCGCTGCCGCACCCCGCCTTCGAGATCTGGGTGCACAGCCCGCAGCTCGAAGGGGTCCACCTGCGCTTCGGCGCGGTGGCGCGCGGAGGGCTGCGCTGGAGCGACCGGCGTGACGACTTCCGCACCGAGGTGCTCGGCCTGGTCAAGGCGCAGATGGTCAAGAACGCCGTCATCGTGCCGACCGGCAGCAAGGGTGGCTTCTTCGCCAAGAACCTGCCGGACCCGGCGGTGGACCGCGACGCCTGGCAGCAGGCCGGGAGGGCGGCCTACACGCAGTTCATCTCCGGCATGCTCGACGTGACCGACAACCGGGTGGGCGAGGAAGTGGTCCCTCCCTCCGGCGTGGTCCGCCACGACGGCGACGACTCCTACCTCGTGGTCGCCGCCGACAAGGGCACCGCGTCCTTCTCGGACCTGGCCAACTCGATCTCCCGGGAGTACGGCTTCTGGCTCGACGACGCCTTCGCCTCCGGTGGGTCGGTGGGCTACGACCACAAGGGCATGGGCATCACCGCACGCGGTGCGTGGGAGTCGGTCAAGCGCCACTTCCGCGAGCTCGACCTCGACACGCAGACCGAGGACTTCACGGTCGTCGGCATCGGCGACATGAGCGGGGACGTCTTCGGCAACGGGATGCTGTGCTCGGAGCACATCCGGCTCGTCGCGGCCTTCAACCACCTCCACGTCTTCATCGACCCGAACCCGGACGCCGCCACCTCGTACGCCGAGCGGCGCCGGCTCTTCGAGCTGCCCCGCAGCTCGTGGGGCGACTACGACGAGAGCCTCATCAGCGAGGGTGGCGGGGTCTGGTCCCGCAGCGCCAAGTCGGTCCCGGTCAGCGAGCAGGCCGCCCACGCCCTCGGGTTGTCCGGGCCGACCTCGATGACCCCCAACGAGCTGATCCACCAGGTGCTGCAGGCGCCGGTCGACCTGCTCTGGAACGGCGGCATCGGCACCTACATCAAGGCCGGCGCCGAGACCGACACCGAAGTCGGGGACCGCGCCAACGACGCGATCCGCGTCGACGGCTCGATGATCGGTGCCCGGGTCGTCGGCGAGGGCGGCAACCTCGGTGCCACCCAGCGAGGCCGGATCGAGGCCGCCGAGAAGGGCGTGCAGATCAACACCGACGCCGTCGACAACTCCGCGGGCGTGGACACCTCGGACCACGAGGTGAACATCAAGATCCTCCTCGGCGGGGCGGTCCGTGACGGGCGGCTCGACGAGCCGGGCCGCGTGGAGCTGCTCGCGTCGATGACCGACGAGGTCGCCGCGCAGGTGCTGCGCGACAACTACAAGCAGAACGTCCTGCTCGGCAACGCCCGCGCCCAGGACGGGGACATGCTCGCGGTCCACGAGCGGCTCATGGTCTCCCTCGAGGAGCGGGGCGAGCTCGACCGCGAGCTGGAGTTCCTGCCGAGCACGTCGGAAGTGCACCGTCGCATGGAGCAGGGTCGCGGTCTCTCGTCACCCGAGCTGGCCGTGCTCATGGCCTACTCCAAGCTCGTGCTCAAGGACGACCTCGTCGAGAGCGACCTGCCCGACGACCCCGCGACCGCACGGCAGCTGTCGGGGTACTTCCCGACGCCGCTGCGCGAGCGCTTCGCCGACCAGCTGGAGACCCACCCCCTTCGTCGGGAGATCGTGACCACAGCGGTGGCCAACGACATCGTCAACCGGGGAGGGATCACCTTCGTCCACCGGGCCGGGGAGGAGACGAGCGCGACGCCGGCGCAGGTGGCGCGGGCCTTCCTCGTGTGCCGTGAGGTCTTCGGCCTGGACGACTTCGTCGGGCAGGTCGAGGCCCTGGACAACGTGGTGCCGACCGCCATCCAGACCCGCCTCTACCTGAACTTCCGCCGGCTGATGGACCGCTCGGTGCGGTGGTTCCTCTCCGCCCGCCCCGGCCGGGTCCACGTCCTGGAGGAGATCGAGCGCTTCGCCGCGGTGTCCTCGCTGACGCCGAAGGTGCCCGACATGCTGCGCGGTTCCCAGGCCGAGCGCTTCCGCAGCTCCGCGGAGGAGTTCGTGCAGCAGGGCGTCCCCGCGGAGCTGGCCCGTCACGCGGGGGTGCTGCTCGACCAGTTCTCGCTGCTGGACATCGTCGACATCGCCCACGACACGGGGATGCCTGCGGAGTCGGTCGCGGAGACCTACTTCACCCTCTCGGAGACCTTCGGCATCGACGAGCTGCTCATCCTCGTGACCCGGTTGCCGCGGGAGGAGCAGTGGGACGCCCTCGCCCGCGGCGCCCTCCGTGACGACCTCTACGCCACCCTGCAGACCCTGACCCGGTCGGTCCTGGCCCGCGAGGGCGAGCACCCGCAGGCGCAGCTGGAGGAGTGGTCGAGGGAGCACGACGAGTCCCTGGAGCGGGTGCGCGCACAGCTCTCCGGGATCCGGCAGCTGGCCAGGCCCGGCATCGCCGCGCTCTCGGTCGCGCTGCGCACGCTGCGCTCGGTGACCAGGTAGGGGGCATCCGGATGTCTTCCGTGACACGGCCCGGGAACGGCGACGACTACAGCCTGCGCGTGCGCACCCTCGCGGACTTCCTGCGCATCACCCCGGGCCTGACCGTCGAGGACGCGGAGGCGTTGCACCTGCTGGTCGAGGACTGGCACATCATCGCCGACCTGGCCTTCAGCGACCTCGTGCTGTGGCTGGAGCAGGAGGACGGGTGGGTCGCCGCCGCGCACACCCGGCCCGGCACCGCCCCGATGGTCTTCGTCGAGGACATCATCGGCCAGCAGCCCGCGCCCACCTTCGGTGACCTCGTCGAGGAGGCGGCCCACGCCGACGGGCCGGTCCCGCACCGGGTCCGGGAGCGCGGGCAGGACCTGATCCGGGAGAGTGCCACCCAGGTTCGCCGCGGCGGCCGCGTCGTCGCGGTCCTCAGCGTCCACGACGTGGGCTCCAGCGAGCAGATGCACACCAGGCTGGAGGGCAACTACGTCACCCTCAGCGACGACCTCCTGACGATGGTCACCGACGGCACCTGG
>Ga0079226_10003793_pt1 | contig 11585 bp, 8 predicted proteins | sample Poulit2014_FD_76345 | JGI IMG/M metagenome (GOLD analysis project Ga0079226, IMG submission 76345) | Agricultural soil microbial communities from Georgia to study Nitrogen management - Poultry litter 2014 | ecosystem: Environmental > Terrestrial > Soil > Agricultural land | place: USA: Georgia...
AAAGATGGCAGCATGAATGTGGTGGCATATGATCCACACGTTCAAATGGACTGGGTAGAAAAAGATGTTAAAAAAGCAGTTGCAGACAGTTCACTTGTGCTTGTTTTAAGTGATCATAGTGAATTCAAGCAAATGTCTGATGCAGACTTCTCTACAATGAAAGATAAAAACATCTTTGACACTAAGAATGTGATGACGAGTGATTTTAAAGAAGTGAACTATTACAACTATGGTAACATTCAAAAACTTTAATTTTAGTATTACAGACTAATAGCATGTTGCTATGACTGTAGACATGGCCTTGTAAAACGTGTCTGCAGTTTTTTTATTATTTTAATATGAGAGGGTATGTAGTTGAGATGGCTAGAGATTATTTCTCTGAGTATTATGATGAAAATCACGATAATGGAATTGATATTTCGAAGAAGGATGTTTTTCCATTACTAAAATACCGAAAAGATACTAAGCGGTTTGCGGATAAAGCTTTAAACAATATCATAATCCCATTCCCTGGATTTGACTCTGTAGACTTTGACAATAGGTATTGGGGAACCGATAAAAAGAAAAAATATGGAGATAGTTATCAGCTTTATATGCAGTCGATGAGGATTTGTGCGGAATTACTCAATGAATATACAGAGAGCAAAGTAATAGACTATCTAGATAAAGCAGAAGAAATAATATTATCATGGATTGATTATATAGAAAATGGTACTGATGAAAAAATGGTATGGTATGATCATCCAACTGCATATCGAACACAAGTAATAATTCAATTTTTATACCTAGCTGAATCAGCAGGGAAAACAATAGACACCAAATTATTTAGAGCGGTATTGTTGAAGCATGCTGAGATACTTGGTAATGATGAAATATATAAAAATAATAATCACGGATTAATGATGGACAGATCTCTCATGATTCTGGGTAATGTATTGAAAAATGAGAATTTATTTTATAAAGGATACTATCGTGCAATTGATACATTCTGGTATAGCTTCAGCTACACTGGGATTCATCTAGAAAACTCGCCTGATTATCATCAAATGGTAGTTAATATGTATAAAGAAATAGAAAATTATTTGAATAGCAGAGATAAGAGTCTTGGTAAGAATGTCCTTGGATATCTTGATCGTGCAGAGCTGTACCCTAATATACTTTTGAAACCTGATAGATCGTTTCCAGCCATAGGAGATTCCGGCAGTGCAAAGAGGAAAGTCGAAAAAGTATATAAGAATCTTTATGATGAAGAAGCGGGTATAGCAATCATTCAGTACAGTAAACCTAAGCCGTTATATCTGAGTTTTGTATGTGGATATAGCAGCAGGGTCCATAAACATAAAGATGATCTGAGTATAAATTTAAACTATAATGGCGTGGATTTTTTTGAAGATCCAGGAAAGTACAACTATAGCAATAGCAAAGAAAGAAAGTATATAGTTTCAAAAGAAGCCCACAGTACCTTTTATCTAAACCAATTTGATTATTCTATCAAACCCGAAAATCGATTTGATAGAAAAGTGGCTTTAACCGGTTACGAGGACAATAAATTATTTACAGTAGTGCAAGGGAAAAATGGAGATTATGATGGAAGTAACGCTATTCTAGCACGAAAGGCCATAGTGTTTAAATCAGCTCCCTTAGTTCTATTACTGGATAATGTTACAACGTATGTTAAACATAACCTTAAGTTTATTCAAAACTTTAATCTTGCTTCAAATGTAGAAGTTGAAAAAACAAACAATATTTATAAACTTAAATCTAAGAATGAAGAAATCAGTATTCAACAGTTTAATAAAATTCAATCAGACCAAATTATTCATGGCAACCTCGATACTCCTATAGCAATAAATACTGTAGGTTTTGGTAAAGCAGAAAAAACAAAACAAATCAGATTTGAAAATGCAGCCAAAAAAGGGAATGTATACTGTACTGCAATATTCGACGACAGAAAAGTAAAGAATGTTAATATAGAAATTGAAAATAGAATGGTTACAGTATCTTTTAACGGCACGAGTTATGTGATTTATCAATAAAATTATTTTGAGAAAGAGGTTTAGACTATGGAAAACGTTTTGGATAACTATAATTATTCCAGACAGTTCATTTTAGTAGAAAATCCGAAAAAACAAATTAGAAAAAGACTAAAATCTGATCTAGAGCTAATTGAGATTGATGACTACCAGTGGAAAATTGTCAGCACAATCTCAATGCAAAGAATAGACGATAAGTTATATCATCTGCTTCAATATGAAGATAAAAAACTTGGTTGGTTAGACCTGGAAGATTCTATACAGATTTTCAGGTTTCCGGCAAAACATTATAAAGTAATCGAAGAAAAATTCAGTAATAATGAAGTTAATAGCAATATGAATATTGAGAAAGATTTTATTTCTCATTTCAAAGGGAAATTGTTGAATGTCAAATCTCAAATTACATTTAATGGTGAAACATATTACAGTGTATTTATAAAAGATAAATTCCACGGTTTCCATCATCATAGCGTACTTGATCCTGTGATTGATTGTGAAATTGAAGTCGACAAAAATCAATTGGATTCAAATATAGAGTTTTATAAAATCAGCAACCTGACAAAACCTGTCGAGGAAGTCCTGGACGTTGAATCAATAAAATTGATATCTGTTTTTAAAGAAACACGTATTGGAAAAGTTCGGATAAACCAAAGTGATAACTATTGGGTTCATCTGGATAGCATTTCCGATTTGAATCTTGAAGATTATGTGGAAATTCAGAAGTCTGATGAAGAATTAAAACTAGATGATATATTCTATAGTATCAATATCGAAAGAAATAAAAGCAAAGAAATAGTGAAGACGGTATTAATGGCTAAAGACTTTTTAAATGATAAAAAGAATAAGAATAAAAGTATTAATACTGAATATTTAAGAACTGCGTCAGCTAATACCAATGAATTGGAAAATAAATACAAAGAACTAAAGAATGAAAAACAAAGCCAAGATAAACTGCTCAGAAAAACCAGTGGAGATCTGAAACTGGCTGAAAACAGACTGACTCATCAAAAGGACTATAACAAACGTCTTGAAGTTCAAAAAGACAAATATAAGAAACGTATGGAGACTGTAGAAGAGAAACTTAAAAATTTAGATGCGCGATACAAGACATTGAAAGAACAAATAAATAAAAACTAGCAGTTATCGTTAATCAATTCAAACAAAATATTTAAAGGTGATGAACGATATTGGATAGAAAAAAACTTAGAACTAAATTAAAAACGTATAAAAAAGAACTGGATAATAACTTTTCACTCACATTGAATGAAATGATTAATGATCTTAATCCCAGCATAAACATACATGAGTATAGCCCTAACTATTTGTTTAAACAGGATTCTGACCCTTTCTATTATATGAAGGTTGAAGAATTGAAAAGACATGAAGCCCTAAATGAATTCAAAGAAATAATCGATGAAATACCATCCAGTAACGGCAGCCGTTTCTATAAAAAATTAAAGTACAAAATTGGAATCATTTCAGATCAGTTTCTCTATGAATCATTCAAGGATGTTGCTGATGTTGAATATATTAATAGACATGAAAGAGACAACATCAAGGATTATGATTTTGTTATATTTGCTACCACTTGGAAAGGTATCGATCAATCATGGATGGGTGCTGCTACACCAAATGGTCCAATAAGAAGACAGATGGTCCTGCTTGCTGAGGAATATAACAAACGTGGAATTCCAACTGTTTTCTATTCTAAAGAGGACCCGGTAAACTATAATCTTTTTAAAAGTTTAGCAAAGCACTGTAAGCACATATATACAACAGCTCAAGAAGTAGTCCCTTTATATAAGGAGTACACAGGTAATGAGAATGTCAAAGTACTACAGTTTGGTGTGAATCCGAAAATCCATAATCCTGTTGGCAGTAGAACCAAATATGCTGAGAAGTATAAGGATCACATACTCTTTGCCGGCAGCTGGCTTTCTAAATATCCTATAAGAATGAGTGAGACCAAGAGACTCTTTGATTCCATATTAGAAGAAAAGGCACCATTAACGATAATCGACCGAAACTTGGAATTACAAGATCCGAGATATCAGTTCCCGGAACAATATATTCCAAACCTAACACCACCGGTGAGCCATGATTTTCTTATGAAACTTCACAAGATTATCAGGTGGAGTATCAATATGAATTCTGTGAAATACTCAGAGACTATGTTTGCAAACAGAGTATATGAACTTCAGGCATTCGGTAACATTTTGCTGTCTAACTATAATACGGGTATTAACAACCAATTCCCTAATGTGAGGATGGTTCATGCTCCTGATGACTTTAAAGTAATTTATAATACAGAAGAAAAAGATTTAAAAGATCTTCAGGCACAAGGAATTAGGTCAGTAATGAACGGTCATACCACATATGAGAGAGTTCAGAGTATTGCACATGATCTTGGTCTTCAAGTAGAAGAAGACAAAAATAAAATTCTTGTGGTTCTGGATAAGGACACAGTAGCAAATAGGGAAAACTTTGAAAGACAGATATATAATGATAAAACAGTGGTTACAAAAGAAAACCTTGAAAACATTAACTTGTCCAAATTTGATTTCATAACTTATTTCTCCGATGATTTCTTATATGAAGAATATTATCTTGAAGACCTTATCAGTGGATTCAAATATACTGATGTCGATTTTGTAACGAAGGATAGCAAAATAGAGTCACATAATTTCATTGATTACATCGATAACATAAATAAGACATTAGTTGATTTACGTAGCATAGTGAATGTCGATGATATTAAAAAATTGACAAATGGCTACAACGCAGATGATGTAGAAATTGTTTCGTCATTTGAAAATGAAAAATTACAGGCTGCTGATTTTGGTGATAAAGATCTGAGTGTAATTGTTCCAATACACAATAACGGAACCTACCTTGAAGAGAAATGTTTTGCAAGCCTTAAAAGGTCCAGTAGCTTCGGTAAAATGGAAATTATATTTGTAAATGATGGCAGCACTGATGACATCACTATAAAAATAGTTAACAGATTGAGAAGAAGACACCCGGATATTGTCTACTACGAATTTGAAACTGGTTCAGGAAGTGCATCTAGACCACGTAACAAAGGGATACACTTGGCCACAACTGAATTGATAACGTATCTGGACCCGGATAATGAGGCATCGGGTGATGGTTACCATAAAATGCTAGAAGTGATGAAAAATCAAGATGTTGATATGGTAGTAGGGAATATCATTAAAGAGGATAACCAAAAAAGAACAGCAGGTAAATATACCGGTACTATCAAAAAATATAATTTTAATAGGCTATTTATATCAGACCCGAGAGATTATTTAATTAGAGCAGCGATGAGAGTTCAAAGTATACAAGCTCTCATTGTAAAGAAATCAGTTATTGTGGATAATGATATTGTCATGGTTGAAGGAGCTGCTGGGCAGGACACGATGTTTTTCCAGGAACTTGTATTAAATTGTGCTAAGATACAAGGAATAAACAAATTTATTCATATTTATTATGCTGCAGTGGCAGGTAGTGTAACAAACACTATATCTAAAACGTTTTTTGATAAATATTATAAACTAGAAATCGAACGTATACCTTATTTAGAGAAATATGATCTTATGGATGTCTATTTACAGGAAAGGTATAGTTTCTATATTAGAAAATGGTATATGCCTCGACTTAAACGTGTTAATCCAGAACAAAGAAGTGAAGCTGTGAGAAGGTTCCTGGACATTATTGAATTATATGAAAAATATGAGCTAGAGTGTGAATTGGAAGTTCAAGAATTTTTAGATTCTTTATATCAAGAAGAAAGGCAAAACTGATATAAAGTAAAATACTGAGAGTAGGATATTGATGGATATTAATGATTTTACTATTCAACTGTTTAATGAACATAAAGCAAGAATAAATATTCTGATTGTGGAACCACACAATCAGAATATTTATTCTGACAAAGAAAAAAGCTATATTGCCGCAAGAACCTCAGACTATAATTTTAAAATACTTACCGTGAGGGAAATTATAAAAATTGACGATGAATTGTACTTTCACGTTGAGTACAAAGGAAAGCAAATAGGTTTTTTCAAGCCTGTAAAAAGTATAACTTTGGTTCCAAAGTATAAGAGACAAATAAATATTAACCCTGAGGCAAATTTCAACAACAACCTTAATACTTTTCTCGAAATTGACCAAAATCAATTTGAGGAGAATAGATCTAGAATTGCATTCTCCAAATATTATGCTATTTTTGAAAATCAATTATTTGAAACTATTATACTGTCAGATGAACTTATAGGTTTCTTGAAATCAGAGGAAATTAATAATTTATTTAAAAAGGCTAAGAAGTTCAAAGTTAGAGAAGATGCTATGACGTATAATGACAACACATTTACAAAAAAATGGAAGAAAATTGATGCTTCTGAAACTACTTATACATCAAAATACATCGTTCCGAATGAAAAGAAAGTGAAGTTTAAATATAGTGGAAAAGATGTTTGGATTGATGAAAATTTGATTGATATAGATTATGATATTCTGGATATGAAACTTAAGGATGTCAACGAAATTTTAGTAGAGTCCATGCTGAAACAATATGCAGACAAAATGGAGGAGTACCATATTTATTACAATAGAATGTTAGCCAAAGAAATGAAAAAGTGAGGTGTCATTATTGATGGATTTTAAAAAATACAAAAAGTCATTTGATAGAGAATACAAAAATCAACAATTATTGAATCTGGATATATTCAATTCATTAAATACATTTAACTCTGATAATTCATCAAAAATCACTTATTCATTAAACAAAGATTTATTTTATTCTTCAAAAAAGGCTATTGAATCACTAAATATCAAGGAGAAATATCAGTGGAAGGTATATAAAAATAATTTTAAGATGCTGTACCTTTCATATAAAACTTTGAATAATCAATTTAATTTATCACCCGAAGAGAGTTTTATTGATATAAATGCCTCCGCAACGTACTATATTGATGTGGATATTGATTCAACCAAAGGCCTGGATATTACGCCGATTGTAATACATTATAGTAATGAACAAAAAACTAAATTAACAAAAATTGTTAATAGAAATCAATTGTTAAGGTTTCATGAAAATGAAGATAAATGTAGGCTGACTTTTAAAGTAAAGGGCTCAGGGCATTTCTCTATAGAACATATTAAATTGCTAATATTGCGATAAGGTGTTGATGGATTATAATGGATAATTATCTAAATATTGATGCGAATGACTTGCTAATGAATATACCAAAGAAGTACTATTTTAATGAAAATAGTGTGAAATTCATATATAGCAACCTAAAAAATGAAGAAGTAATAGCTCTGTCGAATAATATGCAAAATGAAATCATTGAAGTGAGAGCTAAGAAGATATTTAATAAAAAAATCATGTCATATATTAGTTTAAAAGGACAGGATATAGGCTGGATACATTTAGAAAATTCGAAACGGCTTTATAGGTTACCAAATATACAAGGGAAGTACAAGATATCTTCAGGTTCTGACAGGATTGTTGAAGCAGATGATTTAGCTGACAGGATTGTTAAAGCCAGCTATCTATTATTTAATGAAACAACCCCAACCTTATTAATAAATAAAGTAGGTTCTGATATATACTTAAACATCCCAATTGAAGATTTCCATAGGGCCAATGCTCCGACTGAAAAGTTTGAAATAGAAATTGAATCAGGTACACCTTTATACAAGGACAGTAAATTTATCCGTATTGATAGATACTTGGATGAAAATACTAGGGGCAAGGTTGCTATCTATTTTGAAGAATTGGATGAGATGAGGGTACAGATAGCTGGGAAGTATTACTGGATAAAGAAAAAGCATAATTTCGAGATCAGTGAATCTAATATAGAGCATATCAATTACGAGTTGGTAGATATGCTAGTCTATTTCAGGCATATAAATAAAATTAATAAATCTATAATTAAAAACCAAAACAACAGTTTAAAAAATATAGAGTCAAATATTGTCGTATCCAATGAGTTGGAAGAATTATATCTGAAAAAATATCTAGGTGATATCGATGAACCTTAAAAATTTCCTTTCTATAGATCACATTCCAAATAACAAAACGCCAGTTAACGACTCTATCATCCAATTAAAAAATGGACTTTTCAGTAAGAAATTAGTTGCTTTAGAAGGTACAGTTATTTATGACGAACTGATCACTCTCGGCTTAAACACTGACATGCAAGATGCGGCATTTTTAATATTAAGTGAGCCGATGGAATCAACACTTTCAGCAGTTGAATTAGATGAATTTGTTCATAAATATAGAATGAAGATAGAGGAAGCCCAAAAAAATGGTGTACCCATTATTCACCTGATATCCAATACTAAATGGATTAGTTTGTTTGAAGATATTTTAGTCAATGAAATTATACATATTTTTATAAGTAAAGCTGATTTTGATGATATTACTTTTGACAGTGTAGTTGATAAAGTAACTATTGTAGATGATTATATTATGCCAAGCAGTCTACACTACTATTCAAATGAAGTGAACAATTCAATTATTGTTGATCTAACCATGGCTGATACCAAGAAAAATGGTTACATTTTAGATTTTGATAAATTATTGCAAAGAGCCATGAGTTTTGACAAAGTATTACTATTGGTCCGAGAAGATACATTTATACCCGATTTCTTGAACGATAAGATTCAGGTATTAAAGGACATGAATAGTGAAGTAATTCATTCATATTCAAATGTATTCGTTTATACAAATAAACCATACAGTCATGAGGTTGTAAGTAAAGTTCTCTATTATGCCGCAAACTCTAAAGTAGTATTTACGAATTACAATTACAGTTTGAATAATGTCATTCCTTCAGTCAAGTTAAATTTGAATAAAAAAGATTATGAATTCTCCCCCCTAGAAGATGTGGATGCTTTTAATATTATTAACGAAAATAGAAATAATGTAATGTATAATTTGACATTACTTAATGTATTGGAAAAAATTCATCTGACTATTTTTTCAAAGCCATTGATAAACAAATGTGTTTTGAATTTTGACTATGAAATACCAACAACTAACAATTTCTTCGAATTATCTGTGAATGAAGCAACCGACTTTGATATTAGTATTAAAAGCAGTCGTTATGATATTGAACAGTTATTATTTTTCCCTATATTATTTATGGGTAAAAAAGGAGTAGAATTTCATGATAGCTATATAGCCCCTATACATGGAAAAACTGATTTTAAAATATTTCGTAATTATAGACATCCGCAAAGACAAAACACCAAAAAGAAATTGAGTATGATAGTTCCAATTCATAACAATGGTAAATATCTAAAGTACAAATGTTACCTTAGCATGAAATACCTAACATGTTTTAATGATTTAGAAATAATTTTTGTGGATGATGGAAGTACCGACTTTGAAACATTAAGAATAATAAAAGATATTTTATCTGAGAATCAAGAGATAGTATATAAAAGATTCGAAGTAGGCTCAGGGAGTGCATCACGACCACGTAATGTAGGAATGGAAATGGCGACGACTGATTTTATAACATTTTTGGATCCAGATAATGAAGCCATAAGTGATGGTTTTTCGATACTGTTGGAAAAAATGTTAGAAGATAGCAGTTTGGACATGATTGTTGGCAACATAGTTCGGGAAGATAACATTAAGCGTAATGAAATCAACTATTATGACAAAGTTATAAAAGTGAACAAGGGAGAAATAATAGACGATACTCGTAATGTTCTTGTTGAGACAAACCTGACTGTACAAAGTATCCAGGCACTTGTCGTTAAAAGAAATATATTATTGGATAATAATCTTAAGATGGTTGAGGGAGCTGCAGGGCAGGATACATTGTTCTTCCAGGAACTCATTCTAAAGTGTAGTAAAGTAAGAATCATCAATCATATGATTCATTCTTATTATGCTTATGTAGAGGGCTCGGTTACTAATACCGTAACGCATAAATTTTTTGAAAAATTTTATAAAGTGGAACTACAACGTATTAAGTTTTTGGAACGAGAAAACTTAATAGATGTTTACATGAGATTAAAATTTAATTTTTATTTTAAGAACTGGTATCTGAAAAAGTATAACGAAATGAAAGATGAAAGTGAAAAGGAAGCTGCTAAAATTTATCTTGATAAAATTATAAAATTATATGATGTATATCAAGATTATTTTGAAGAAATCAACTATTAATTTAATATAAATTTCGTTTGTCAAAATAAGCTAGACAGTTGCTTGTCACCCATGTAACTCAAAAAGACTTCCAATGGTGTCCGGTAGTTCAATGATTTTCTCGGTATATGGTTTCTTCTTGCAGCGACCGATGAGATAAAAGCTTGATCGACTGTGTTGAAATCCATGTGCTTAGGCAGTCCGTCCTTTCTGAGCAGACCATTGGAATGTTCATTCAGCCCGCGTTGTGACGGTGTGCCCGGATCGGCGAAGTAGATGGCCAGGTCATTCCGATTGCTCATCGACTGCCAGTTGGAGAATTCCTTGCCGCAGTCAAAAGCGATGGACTTGAACAGGTTTCTCGGCACCCAGTGACACCACGTATTGATGGCAGTTTCGATATCTTTGGCCGTCCGACCTTCAGGTTTCAATGTGATGATGACTTTCGATAGCCGTTCAACCAGCGTGATGACGGCGCTTTTATGTCGCACACCGACAATAGTGTCGCCCTCCAGATGGCCGAATTCTTTATTGAACGCTGGATAGTCGGCCGTCCTTTCGGAAATGTTGCGCCTGAACGCCTGACGCCCCCGGCGTTCCTGGTGGCCATTTGGTTTTCGCTTGCCCTGCATCGGCAGCTTGGCAACATCAAAGGTAGCGCGCTTGAACATCCGATACAGCGTGCGACTCGAGCAGTCAATCGGCATCTCCTGTCGGCCGACAATGACATCTGGTGTCCAGCCCTGGGCGACCTTTTCTTCGATGTACTTCTGTTGACTGGTCGGCAAGACACTCTGTTTTCTACCACATTGCTTCTTATTTTCTTTATAGCGCTGATAGTAGTCAATGGCGGTGTGCCCGGCCTTGAAATGCGTGATGACATTGTGGATGGTCTGCCGGGCACGCCCGAGCTTTTTCGCAATCTGAGCCACGGCAGTTCCGTGATGGAAATAGGCTTCTATGAATACCAGTTCATCCGTGGTAATATGGGTGTAGGTCATGCATGATAACTCCTATGATTTCTTTTGTCGGAAAACCATTTTGAGTGTATCATGTGTGACCGTTTTATGTGTCTAGCTTAATTTTACAATCGGCGAAATATCACAGAGGCATTAACAAATGACATTACATCCAATCTAAGGGTTCATCATAGCTTCAGTAATGTTCCAGTTGATCTTTATAAAATGAATCCATGCTCTAACACAAAAATCATAAGTCTCATTAATGAATATGAGTATGAATTTAATGTATAATGTTGAAGATAGATGATCTTATTCTAAATTTGAGGTGCAACTATGAAAACCATAGAGTTCAAAAATCTAACCAAAGAATATATTATGGATAACCAACCTGGTGAATTCAAAATAATAAAGAATAAT
>Ga0079226_10003794_pt1 | contig 11584 bp, 9 predicted proteins | sample Poulit2014_FD_76345 | JGI IMG/M metagenome (GOLD analysis project Ga0079226, IMG submission 76345) | Agricultural soil microbial communities from Georgia to study Nitrogen management - Poultry litter 2014 | ecosystem: Environmental > Terrestrial > Soil > Agricultural land | place: USA: Georgia...
AGATTTGGAGGAAGAGCGTCGTTTATTCTATGTAGCAGTGACTAGAGCAGAGAAAAACCTCTGGTTGAGTTGCTCCAGCAGCAGATATCGATTTGGCAATCTAATACAAAATGAACCCAGTAGATTTCTTAGAGAAATCCCCACTGAAAGCTTAAAAACAACTATCCGGGCTCGGGATAACGGAAGATTCTCTAGAGATAATGATGCATCAAGACAGCAGACACAAACTTTCGGACGGAAGCCCTCCACTAAAAAAAAGGAGCAAGCTAATCCTATCAAACAGAAAGCAGGCAGACCTACAATCGTCAATCATAGACCATCTTCAAGTTTTCAGGCAGATAATCCTGATAAAATCGAAACAGGCATGGAGGTAGAACATACTAAATTCGGATTTGGGAAAGTATTAAACACAGAAGGGAATCCCAAAAACAGAATGGCAACTATCTTTTTCCAAAAGGCAGGAGAAAAGAAAATTATGTTGAATTACGCGCGTTTAATGATTGTTAAAAAACAAGCTTAATTATGGCTACGCCCAGAGAAGCCCTGGAAAAACTTAAACATTACTGCGCATATCAGGAAAGATGTCATAAAGAAGTAGAACAAAAATTACATCAGCTCAAAGTCTGGGGCGAAGACGCAGATGAAATCATAAGCAACCTCATTCAGGAAAATTTCCTGAATGAGGAACGCTACGCACAGGCTTTTGCCAGGGGGAAATTCAGAATGAAAAAATGGGGTAAAAATAAAATTCGTTATGCCCTGAAAAGAAATCAGATTTCTGATTATTGTATCAAAAAGGCAATGAAAGAAATCGATGAAGATGATTATCTAAAAACGCTAACCTCCCTTGCCCAAAAGAAATATGACTCTCTAAAAAAAGATTCTTTTTTCCGCAGAAAACAAAAAACGAGAGCTCATTTGATCAGAAAAGGCTATGAATATCCACTGATAACAGAGGCTCTGGAAAACATCATACAAACGAATAACTCCTAAACCAGTCCTATTTATAAAAAAAAGCCTATTCAACAAAATAATGCTGAGGATGTTTCAGAAAATCCCGTTTGCAATCTTTACTACAAAAGCCAATAACCGCTTCCTGAAAGGAAGTCGTGTCTGAAATGCTGCCATCATAAAGCGTCATACCACAGACCGGATCTATTGAAGAGGCTAAAAGACTGGCAGCAATCCCGCTATTTCGTCGTTTGTCGGATAAAAAGGAGGACTCAGGCAAAGGTCTAAAAATGAGCGTCGTTTTGACCAGTTTATAATATACTTCTTCCTTCATTTGATCCGTCCATGCCACCAGCGTTTTTTCATTCCCTAACGGAACAACCACAGGATAAGAAGCATGGCTGCGCTGAGGAGAAATTCTTTTCCTAAAGAAACCTTCTCCATTGACCTTATTCACAACAATCCGACTATAGAGAGAGTCCCCAATCCGGTAATTTTCATCATGTGCAATAATCCGGCTTCCATTCGGTTGTAAGGTAAGTTGAATAAAGCGGCTATTGGGATTGAGAAAGCGTTTATTCATAATCTCTCTGTTACTATCTAAAGCAGCATAATATACCCCGCTTTTATTGTTTGCTCCGGTGTACCAAACCACATAAGTATTCCCATTTCTTGAGGCAACCGAGGGGCCGGCATGCGGACAACCATCTACCATCCAATGATCATTACTAAAAGACGTCGGCACACTAAAAGTGTGTCCGTTATCACAAGAAGTACTCACGGAGATATCTCTTATCGAGCCCGGCAGGATGTCCCGGAAAGCGATGCTTATATCTCCATTTTCATCACTACTCAGGGACGTACGACAACACTGACACGCATATCGCGTTATAAGCTTAGGGGTATCGAATCCCCGATGACCGTCCGTTTTAGCGAAAAAGACAGGTCGTGCCATCACAGAATCAGCTTTATTCTTCCCAAGCCAGGAAATCCCAATTTCCCCATTGCCTAATCTGACAAGATCCGTAAAACTGGCAGATAATCCCTCCGCTAAAGCTTTAGGTGCCACCGACTGAGGATCGGTCCAGCTTTTACCATGGTCAAAAGATTGAACATATCGAATATCTCCCAAGCCCCACCTTTGTCCTTCTTGAGGCGTAGAAGTTTCGTAGGTTGCCACTAAAGTACCATTCCTCTTAACTCCTATTTTGGGCATCTCTTCTTCATGAATACTGGCATTTTGTTCTATTGGAATCGATATGGGTTCCAACATCTGTTCTTGAGTCGAATCAAATTGCGCGAAAAAGAAATGTTTCTCCCCGGAGCTGTCTATTTCCACCCAACTTACAACAGGATTGTTATTTTGATCATTCGTTAAATAAACACAGGAGGCTTTATTATGAGGATTAGAAAGTAAAATGCTTTGCTTTTTTCCGTTTCCTTTATTCTGACTTGCATCTCCACAAGCCTGAAATAAAAAAGTAAACGCCATTATTATACTAAAAATTATTATTCGTTTCATGAGATTTTTATTTTTCATTTATTATTTCCCAAAATGATACCCTATTCCAAATTGAAATCGTCTCAGATTGCCCACATCATAATTATTACTGTGATACCTATAGGTTACGGCAGTTGCATAAACCTTATTCGTTAGGTTCAGACAATTTGCCCATAGTTCAAAATCCTTATAAGAATATTTCAATCTTGCATTAAAAACATTATATCCATCGTAATACAAAGTATTTTTAGCATTAGAATAATATCCCCCCACGCTTTGCCAGTTCAAAGAGACCTTAAACCCCGGGAAAAAATCTGGTTTATAAGATACTTTTGTATTCAAAATATAGGGCGGCGCACTTTGCATTTTATTTCCGGAAACATCTGTCTTTCCAATAACAAAATGAAGATATTTATGCTGCATATAAGTGCCGCCAAATTGAACAGTCAACTCCGGGATTAATGCATAATGAACACTCAGTTCTGCTCCTCTATGAGTCGTTCTGCCCGCATTTTTACTCACGGAAACCCCGTCATCCTGTCTAATAGAAACAACTTCATCAGTTCCCAACATATTATAAAGCGCCAGCTCAGCATAGCCTTTATTTCCTAAATTTATCCACCCGCCCACTTCGTAATTATAGAAGGTTGCCGGAATGAGCTCAGGAACTATATACCCGGTATAAATACCAACTCCGGGAGGATTAAAACCTACGCTATAATTAACATACAGTCCATTCCCTTTCCCCAGGTTATAAGTAACTCCTATTTTAGGGGTAAGATGACCATATTCGTTTTTCGTATTATCAGGTCCGGTGTGCGGTCCTGGTGTAAGATGATTATCAAAGGAATAAGATAATTTGTCATACCTCAATCCAAGAACAACCCGTAATTTTTTGATTGGATTTAAAGAAAACTGCGTATATACAGCCGGATTATATAAATCAGCACTATAATCTTTAATAACAGAATCCGGAGCCGTGTAATCATAATGAACACCTTCGGCATTATTTTTAATCCAGATCAAGTGAGCATTATAATCCATTGGGGTATAATCAAAACTCAACCCTGTGACCCAATTAGCATTTAGCCAGTTAAAATGCTGATTATGTTGAACCATAACACCATAACCATGAAACTTATTCATATTAATTTGACCCAAAGACAGAGCGGGGTCATCGGTACGACGAATTCGATAAGAAGGGTTCTGTCCCATAGCATCTTGCCTGTAATACATTGTAATTTCCGTATTGCTATTCTTGTTCCACTTATGATTCAAAGAGACACGAGAACGGATGACTTTATCAGATCGATAAGTAAAACGTTGTAAACTAATTGGTCTCTGCACATAATCCTGATCATAGAAATGGGTACTATCCAAGGCGCCATTCGTATCCGTTATATAGTCTGTATAAGCAAATGTTGCCGTTAGTTTGTTCTTCTTGTTAATGGCATAATCAGCTCTAATATTAAAAGCATACTTGTGGAAGTCATCATGCAAATTTTCTGCGACATCCCGCTTTGCATAATAGCCACCAACAGCAATTCCCAATTTCCCAAAAGTCGTGGAGGCATTCATGTTGGCTCGCTGATATCCATATGTTCCTTTTATCAACTGAATATCGGCCTGTGGCAACAAGGAAGGAGACTTCGTAATAAAGTTAACAACACCTCCCACAGCTCGGCTTCCATAAATAGAAGACGCAGGACCTTTAATCACTTCTATCCGTTCTATGGCTTCGCTATTAATTTCAATCATTGCATTATGGTTGGTAATACCGGTAGGACGAATAGGAATGCCATCAACCATATAAAGATAAAGCACATTAAATCCAATAGGCAATCGCATGGCCATGGTATGTTGTTCATTTCCCAAATCCACCATATAGACCCCTGCAGCCTTGTTCAATAATTGGTCTAACTGGGTCGCATGTGTTTCCTTCATGACATGAGGGGAAATGGTAGAAATAGCAACCGGCGTATTAACCCGTGCCTGACTATTTCGATTGGCAGAAACAATAATCCTGTTTAAAGAGGTCTCGCCCTTATGAAGGCCAATTTTTAACGACTTTTTATTAACAGCTAAAGTCTTTGTTTGATATCCTACAAAAGAGACGCTGATAGAATCAATTTTTTTCTCTGCCTGTAATTTAAACTTGCCCTGTGCGCCAGAGCTGGTTCCCTTTGTTCCTCCCGGAATATAAACAGAAGCCCCAACGATGGGCTCCTTTGTATTTTCATTAAATACAATTCCTGTTATTGTCTCCTGAGCAAAACAATAAGAAGACAATAGCAATAAGAAAAACGTGCTTATTATAACTCCTTTTGAAAATTTCATTATATTTGGTTTAGAAGAAGGGTGGTTCCTTCTTTGCATGCATAAATAGGGGTGTGTGCATACACACATCCCTGTTTTTTTAAGTAAAAAAATCAATTTGAAATAATGAGTTGATGATTTACGACAGTTTGCATTCTACAACACTAATAGATAACAACTTGTAATTATTCTTCACACCTATCCTATTTTAACTAATATTTATTAGGAAAGCGGACTAATAATAAAGCTGGCAGAGCGCAAACCAATACTGAGTAAGCTTTTAAAAGACAAATATTGATAGTGCCAATGATGAAAAGGCACATGCAATCCTTCAGACAAAGAAAGACTGTATTATCTAAAATTTGTAATAAAATAAAGCAACTTCAGTACTATACTGCTAATTCCGGAGGATGGAAAAACCCAAATACAGGCATATAGTGATAATGATTATTTCCGCCGACAAACTTATGCGTGTTTGATTCTTGAGGAGACGGAAGAGAATAGGGTTGGTCAGGACAGAAGAGGTTGATGACTAGACGGTTTCCGGAATCTTCATTCTCCTGATTCTGACGATCTTGATTTTGATCTAATTTCTTATGTAAAAAGCAGTGGCCATTACATTCCATAGCAGGACTATCCCGATTGACACAGAGATGAGTAGCGATATATTCCTGATTCAATTCGAAACCTAAAATAACGGTTAATCGACTGAAACACTGCATCGAGAAACAAACTAATAACAATATGGCAACAATGCGTTTCAAAATATTATTTATGTCAATACAAAGTTAAAGCAATCTTTTGAAGTAAAATACTTCTGACTCTTTAATCCATTTCTTTTTGCTCTTTATGACATTAGAGAGACAAAGCAAGACAAAAGTAACAAAGGCAAAAAGAGTGGCAAAAGTTATTTACCCCTCTTTTTGTTTTATAGTGTTAATCCAAAGCTTCTTCACGATGTTCTAATGCCTCTTTTACTGAAGATTCTATGAAATCTGCAATTCTTTCATCCGGTAATAAGGTGTGTGAAGTCCAAACGTAATCTAATCCATGGAGTCTTTTTTCGAGACGGTCTTCAATACCTCCATTAGACATTAGTACCGGAACAATCAAAGCCCGACCCTTATCCAAATTTGCTTTTTTTACGACATCCCTGAAATGCTGTTTCGCTGCATTATAAATATGATCTGAGGCATCATCACGTAGTGTTAAATAAGTAACTTTTTTAAATTCGTCCACACCAAAGGCAGATTGAACCTGCGTAGATATATTGTGTAACGTATTCATCCACATCATATTGTCCATTTTATCATTGGGACCATGAGCAACTAAAATAACCGTTTCTTTCTCAGGACGTTTACTTAGTTCCTTAATTCGGTCAATCAAAATATTCACAACATGCGGGTCATCATTCAAAGGCTTTGCCAGCAAAACATGCGCTTTGATATTTAGTTGAGGAAGATCAATATCTTTATTACCCCCCATCATCATATGATGTCCATGGCCTTCCTTCTTCATGTCATGATGAGCACTTTGGGGTTTTTCTTTCATCCCATGATGACCGCCATTTCCATGTCCGTGACCACTGCCATGTCCATGCATCATCAACATGGGAGGATCTGCAAGCGTATCTCTAAAACCCAGAAGATATTCATTTTGGCGAATAATCATGCTGTAGGAAGACACAAACAACTGTATCACTACAATGTTTTGTACGCCCTGCCCTTCCAATTGATCAATCCCCTTTTGCATGGAAGTTGGATTGGCCATTCCAAAAGCGACCTGAACGGCATAGTCATCTTTCAGCGGCGCTACAGCATTCTCAATGGTTGCATTCCATAAAGAATCACCACCATGAGCAAGCACAAGAACACCTACATTATCAATATCCGGATCCGGATCATTTGAGGCAAAGACTGTACTGCCCACAAAAACTAAAGCTAAAAAAAGAATGATTTTTTTCATGTGATTGTTTTTTACTGTTTTCACCTATTTTACTCAGGCTTTGTTAAGATTTACTATTCCTTTTCTTCCGAAAGAAATAAATATTTAAAAGTATAGTATCTGGAAGGAGCATCTGATAAATTCTCTTCAGGAGCTCCTTTGTAGTAACTCACAATTTTTACTTTCACATATTTATCATCATGCGTATGGATAACAAGTAAGAATCCCGGATTAGGATTTATAGTATGATTTTCCATATTATATTCATACCACCCGTCAAAGACATTTCCACTGGTACTGTCTGAAAGAAAACTTCCTCCTGGAATGGTGGTCAGATCTTCAAAAAGGGTATTCTTGACTACCTGTCCCGTCACATTGCCCGAACCATGGATGTTGCTGTTAAGAATCACCGTTGTTCCCTGAAAACCAATATCCCATTTTCCGGCAGCAGAATCAGATATTTCTACAATAGAACTATCACTGAATCGAAAGAGTGTAAATTCTCCAGTACCACCACTTGGGCGACCACCATCCGGGTCTTCTACTACCGGGTCTGCAGGAAGGTCTTTTATTACGGTAACAGTCTGTGGCGTTGGTTCCGGACTGGGATTTTTATCGTCATCTTTTGAACAAGATCCGGCAAAAATAACTGCCATTATTAAAAGCGCTGAAAGCGTTACATTCTTCATCATGATTTTTGTGTTTTTTGTTTATTTATATAAATGAAAAGACGCCCCTATGTACCAGGTTCTGCCCGGCTCATAAGAAAGATGTTGCGAATCGGTATAATTAAAAATATTTTTCACCCCCGCTCTAATGGTCATTTTATTGTTTAAAAAAGATTTCTCCGCATTCAGATGAACGAGCGCATAGCCTGATGCATACTCTTTATCTGCATCCAGAATATTATCCCCGTTTAAATCGGCAAATCCAAAACGACTACGATAGGTCATTCTGGCATTTATTGCCCAGCTATGATAATGATAATAGGCTTTCACATTAAAAGAATGTTTGGATCTATTAAAAAGACCGCCATAATCAGACAATTCAGCATATCTGGGTCCTGTCTCCGGATCATTAATCACCAAGCCATCCTTTATCTGTGCGACCACATTTTTATCCCTCGCTATAAGAAATTGATATCCTGCTCTTAAAGTTAATTTATGCTGTAGCAATGAAATTTGTCCATTCAATTCCGCACCTTCCGTATAAACACGATGAACATTATAATAACTATACAACGGCTGTCCATTTGTTTTTCTTGCAATAATGCGAGTATCAATCAGATTTTTAATATCATTTCTGAAAAAATTGACACTTACTTTCCAATCGGAATAGCCGGTATAACTTCCTCCAAAATTATACGCAGCTGAACTTTCCGGTTTTAGTCCATCAGCCATTTTACTTGGATCAATATACACTTGCTGAATCATCCCCGCCTGTTTCATATTCTCCAACTCCCGGCCTGCCACCTTGGTTCCTAAAACTGAATAGCCAACAACGGAATTAGAAAAAGTAAGAAATAATTGTCTTAATGCCGGTGCCTTATACCCGGTTCCAAAAGAAGCCTGAAATTTCCAATGGTCATCGACCTTATACTGTGCAGCTATTTTAGGGCTTAGTTGAGAATGATAAGAAGAAGGATAATCATATCGCAACCCGGTAAGAATATTCCAGCTTGACGTCGGATGCCATTCATACTGAAGATATAGATAATAGTCCGAAAGTTCCTCCTTTTGCGTATAGCGAGAGGCAACCACACTTTCTCTGGTGAATCCAATTCCAGAAGAAAACACCTGCTTTGTATTTAAAACATTCTTCGACTGCAACTCCTCTTTCCAAAGAGTTTGCGTAAAATATGAATTTTCATAAGCAGAATGATCCTTCGTTTTAAACAATTCACTTTTGGTCTTATATTGAGACCAGTAATTTCTCAATTTCAAATGCCAGTCCGGAGTAAAATCGTAAGAAAATATGGCATTCACACTTCCATCCTTTTCTTTTCCGATTCCCTTAATAACCGAAGTATCCATCTCCTCTTCAGCTATATAATTATTGTCCTGCTTCTCCGAAAAATAATGTCCGCTTAGTGAAGCTTTCAATTTAGGCGTTACCTGATAATTTATTTTTCCTCTAAAAGTATAGCTGGTATATGGATCTACCGTTTTGTCATAAGTTTCCGGGCTTAAGTCATACCCGTCTGAATGAAACCTATTGGCAGAAAGCGTGACCGAACCACTATTATTAAGCATTAAGGATCCGGTTAAGGTATTATCAAAAGAATGATACTTCCCGTATTTTGTTTGTAAGTGGACTCCATTCCTTTTAGAATTATCGGTAATAATGTTAATCACGCCACCCAATGCATCAGAACCATACAGACTAGAAGAGGGCCCTTTTATAATCTCTATACGCTTAACATTACTCAAAGAAATCCGTGTCAAATCAAAAGTACCTGCTGTCCGCCCGATTGCCGGTTCCCCATTAATCAAAATCAGACAATATTCAGCCGCCATTCCCTGCATTTGGATACCAACACCGTGATCACTCACCAATGTCAGCCCAGTTTGCTCTGCAAGAATTTCATCCAGCCGACTGGCTCCCGAAGATTGAATTTGTTCTTTCCCAATAAGCATCACCGGAATAGGTACATCAGAAAGCTTGCGATTACTTCTGGTAGCCGTAACTACAAATTCCGATAACTCCATATGCGATTGCAGACTATCTCTACTGCTTTCCTGAGCATAAACCAGAGAGCTGCAACACACCAAAGTAAAAATCAAAAATCCTGTTAACCTTAATCTTGACATTTTTAATCATTTCACAGGGAAAAGTCCTTATCGCCATAAGGAACCCAATTATTATGAAATGCAAAGAAAGCGGGATTCTTTCTGTTAAAGATATGTAAACGGGAAATCATTCGCTCAAAAAAGAAAAATTTAAATTCGGGAAGAGAGCTCTTAATTTTTAACTTCATGGAAAGACATAGGACTTATTATTCTTGCAAACCAGATTATATTAGAAAAGCCTCTGATTCCGTCGTTTCTTGTTTAACCTCAGAGTGAGCAAAGAAGCCACTATGGACAGAAAGAGACAACCTCTTTTAAAGTGGAATATGCATTGCGAAAACCGCACCTCCTCTCCGACCGCTGCTGCATTATGATTATTTGTTGTATCTTGTGTCTTAATTAAGTACGCTTCCGATCATTTCCCGGTAATTACAAACATCCAACTTAACTCGGATTATTTCTTAAGAATTACCCTTGTAAATCATAATGATTGGAGTTTGATGAAAAAATTTTAGGTTTATATAACGACGACATAAAAGGGTTATGAAAAAAGTAATTTCTGCAATTATTATTGGATTGGCTGTAGTCGTGGCAGCTGTTGTGTTAGGGAATGATTACAACTTTAAATTCCGGCAACAAAAAACCATCTCTGTTACAGGGGGGGCGAAAGTCAGTTTTGCCAGCGATCTTATTGTTTGGAAAGGATCCTATTCTCGAAAAGCTTCTACCTTGGAAAAGGCTTATGCTGCATTAAAGACTGATAAAGAGAAAGTACAAAAATTCTTATCAGATAAAGGTGGACTTGATATGGGGGATGTTATTTTTTCTGCTGTGGACATCTCCAAAAACTATCAAACAGAATATAACAATAATGGTAAAATATCCAGTCGAGAGTTTTCAGGATATACGTTGACACAGAAAATAAAAGTGCAGTCTAAAGAGATTGCTAAAGTTGAAAAAATATCCAGAGAAATTACTGGTTTGATTCAGTCCGGAGTAGAGTTTAACTCTTTACCACCGTCCTATTACTATACCCAATTAGCAAGTTTAAAGATAGATTTGCTTTCTAAAGCTGCCAAGGACGGCCGCCATAGAGCTGAAACCATTGCAAAAGAATCCGAAAGTGAGATTGGCACGTTGAAAAATGCAGATATGGGAGTATTTCAGATTATTGGACAATATAGCGATGAAAATTATACTTGGGGAGGCGCTTTTAATACAAGCAATAAAATGAAAACTGCCTCCATTACGGTTCAAATGGAATTTTTGACAAAATAAGAAATGACTACGCTGAGGGTCAGACGAATAGATTGGATGTGGCAGAATATAAGATATACAGATAATACATAAACAAAAACGGCCGGTAAAAACCGGCCTCTTGCTCCCCCTGTTGGACTCGAACCAACGACCCTTTGATTAACAGTCAAATGCTCTAACCAGCTGAGCTAAGGAGGAATCTCACATCCCATATTTTAAGAACGAGATGCAAAAATACAGCTTTTTTTAAAGCTGCCAAATACTTTTTAAATTTCTTCTAAAAATTTATTTCTCACTGTTTCTTAGACTCCATACGGATAATAGGAACTATCATTTCTTCCAAAGAAATTCCTCCGTGCTGGAAAGTATCATTATAATATTTGGCATAATGATTATAATTGTTCGGATAGCATAAATAATCCTCTTCTTTCGCAAAAATAAAGGAGGAGTTCACATTTGGCCTTGGCAATCCACCGTCCTGAGGATTCTTAAACGCCAAAACTTCATTTGGTTTATAATTGAGATTTCGACCGTGTTTATACCTCAAGTTGGTCGTTGTTTCTCTATCCCCAATAACCTTCAATGGTTTTTTTACCCTTACACTGCCGTGATCTGTAGTCACCAGCAAGCGGATATATTTTTGAGCCAACTTGGCCAAAGCCTGATACAGCGGACTATGTTTGAACCAACTCTATGTGATAGATCTGTAAGAAATCTCATCATAAGCAAGCTCCTTCAAGACTTCCATTTCTGTTCGTGCATGGCTCATCATATCCACAAAATTATACACAATCACATTGAAATCATACTCCAAAAGATTATGGAT
>Ga0079226_10003795_pt1 | contig 11584 bp, 11 predicted proteins | sample Poulit2014_FD_76345 | JGI IMG/M metagenome (GOLD analysis project Ga0079226, IMG submission 76345) | Agricultural soil microbial communities from Georgia to study Nitrogen management - Poultry litter 2014 | ecosystem: Environmental > Terrestrial > Soil > Agricultural land | place: USA: Georgia...
AGAGAAGAAGCAATGAATGAAACGAGAAAAGACGGGTAGAGAATAATATATTATATTATTCGGAGATGAGATAATGCTGAAAATTAAGCGTGTCTATGATGACGTTTCAGAACAGGACGGCAAACGTATTTTAGTTGATGGTGTATGGCCGAGAGGTATTAAAAAAGAAGATTTGCAGCACGATGAGTGGTATAAAGATATCGCGCCGTCAACAGATTTGAGAAAATGGTTTGACCATGATCCTGATAAGTGGGAAGCGTTTAAAAAGAAATACAAAAAAGAATTAAAAGAGCATCAATATCTTGTAGACGATATTAAAAAAGCTTCAGACGGTCATAATGTTACGCTGCTGTATTCTGCAAAAGATACAGAATATAACCAGGCAGCAGCTATAAAAGAATATATTGAAGATAAATAAAGAAAGACGGCATCGCCGTCTTTTTTTGTCAAATTTTTAATTTTGCTCTGAAACCGCGGGCGCCGTAGTATGAATCAGCACCGTTATGGTAAAGGAATACTGTGTTATATCTTTTATCGCAAAATAGAGCGCCGCCGAGCGCTCGTATATCTGAAGGTGTGTCGACCCAGCTGGATGACTTCAAGTCAAAGTCACCATACTGCTGAAGCTGTCTGTAATCATTTTCTGTCAGTAAATCTGCGCCAATTTCTTTTGCCAGATCAACAGCAGTATTCTCAGGCTTATGTTTCTTTCTGGCCTCAAGCGCCGCACGATCGTAGCATATGCTTCGGCGTCCTTTAGGACTTTCTTTTGAACAGTCTATAAAATACAGTTCGCCGTCCAGCGCTATAACATCAGGTTCGCCTTCTGTTGCTTCCATATTGTGCAGTACAAGAAGCTGCTTATCATTTAATTTTGATGAGATATCCTCAAAAGATATATTTTCGTGACGTTCTTTATGAGTATTGAAACGGGATTCTAAAGCATTTAGTAATTCAGCCTGCTCTGATTCATTCAATTTCTTTTTTAAGGTCATTGTCCATCCTCCAATTATCTGATTTAATTTAATCATACCATGTTACACTGGTCGTACAAAGATAATATAAAGAACGGAGAACGATGATGATAGTGACAACAGGCGGCCGCTATAACGATGAAACGCTCAGTAAAGCGAAAGATATCGCTAGGCGTTATAATATAAAGTTTGTAATGCGAAAAAAACGTGCGGTAGAAGAGATGAAGACCCATTACGATGACGATATTATAGTGGTAGGGAATGACGAGATAAGTATTTCGCCGAAAGAAAAAGTCGCTGTAAAGTATCATCCCAATTTTGCTTTAGTCCGTGCCAAACGTTTGTTAAATAAGGAAAAAGATGCACTTATTGAAGCGGCAGAGCTGGAGTCGGGAATGTCATTTTTGGACTGTACAATGGGACTCGCTGCAGACAGTGTCATTGCCAGTTTAGCGGCAGGACCAGCAGGTAAAGTGATTGCCCTTGAGCGCAGTTTTATTATATATCTAACCACGCGGGAAGGGCTGGCATCATACGATACAAATATAAAAGAAATTGATGATGCGATGCGCCGTGTCGAGACAATTCATCAAGACTATACAGACTATTTGAAAACATGTTCTGATAACAGCTTTGATATAGTATATTTTGATCCGATGTTCACATCCGAAATCAGCAGTTCTCAAAGTTTAAGGGCAATTGAAAAGGTCACGCATAATGAAAGTTTAAACAAAGAAGCTGTGGATGAAGCCAAGCGTGTTGCACGTAGAAAAGTAGTACTGAAAGATCATTTTAGGAGCACAAGATTTGAAGAATTTGGATTTAAACAGCACATTAGAAAAACGAGTAAAGTACATTACGGTGTGATCAGCATGAATTCTGAGTTTGACTTTTAGAATAATATATTTTAAGATAAAATCAACTGAATAAGAAGTTCTCTAGGGTTCCGTTAAATTATTAAGTCTGGACCGAGAGAGGACGCCGGTCAGAAGTTCCGGTACACGGAAGGATAAAAGCCTGGGAGAGTAACGAAAGTTATTCTCCCGGGCCTTTTTTATTCTTAATCTTATGAGGATTTATTTAAAGGAGAAATATTATGTGGATACTCGTAATTATCGCTGCCTTGTTTGAAATCGGCTGGGCGACAGGATTAAAATATGCTGATTCAGGGCTTGAGTGGAGTTTAACAGTACTGGCTGTCTGTGTCAGTTTTGGTCTTTTAGTTTACGTTTCAACAAAAATGCCTGCCAGTACAGTCTACGCAGTATTTGTTGGAATTGGGGCAGTAGGCACAGTACTTGTAGATATTATTGTGTTCGGCGGAACTTTTAATATTGGCATCATTCTGTTTGTTGCATTACTGGTCATTGGAGTTATTGGTTTGAAAACTGTCACAGATCATGAGGAGGATGTTAAATGAGCTGGATAATATTAATACTCGCAGGATTGATGGAAGTAGCTGGGGTGACAGGTATGTCACTCATCGGTCAGGGTAAAAAAATAAGCGGCTGGTTAACGCTTCTTATCGGTTTTCCAATCAGTCTCGCTCTGCTCAGCATGGCAATGGAAACAATACCGCTCGGCGTTTCGTACGCAGTATGGACAGGGATTGGTACTGTTGGCAGTGCTTTAATCGGCATCATTTTTTATAAAGAGTCTGCAAGTTATAAAAGAATTATGTATTTATCGATGATTATTATTGCAGTGATTGGGCTCAGATTAGTCACAGGTTAAAATTCACAGTTTCACATGAAACATAAAAAGACCTTATGCATTTGCATAAGGTCTTTTTCAACTAATCTTGTTTAAACACGCTCGTACTGTGTTTCGGCTGAACACGTGATTTTGGATCGTATGACAATTTAGCATATGATATAGCGACTGGTGCTTCTCCGAAGCCGGTAGCAATCAGTTTTACTTTGCCTTCGAATGTTGTAATATCACCGGCTGCAAAAATACCCGGGATGTTCGTTTCCATATGAGCATTAACTTGGATAGAGTTTTTCTCAAGCTCCATGCCCCATTCTTTTAATGGTCCAAGTGACGAAATATTACCGAAGTTTACGATCAGCTGATCCGCTTTAATCACTTCTTCAGTACCGTCTTTTGCAGTCAGTACTAACTCTTCAATCTGTCCGTTCTCACCTTTAAGTTCAGTGACATTCAGTGAAGTTTTAACATTTACAGGTGAGTCCATTAATTGCTGTACGCTCGTTTCATGAGCAGTAAAGCGTTCTCTGCGGTGGACGAGTGTAACTGATTTTGCATGTTCCTGCAGCATCAGTGCCCAGTCGAGGGCAGAGTCTCCGCCGCCTAGAATAACGACATCTCTGCCTCTGAATTTTTCGATGTCTTTAACCGCGTATTGTAGTGATGTGCCTTCGAAATCAGCTTCATTATCCAAACCGATTTTACGCGGCTGGAAAGCACCGACACCGGCAGTGATTAAAATTGTTCTGGTTAAATATTCACCCTGATCTGTTTTTAAGATAAAGTGATCGTCTTCACGCTCGTATGACTGCACTGTCTCACCAAGGTGAAGATCTGGTTCAGCATACTGCGCCTGCGTCACAAGATTTGAAACCAGGTCTTTTGCGAGTATTTTAGGGAATCCACCGACATCGTAAATATACTTATCAGGATATAGTTCCGTCAGTTGGCCGCCGAGTTCAGGCAGGCTATCTATAAGTCTTACAGACATTTGTCTCATGCCCGCATAAAAAGTAGAAAATAAACCGGTCGGTCCTCCGCCGATTATCGTTACATCTACAATTTCGTCTTTCATGAATATGACCCTCCAGTAATATGCAAAAAATGTTTTTATATTTTCATTCCATTAAACATTATTGCACAGCTTGGAGGGGAATTAAAAGCTTTTGACATGCTGTAACGTCGATGTAACGCGTAATTCAGACTTTTGAATGACATTATACCTTCCTTGGATCTCTCCAGAAAAACACGGTAATAATAAATCCAATCAAGAGAATGACCACACTGAAGTAATAAGGGAAGTCCATATTGATATCAAACAGAATACCAGCAAGTACCGGACCGATAACATTGGCAAGCGACGTAAAGAATGAGTTCATACCGCCTGCAAAACCCTGATTATTCCCGGCAATATGAGACAGGAATGTTGTTACTGCAGGACGGACTAGATCGAAACCGATGAAAATAATAAAAGCAACGGCCATAACACTCCAATATGAATCTAAAAATGTAATGACAAAAACCAGCACCGCTGTATATATAATGGCTGCTCTAATAATGTTCAGTTCACCGATACGCCGGGTGAGCGGTTCAAACAGTACGATTTGTGCAAAGGCGCCAATCATTGCACCGCCGGTAATGGCAATAGCGATATCAGAAGGTGTAAATCCGAGCTTGCGGTCAAAGTATAAACTGAAGAATGATTCAAATGAGGCAAGACCAAATGACGCGATAAAGATAACGAGAAAAGCAATGAAAAATATCGGTGTAAATAAGCGTTTGAAATTACTTGTCGTTACTTCGGTTTTATCTGCAGCAACTTCCGTTACTTTTTTAGGTTCTGTCAGCATAAATATAGATAAGATTCCACCGATCAGGCCGAGGGCAGCTGCGACGAAAAATGGCAGCCGTGTACTGATTTCAGCGAGCACCCCGCCGATACCCGGACCGATAATAAAACCGAAGTTTATAGCTGCGGTCATATAACCGAGTGAGCGGGCTCTGTTTTTATCTGTCGTTAAATCAACGATAAAGGCAGTAACAGCAGGCATAATAAATGCCCCAGCCAGGCCGCCGAGCATTCTTGAAATAAACAGAACTTCAATTGTTTTCCCGAAGCCGAAAAGAAGTTCAGAAAAGCCGAATATGAAAAGGCCGATGACAATAATGATTTTACGGCCGAACTTATCAGCGGCACGTCCTGTAAAAGGTGAGAAAATCAGCTGTGTAAATGCGAATGCAGCAGTTAAGTAGCCGAGGCCGGCACCGCTTATATTCAGTTCGTTCATAATTGACGGCATAACAGGGATGACGAGACTAATTCCTAGAAAAACTAGGAAAATACTGCTATATAATAAGTAGAGCTGATATTTTTTCTTCATAAAAATTACACCTTCTTGTGTTATGTTAAAATATATATTACACGTGAAACAGCAAAAATAATAGTCAAATTAGACACAGAGCGGGGTGAAGTATATGGAAGAACATGCACACAGTCATCATCATGACCATACACATGGTGCGAATAAAAGAGCATTGACCATCAGTTTAATATTAATCGTCTCATTTATGATTGTTGAAGTAGCAGGCGGTGTGCTGACAAACAGCCTGGCACTGTTATCCGATGCCGGTCATATGCTGAGTGATGCGATTTCACTTGCCGTGGCCCTTGCTGCCTTTAAAATGGGTGAGAAAGCAGCGGATACAGCGCGCACTTTCGGCTACAGAAGGTTTGAAATACTTGCCGCTGTTTTTAATGGTGTAACCCTCATTGTTATCGCAGTTTTTATCGTTATAGAAGCAGCTGGACGTTTCATTAACCCGCCTGAAGTGGCAACGACAGGAATGCTGGTTATCGCAGTACTCGGTCTCCTGGTTAATCTTGCGGTAGCAAAAATCCTGATGTCAGGGGATACACATGATAATTTAAATATGAAAGGGGCACTGATGCACGTTCTCGGAGACTTGCTCGGTTCAATTGCAGCAATTATTGCTGCCTTATCCATTATGTTTTTCGGATGGGGAATCATGGATCCGCTAGCAAGTGTAATTGTGGCAGTGTTAATTTCAATCAGCGGTTACAGAATACTGAAACAGTCGCTGAACGTACTTATGGAAGGTGTTCCGGAAAATGTGGATTTTGATGGGATTATCGATAAGATTAACAGTGTAGAAGGTGTTGAAGATGCCCATCATATACACATTTGGAGTATTACGAGCGGAGTGAATGCGATGAGTGCGCATATCGTCGTGAATGGAATGCTGAACGTTCATGAAACTCAAAAGATTATTCAGCGCTTAGAAGAACGTATGAAACATGAAAGTATCGATCACGTAACAGTTCAAGTAGAGTGTAAACACCACGACCATGACGATGAAATCTTATGTAATTAAAGGGGATATAAGAATGAATTATAAAAACATAGATACACCTGCATTACTTATTGATGAAACTGTGCTGAATAAAAACCTTGAGTACATGGGTGCTTATGCTAAAAAGCAAAATGTTCAGCTGCGGCCGCATACGAAAACACATAAGATGCCGCATTTAGCACTGAAGCAGCAAGAACATGGTGCCACAGGAATTACAGTCGCCAAAGTTGGTGAAGCGGAAATTATGGCAGTTTACGGACTGGATAATATATTCATTGCGAACCAGATCGTCGGCAAGCAAAAACTTGAAAGAATTAAAAAGCTGGCTGAGCAGGTTGATGTTTCCTTCGGAGTGGACAGTATTCATCATATAGAAGAAATCGATGAAGTATTTGAAGGTGCCTCTAAAAAAGCGCAGGTACTCATTGAAATCGAAGTTGGTGAAGAACGCTCCGGTATTATTGAAGAAATTGATTATAAATTACTGTTAAACAGTATTCGTGCGTCTAAAAGTGTAGAGTTTAAAGGGATATTCTCACATGATGGTCACACTTATAAAGCAGTTGATAAGGAAGACTGTTATGATTTATTTATGACAGCAACCACGCGTACGCTGCATTTTGCAAATGTGGCGAGAGATATGGACTTTGATGTAAAAACAGTCAGCATAGGCTCGACACCGCCATTTATGTTTGGTTTCGATATACCTGAAGGGGTCACAGAAATCAGACCGGGAACTTATATACTGATGGATGGTTCACAGTCTAATGCCATTGATTCATACGCACATTCTGCAGCAAGTGTACTGACAACCGTAATCAGCAAACCGACTAAAGAACGTGTGATTACTGATGTTGGAGCTAAAGGTTTAACCGCCCAGTCTAGATCGAAAGGACTGACTGCAACTGAAGGTTTTGGTAAAATCAAAGAATTTGAAGGTGTCCACGTTCACGGTGTATTTGATGAACATGCGATTATATATAATCGGGATTTTAGTGAAAAAGTTAATATCGGCGATAAAGTCCGTATTATTCCCAATCACATATGCCCGGTTTCAAACTTGTATCATAAGGCATACTTAATTAATGATGATGAAGTAGTAAAAGAAATCGATATTGCAGCGCAGGGAAAACTTCAATAGACATAGAAAAACAGCAGTGACTAAAAAGTCACTGCTGTTTTTAAATATTATACACCTCTCGGCTTATCTTCATCAGCATAAGCATCGAGTTCTTCATGGTAATCTTCAAGAGAGCTTTCTTTATAATTTTTCATACGCTCTTTGTTAGGTGTAATAGATAACCCTAAATATTTACGTTCATTGTTTGCATCTTTGTAAAAGGCAACCATCATTAAAATAACGACTAAACTAAACGGCAGAGCTGCGATAATTGCGGCAGACTGGAGAGCGTTTAATCCTGTTTCTCCACCTGCAGCGAGCAGTGTAAATGCAATCGCTGACAGTGCAATACCCCATACAAGTTTAGTTTTGCTGGAAGGTGTAAGGTCACCGTGCGATGTCTGCATTCCGAGTACGAAAGTAGCCGAGTCTGCAGATGTGATAAAGAATGATGATACTAATAAAATAGCGAGTAATGATAATATTGTACCCATTGGCAGCTGATCAAATATAGCGAACAGCTGTACTTCGGTCGCCATATTAAATATTTCTGTATTTTCAAGACCAGTTGAAATACCGGTAATACCGAATACGCTGAACCAGATAATACCGATTAGAGTCGGCACCATAAGTACTGCAATAATAAACTCTCTGATTGTACGGCCTTTAGAAACACGAGCGATAAATATACCGACGAATGGGCTCCAGCTCATCCACCAGCCCCAGTAATAAATCGTCCATGTACTCAGCCACTCCTGTTTCTGTCCATTTAAAGGTGCAACGTCAAAACTGTTGTAAAGGAAAGAAGTTAAGTAACCGCCAGTTCCGGTAGTCATCACGTTCAGAATGAGCATTGTCGGCCCAACGATCAAAATGATGACGAACAGGAGACCTGCGAGAATCATGTTTAAGTTACTTAAATACTGGATCCCTTTACTGAGTCCGCTCCATGCACTGATTAAGAACAGTACAGTTACGATGGCAATAATTACTGCTTGAGATGTTAAACCGACAGGAACGTTGAAAAGGTAGTTTAACCCTCCGTTAATCTGCATTGCACCAATACCAAGAGATACGGCAACACCGATAACTGTTGCAAATACTGCGAGTACATCTACGACAATTCCGAGCCAGCCATCGACTAAATCACCGAATAGAGGACGGAGTGTTTTTGATAATAGACCCACTTCCCCTTTTCTGAAACTTGAGTATGCCAGTGCTAAAGCAACGATACCGTAAATAGCCCAGGCGTGGATACCATAGTGCAGGAAAGTTGAGCGCATAGACTCAGCTAAAGCTTCTGTTGTTCCAGGATCTGCTGTAGGCGGCGACATAAAGTGAGCCATTGGTTCTCCGGCACCGTAAAACACGAGCCCGATCCCCATTCCTGCACTGAACAGCATAGTGATCCAAGAAATTGTACTAAATTCAGGTTCATCATCAGGCAGACCTAATTTAAGTTTGCCGATTGGGCTGAATATGAGGAAAATACAAAAGAATACAATGACTGTGACTAGTATCATATAATACCAGCCGAAGTATGTAGTTACCCATCCTGAAATTGCGCCTGAAATTTCACCGAATTTGTCGGGGAAAATAGCACCTATTATAACTAGCAATCCAACGATTATTGCTGCGAATACGAAAACATAAGAAATTTTATTTGACTTCTCAGACGATGACGAATGATTTGTCATTACTTCACTCCTTTATTAAATTTTTTGACACAACGTCTAAATAATAACAATCTACACTTAACAGTTCAACAGTAAAATTCTAAGTATAAGTTATCAGTGTCATAAGTATTACTTTATACATAGCCATCTAGAGAGGGAATAAACAAAAAAAGAGATAAAATCATTATGATTTTATCTCTTTAATAATTAACTATTAACTAAAATTCATTTGTAAGCAGCTGGGCTGCAGTAAGTAAAGTTTGAACTGCAGGTGCCATACTGTCTTCATTAATATCAAATTTCTCATTGTGATGGCCGGCAGCAAGATCAGTACCGAAAATGCAGTAGGAAGCCAGTCCGCCGCGTTCCTGTACACGATTGATGAAGAATGTCGCATCTTCACTGCCGCTCGGTTTATTCTCTTCAAGTGAAGTTGTCAGACTTGCACTGTCTGCTGCTTTAACGAGTACCTCTGCAAGTGCTGTCGACCCTTTGGCACTTGTACCTTCGCCGACCGTTTCCATAGTGCTTTCCACCTGGAACATTTGTGCAGCACCTTTAATTATGGATTCAGCGTACTGCTTCATGTAATCATTGAGCTCGGCAGTAGTACCTCGTGTTTCGATTTTAAGATTTGCACTGCCAGCAATGACATTTCTTCCGCTGCCTGCATGCAGTTCCCCAACGTTAATGCGTGTTGCACCGCCCGAATGGCGCGGGATAGCATTTAGATTAATTACGGCATTTGCTGCAGCGAGCATGGCATTCTTACCTTCTTCAGGCTGACCGCCCGCATGTGATGATACGCCTTTAAAAGTAACATCTATTTTAGAAGTTGCAAGAAAACCGTTGTTCGAAGCAAGAAAATGATTATATGGCACGCCTGTTCCGATATGGGAAGCGACGAAATAGTCCACATCATCTACAACACCTGCTTCAACCATTGAACGTGCACCGCGTGTGCCTTCTTCAGCCGGCTGGAACAGGAGTTTAATCGTTCCGTTTATCGTATCCTTGTGTTCCATTAACAGCGTGGCGAGACCGAGACCGATTGACGTATGCACGTCGTGTCCGCAGGCATGCATTTCGTTGTTTACTGAGCGGAAACCCTCTTTAAGGGGGACATGACTGCTGTCTTCAGACTCATAAATAGGAAGTGCATCCATATCTACGCGAAAAGCTGCAGTGGGTCCTTCACGCCCGGTATCGAGAGTTGCTACGATGCCGGTGTAACCTTCGGACACCTGATCGAGATATTCGAGAACTGCACCATTTTCTTTAGCCCATTCGTAATGTGCTTTAGTTTCTTCATCAGAAGGTTTACCCATCGTAAAATCAGGATTCATTACTTGGCGGCCAATTTTAATATCATAGCCTAATTTCACAAGCGTATCAGCAACGATTGTTGAAGTTCGCATTTCTAAAAAACCAAGCTCAGGGTGACGGTGGAAATCTCTCCGCCATTCTATAAGCTGTTTGTGTAATGACACTGAAAATCATCTCCAGATTAAATTATTGAACTCTGTCTTCTAAGAACGTGTATGCACCTGGACCTAATGGTAATCCTGTGAAGTAGAACACACCGAGCAGGATAATCCAAGCGATCAGGAAGACGATTGAGTACGGAAGCATCAGTGACATATATGTACCGATACTCGCATTCTTATCGTACCGTTTCATAAACGCCAGAATAATAACCATATATGGGAACAGCGGTGTAACGATGTTAATTGATGAATCGGCGATACGGTAAGCTGCCTGTGTAAAGGCCGGGTCATATCCAAGCTGCATGAACATCGGTACAAATATTGGTGCTTCAATTGCCCATTTAGCAGAACCTGAAGTAATCAGGAAGTTAAGTAGAGCAGTGAAGATAACGTAGCCGATAATTAAACCGAGCCCTGTAAATTCTACGCTTTCAAGGAACTCTGCTCCGTTAACAGCAAGCCATGTTCCAAGGTTACTCCAGTTAAAGTAAGCGATAAACTGAGCAATCGCAAAAACAAGAACAATATATCCAGCCATATCTTTAATGGATTCAGTCATATAGTATGTTGCATCTTTAGTCGATTTAATTTTGCCTGTTGTAATACCAAAGGCCAAGCCGATTAAAATAAAGAAGATCAGTATGATTGGAACGATACCGTCGATAAATGGTGAAGGTATTATTCCGCCTTCTTCGTTGGTCAGCGGACTGTTTGGCAGGAAAATCACAACGACGATAATGCCCCAATATACGAGACCTGTAATCACTGCTGCAATAAGACCTTTTTTAGCATTGGGAAGTTCCTCTTCATTTTCATCTTCAAGACCATCGCCCTTATACTTCCCAAGACGAGGTTCGACAAAGCGTGATGTCAGCAGTCCGCCGATAATTGTCAGCATGAATACTGAGATAATATTGAAATACCAGTTATCAACTGGTGTGATAACGATTGTATCGTCGATCAGACGGGCAGCTTCTGTAGAAATACCAGATAAGAGAACATCTGTACCGGCGATAAATAAGTTTGCTGTAAAACCGGCACCGGCACCAGCGAAACCTGCAGCAAGACCTGCAAGCGGGTGTCTGCCTAATTTATAGAATACGAGTGCACCGAGCGGCGGGATGATAACAGCTGCGGCATCTGACGCAAGGTTACCCATTATACCGACAAAAACTACAGTATATGTCACTAGAAACGGCGGTGACTTTAAGATTGTTTTTCGAATTGCATAATCAAGGAGGCCGA
>Ga0079226_10003796_pt1 | contig 11582 bp, 11 predicted proteins | sample Poulit2014_FD_76345 | JGI IMG/M metagenome (GOLD analysis project Ga0079226, IMG submission 76345) | Agricultural soil microbial communities from Georgia to study Nitrogen management - Poultry litter 2014 | ecosystem: Environmental > Terrestrial > Soil > Agricultural land | place: USA: Georgia...
ATATATAATCCACTTTTATTGCAACAATCATCCTCATTAAAATCTACATTATTAAACAAAAGTATTGCTGCAAAAGAGTTACAGATGATTCGTACAACCATCCAAGGAGCCTTACACGGTAAATTCACTACGGCCGCAGCGATGAAAAATAATTTATTAAAAGAGGTTTTACAAAGTCAAAAAAGTCGAAAAAAGCAACGAAAACAATCTGACCTACAGCTTGGGCAAAGCGTGATGATTACAGGAATAGGAGCTCTCTATTATGTGTTGTCGCTTTTAGTTTAAAAAAGTGCACATATATAGAGAGCTTTCTCATTTTAATTGCTGAAGAATGTGATAGGATAGAGATATTATAGAATGGGTAGATGATGTACATATGATGGAGCGCAAAGTAGAATATTTTTTAGCAAAACATCAATTAATAGATAAAGGTTCTACTGTAATCATTGGCGTCTCTGGTGGACCAGATTCCATGGCGTTATTACATTTTCTCTCCAGCCGAAGAGAAGATGAGGGTCTGAAGCTAATCGCAGTGACTGTCAATCACCAGTTACGAGGGGAAGAAGCAAGAGCAGACGTAGAATATGTACGACAGGTATGCTCTGATTGGGAAATTACATTTGAATCGGCTGAAATTGACGTACGTGCATACAAGCAAGCGCATAAAGTAAGCACCCAAGTCGCCTCACGTATATTACGCTATGACATATTTGAAAAATGATGATTAAATATGGTGCAAATTCTTTAGCGTTAGGTCACCATGGGGACGATCAAGTTGAGACCATGTTGATGGGGTTGATGCAAAAAACAACTGGACAAGGATTAACAGGTATCCCATATGAGCGAATCTTTGCACAAGGAAAAATTGTCCGCCCACTTCTATCAGTTACAAAAGCAGAGATTGAAGCATATTGCAGTGCATATGGAATCGTTCCAAGAATCGATCCTAGCAATGTGGATACAGATTATACAAGAAATGATTTAAGGTTGCGTGTTGTACCTGTTTTACGGGAAAAGAATGAGCAAATACATAAAACAGTGCAGCAATTGAGTGAAACGATGCAAGAGGATGAAGATTACTTAATGAAGCAAACTAAAATAGCCATGCAGGATGCTATGACTTTCGCCGAACAAGGACGAGCTGTAACTATCTTGAAGCATCCATTTCTTGCGCATGCTGTTTCTTTACAAAGACGTGCACTTCGATTAACATTAGACTATCTCTATAATCAATTGACACCAGACAACCTTTCTTATATACATGAAGAAATTTTCTTAGATCTAGTTCAAGATAGTACACCGAATAAAGTGGTTCACTTCCCTCATAAATTACGGATTGAAAAGTCATACGATATCATTTATCTTTACTTTGATCTAAATAAAAGGGATCAACAAGCCATTCATTATGAAGTATCCACGATTCCAACTGACATTGTCTTAGCAAATAAGGATGTCATATCAGTAAGTGAGGTGGGGAAATGGCCCGACGATATAAAGCGGTCAAATTTGTTCGTTTATCCGAAGGAAGCCATCCAATTTCCTTTACATATTCGTAATCGACGAGATGGTGACCGTATGACGTATGAAGGAATGAATGGAAGTAAGAAAGTGAAAGATATTTTAATGGATGAAAAAATACCTCGTCATGAGCGAGATCAAATGTATCTTATTACAGATAATAATGAGACTGTATTATGGTTGGTTGGGCTTCGTAAAAAGGCAATTGACAGGCAAGCACTTGGCCCATATGTAGTAATTGAATTCGAGCAGTCGAACAATAAGGGGGAAGAGAATGATGCATAAAGATATAAAAGAAGTCTTGTTTACGGAAGAAGCTATTGCATCTAAGTGTTCGGAGATAGGTAAGCAGCTAACGGAAGAGTATCAAGGTAAGTTCCCATTAGTGATAGGTGTATTGAAAGGTGCCACGCCTTTCATGGCTGATTTATCAAGATATATTGATACGCACGTAGAAATGGACTTTATGGATGTGTCCAGTTACGGAAGTGCCACGCGTTCTTCGGGTGAAGTGAAAATTGTTAAAGACTTGGACGCTAAGGTAGAGGGACGCGATTTACTCATCGTTGAAGATATTATTGATAGTGGTTTAACATTAAGTTACTTAGTTGACCTGTTTAAGTACCGTAAAGCAAATTCGGTAAAAATTGTTACTTTATTAGATAAACCAGGTGGAAGAACGGCTAAAATAAAGGCAGATATTGTAGGCTTTGAAGTGCCGAATGCTTTTGTCGTTGGGTATGGCCTTGATTATGATGAAAAATACCGTAACCTTCCTTATATAGGCGTTTTAAAAGAAAATGTTTATAGTGAAACGTAAGTCATTTTTAATATTAAAATGATTTGTTACATAAGCATATTAAATGGAGTAATTAATTGTACTCACACTTTTTATTGTGGTACTATGTTATATAGTTTTTCCCGTTTGGGAGGAGGTTTGTAAATGGACCGGTTATTTCGTAATGTGTTAGTATATGGACTTATTTTTCTTGCTTTAATAGGGATAGTGAGTCTATTTAAAGGACAAAATGAACAATCGGAAGAGTTAAATGTACAAGAATTCATGGATGCATTAGAGGGCGATGAAATTAAAGAAATGTCCATGCAACCAAAAAATAAAATTATTCGAGTGACTGGTGAGTTAACAAAAGATAAACAACCTTTTGTAGCACAACTGCCAGACAATACAGACATAATTGCTCAAGTTACTAGAGATGCAAAAGATAAGAGTGTATTAAGCGTCGAAGAAGAGGAGCAGCCAAGTAGGTTTGTAAACTTTCTTACGATGATTCTACCTTTCCTTTTAATTGCTGTCATTTTCTTCTTTATCTTCACTAGAGCCCAAGGTGGCGGTGGTGGCGGTAAAGTTATGAATTTCGGTAAAAGTAAAGCGAAATTGTATAGTGAAGAGAAAGAAAAAGTTCGATTTACAGATGTTGCTGGAGCTGATGAAGAGAAACAAGAATTAGTTGAAGTAGTTGAGTTCTTAAAAGACCCGCGTAAATTTAAGAAAGTAGGGGCGCGTATTCCTAAAGGGGTGCTCTTAGTTGGCCCGCCAGGAACAGGTAAAACGTTACTTGCTCGTGCTGTTGCAGGGGAAGCAGGAACGCCATTCTTTACCATTAGTGGTTCGGACTTCGTGGAAATGTTTGTCGGGGTTGGGGCATCCCGTGTGCGTGATTTATTTGAAAATGCCAAGAAAAATGCACCATGTATTATTTTCATTGATGAAATTGATGCGGTAGGAAGACAACGTGGAGCAGGTGTTGGTGGCGGACACGATGAACGTGAACAAACACTAAACCAATTACTCGTTGAGATGGATGGTTTTGATGGTAACGAAGGTATCATTATGATTGCTGCGACAAACCGCCCAGATATCTTAGACCCGGCATTGTTACGTCCTGGTCGTTTTGACCGACAAATTCCTGTTACACAGCCTGATGTTAAAGGCCGTACAGATGTGTTAAAAGTTCATGCGCGAAACAAGCCATTGGCAGAAAGCGTTGATTTAAAAACAGTTGCTATGCGTACTCCGGGCTTTTCTGGTGCAGATTTAGAAAACTTATTGAATGAAGCAGCATTAGTGACGGCAAGACATGATAAACAAGTGATTACCATGGTAGAAATTGACGAAGCGATTGACCGAGTCATTGCAGGTCCAGCTAAGAGAAGTCGAGTAATTTCCGAAAAGGAACGTCAGATTGTTGCTTATCACGAAAGTGGTCATACAGTGATTGGTATGGTCTTAGACGATGCAGATACAGTGCATAAAGTCACGATTGTTCCTCGAGGTCAAGCAGGTGGATATGCCGTCATGTTGCCGAAAGAGGACCGCTACATTGTCACGAGACCGGAATTATTTGATCGAATTACTGGTTTACTTGGTGGACGTGTAGCAGAAGAAATCATCTTTGGAAAGGATCACGTAAGTACAGGTGCATCCAATGACTTCCAGCGCGCTACTCAAATTGCGACGAAAATGATTACAGAATACGGTATGAGTGAAAAGCTCGGTCCAACACAATTTAATGGTGATGGTGGCGGTGAAGTATTCTTAGGTCGTGATATTGGCAGTGAAAAGAACTATAGTGAAGCTATCGCACATGAGATTGATGTGGAAATCCAAACATTTATTAATACATGTTACGAGAATGCCTTACAAATCTTAACGGAGCATCGTGAACAGCTAGAATTAATTGCTGAAAATCTACTTGAAGTGGAGACATTGAACGCAGAACAAATTAAGTCTCTTTTTGAAGACGGTGTGATGCCGGAGGAGCCAGAAATAGAAGAAGCAGAAATCGTAGAAGATAAGACGTCGGATCATGATGTAAAAGTAAACATTAATTATCAAGATGAAAAATCTACGGGTGAAAGTTACGAATCAGTAAAAGGTAAAGCAGACGAAGAAGCAAGAAGAAGAGAAGAAGAAATAAAAAAATCAGAAGATGAGTCTACAGAAGAAGAAAACCAAGAAGAAAATAATGAAGAGAAATAATAGATACCTCTTTTGTACGACAAAATCGAACAACCCTTATAACTCTAATATGGAGTTATAAGGGTTTTTATTTGCTTACGGCCACGACGAATAAACAATGACCATCCTATTTGCTTCATATAGACCACTTAAACCTGTGAATATCAGATGGTTAAAATAGTATAGAATTGTTCATAAATTGGGGGATAGTATGGTATATTAAAACTAGAAAATAGACCTTACTAACGCATCATAGTGTTGGAAAAGTATAACAAAGATTGTTCATTCTATAATGGTAAATTGAACAAATGATAAGGTAAATGGAAGTAAGGAGCGTACACAATTATGATACTCGTGCTGGATATTGGTAACACTAATACGGTAATAGGCGTTTTTGATAAAGGAGATCTTCGTTATGAGTGGCGAATTCAAACGGATCGTCATAAGACGGAAGATGAGTTCGGTATGTTGATTAAGTCTTTATTTGATCACAAAGGGATAACACTAGCTGCCATTCGTGGCATTATTATTTCTTCCGTTGTCCCAGCAATTATGCAAGCTTTAGAAAAGATGTGTCATATCTATTTTCACTTAACACCAATGGTGGTAGGAAAAGAAGATGTAGACACATGTATAGATATACAGTATCCGCAACCAAAAGAAATTGGTGCGGACCGAATTGTTAATGCTGTCGGCGCTATTGCCTTATATCAAGAGCCGTTAATCATCATCGACTTTGGTACTGCAACTACATTTTGTTATGTTGATGAGAACAAAGCATACCAAGGAGGAATTATTGCACCAGGAATTAAAATATCTATGGATGCATTATACAGTCATGCATCAAAGTTACCGAAAATTGAAATTGAACAACCAGAATATGTAGTGGGGAGATCTACAACGGAAGCCATGCAGTCTGGGGTGTATTATGGATATGTTGGGCAAGTAGATGGCATTGTTACGAGGATGCAACAAACAATGATAGAGCAACCAACCGTAATCGCTACAGGCGGATTAGCACCTTTAATAGCACGAGGTTCGGAAACCATTCATTATATTGAAACACATTTAACATTGTATGGACTATATATAATTTATGAAAAAAACAAACAAAGTAAGGACGGGAAGTAAATGGTAGATTATCTAGTAAAAGCAACAGTATTTGATGGAAAAGTTCGAGCATATGCAGCACAAACGACGCATTTAGTGGAAGAGGCGAGAAGAAGACAGGATACATGGGCTACTGCATCCGCAGCTCTTGGAAGAACTCTAACGATTACTGCGATGATGGGATCCATGTTGAAAGGGGAAGATACCATTACTGTAAAGATAGAGGGCGATGGACCTCTAGGAGCAATTATTGTAGACGGTAATGCTGATGGGGAAGTGCGTGGTTATGTCATGCAACCTCATACAGATCTTCCATCTAATGAAGATGAGAAGCTGGATGTAAAGCGCGCCGTAGGAGAAGGAACATTAAGTATCGTCAAAGATTTAGGATTGAAAGATTATTTCACAGGTCAAGTACCTTTAGTTTCAGGTGAATTAAGTGAGGATTTCACCTATTATTTTGCTAACTCTGAGCAAATCCCATCTGCCGTCGGAGCAGGAGTTTTAATAAATCCTGATCATACTGTTTTAGCAGCAGGAGGATTTATTATTCAACTAATGCCAGGAGCCGATGATGAAATTATCTCCCAACTAGAACAAGCAATTGAAGAATTTCCAGCTATTTCAACATTAATCGAATCAGGTCACACTCCGGAACAAATGTTAGAGAAGCTATTTGAGGGGGAAGAAATTAACTTTTTAGAATCGATGCCAGTTCGTTTTCAATGTAAATGTTCTAAAGAGCGAATTGTACAAGCAATTAAAGGCTTAGGGGAAGCAGAAATTATTTCTATGATTGAAGAGGATCATGGAGCAGAAGCAACTTGTCATTTCTGTAATGAAGTGTACAAAGTATCAGAAGAAGAATTAGTAGGTCTTCTACCAAAAAAATAGTAAAGTTTTGCAAGCGCCCATTGACATAAAGTATCTTCCACTGTATATTAATAATAAATCCTATATAAATAGTAGGGATTAGGAGGAATGAAAATGAAGATTGAAAATAGTATTGTGGATTTAATTGGTGAGACTCCGATTGTAAAGTTAAATCGTACAGTTGATGATAATAGTGCTGATATTTATGTGAAGTTAGAATATTTTAATCCAGGAAGTTCCGTCAAGGACCGTATTGCTTTGGCGATGGTTGAACAAGCGGAGGAAGATGGTGTTTTAAAGGAAGGAAATACTATCGTAGAGCCTACAAGTGGTAATACAGGTATTGGTTTAGCACTCGTTGCAGCAGCAAAAGGGTATCCACTCGTTGTGGTGATGCCAGACACGATGAGTCAAGAACGTCGTAATTTATTACGTGCATATGGAGCGGAGTTATACTTAACCCCAGGAGCAGAAGGTATGAAAGGTGCAATCAAAAAAGCGGAGGAATTATCAGAAGAGCATGGTTACTTTATGCCTCAGCAATTTAGCAACCAAGCCAATCCAGATGTGCATGAAAAGACGACAGGTCGAGAAATTGTAAAGCAAATGAACGACGGATTAGATGCATTCATATCAGGCATAGGTACTGGCGGAACAATCACAGGAGTAGGTAAAGAATTAAAGAAGTATTACGATAATGTAAAATTGTACGCTGTAGAACCAGTCGATTCACCAGTGTTATCTGGAGGAGATCCTGGACCACATAAAATCCAAGGTATTGGTGCAGGGTTCGTACCGGAAGTGCTTGACACAGGTATTTACGATGAAGTAATTCAAATTACAAATGACGATGCAATGCAAGTAGCTAGAGAAGTAGGCCAACAAGAAGGAATTTTAGGCGGAATTTCTGCTGGTGCAGCAATTGCAGCAGCGAAACAAGTTGCGCAAAAGTTAGGTAAAGGCAAAAAGGTATTAGCAATTTTACCAGATAACGGAGAACGGTACCTATCTACAGCATTATATCAATTTGATGAGAAGTAATGGATGAAAAAGTAAAGAACAAATTTAGTATATAGTATAAGATACGTCCCCTATGTTAGATGCATATCTGATTTAGGGGAATTTTTATTATAGGGATTAATTGGTATTTGGTCTGAATATAGCAAAATATCATACAGTTTGTTTAGTTTATGGTAAACTTGTAACAAGTATTATTTATCTCGACAAAAGTATGAGGTTATAGGAGTAGGATGGACATATGTACGTAAAAACAAAGTCGAAAATGTACAACTTACAAGAACAGACTTTAGTAATGGGAATTTTAAACAGAACACCCGATTCCTTTTCGGATGGGGGACGTTATAGTTCGGTAGAAAAAGCAGTCGAACATGCTAAGCAAATGGAAGAAGCGGGTGCTCATATAATTGATATTGGAGGGGAGTCAACACGACCAAACCATAAGCCGGTAACAGAGGAAGAAGAAATATCTCGCGTCGTTCCAATAATAGAAGCATTGAAGAAGAGTTTGTCGATTCCGATTTCAATTGATACATATAAAGCAGGTACAGCAGCTAAAGCCATTGAAGCCGGGGCGGAGATAATAAATGATATATGGGGAGCGAAGCAAGATCCAAAGATGGCCGAGGTAGCTGCGAAGTATGATGTACCAATTGTGTTAATGCATAACCGAGAGAGTACTCAGTACGATTCAATAATTAATGACATGATAGTAGAGCTACAGGAAAGCATTGATATTGTTCGTAAAGCAGGAGTAAAAAATGAACAGATTATTTTAGATCCAGGAATTGGTTTTGGAAAAGAGCTAGCAGACAATTTCTTGGTGTTACAACATTTAGATAAATTGATTGAAGCATTGCCTTACCCGTTCTTGCTCGAAACTTCACGTAAATCTTTTATTACTACTGTATTAGATCTACCAGCGGAGAAGCGGGACAATGCCACTGGAGCGACAACATGCTTTGGAATGGTTCAAGGCGCACATATTATGCGTGTCCATGATGTAGAGCGACATGTGGAATTGGTTAAAATGATGGATGCAATGCGTAAAGGAGTACATTAGATGGATAAGATTATACTAAAACAGATGAAGTTTTACGGTTACCATGGTCTTTTTCCGGAAGAAAATAAACTAGGTCAACGCTTCAATGTGAATGTAACCTTGCATACATCACTTCAAAAGGCAGGTACAACAGATAATATGAACGACTCTATTCATTATGGGGAAGCTTTTAAAAAGATTAGCGAAATTGTTGAAGGCAAACCGAGAAATTTATTGGAAGCAGTAGCTGAAGATATAGCGACGTCTCTATTTGCGCACTTTGAGATGTTGCAAGCTTGTACTATACAAGTTATTAAGCCAGATCCGCCCATTAAAGGGCACTATGAATCGGTCGCTGTTGAAATTTATAGGGAGAGAGAGTAAAAATGAATGTAGCATTTATCGGTATAGGAACAAATGTAGAGCCACGTGAAAGGTATATGAAACAAGCATTAGAAAAGTTATCACAACACGGTGAAATTAATTTAGAGAAGCAATCTTCGATATATGATACACCACCTGTGGGCTATGAAGATCAGAATTCTTTTTTAAATATGGCAGTAGAAGTGAAAACATCATTAGCTAATACAGAACTGTTAGAAGCATGTCAGCAAATAGAGAAAGACTTGGGTCGAGAACCGACTTTTAAAAACGGTCCACGAGAAATCGATTTAGACATCTTATTGTATAATCATGAATATCGAGAGTTAGAAGAGTTGCAATTGCCACATCCACGAATGCATGAACGTGCTTTTGTGCTAGTACCTCTATGTGAGATAGCTCCAGAACAAGTTATCCCAACTTCAGGAAGAACCGTAGAAGAGTTATTACGAGATTGCCCTACTAAAGATGTAAAAGAGGTCATGCGCTACGATAATCTTAAACAGATATAATTCATCCAACCTCTATAACGAACTTTTGGGATGTCAATGGAATCAAGTAAGCATTGGAATGGCTATACTAAAATAAACTATTATAATGGAGGATATAACAGCCGTATATAATAGAGAGCAAGAGGGACAGGCGTTTGTTTGCTCCGAAGGGAACGACTTGTTAAACTAAAGAGAGAAAAATGTGTTAAGAAAAGGTACAAGTATATATTATCATTGGTAAAGTACATAGATTATATCATCTAATGAACTACAACTAGTGTAAAACTGCTATACAAAAACAGAAAAGTAATGGAGTGATCACATTGTCAGAAGAATTAAATGAGCATATGCAAGTAAGACGTGAAAAATTAGCTACTTATTATGATAACGGAATTGATCCTTTTGGAGAAAAGTTCACACGAACGCATGATGCTGAAGAATTGCATCAATCATATGAAGAAGTATCCAAAGAAGATCTTGCAGAAAAAGAAATACCTACAACCATCGCAGGACGAGTCATGACGAAACGTGGAAAAGGAAAAGTTGGATTTTCACATATACAAGATGCATCAGGCCAAATCCAATTATATGTTCGTAAAGATGAGATTGGTGAAGAAGCATATGAAATTTATAAGTCTATAGACATCGGCGATATCGTAGGAGTATCAGGTGTTGTCTTCAAAACAAATGTTGGTGAACTATCCGTTCAAGTAAAGAAATTTGAATTATTATCTAAATCATTACGACCACTACCAGATAAATATCATGGCTTACAAGATGTTGAACTTCGTTATCGTAAAAGGTACTTAGACTTAATCACAAATGAGGAGAGCAGAAAAACATTTGTATTACGGAGTAAGATAATCCAGTCTATGCGCCACTATTTAAATGAAGCAGGGTTTTTAGAGGTAGAAACACCGATGCTTCATTCAATTCCAGGTGGAGCTACAGCAAAACCGTTTGAAACACATCATAATGCGCTTGATATAGAATTGTACATACGAATAGCGATTGAACTTCATTTAAAACGCTTGATTGTAGGTGGGTTTGAAAAAGTCTATGAAATAGGACGCGTATTTCGTAATGAAGGGATTTCAACGCGCCACAACCCTGAGTTTACGATGATTGAATTATATGAAGCTTACGCAGATTATAAAGATATTATGGAGATAACAGAAAACTTAATTGCTCATATTGCCAAGGATGTGCTAGGCTCATCGGTTGTAACGTATAATGAACAGGAGATTGATTTAACTCCTAAATGGAGAAGACTACATATGGTCGATGCAATTAAAGAATATGTAGGAGTTGATTTTTGGCCTGACATAAGTGACGATGAAGCAAGAAGCTTGGCTAAGGAGCACGGAGTGGAGATTACTGATTCAATGACATATGGTCATATTGTAAATGAATTTTTCGAACAAAAAATCGAGGAAAAACTGATCCAACCAACGTTTATTTTTGGTCATCCAGTCGAAGTATCACCTTTAGCAAAGAAAAATAAAGAGGATGAACGTTTCACAGATCGTTTTGAATTGTTTATTGTTGGTCGAGAGCATGCGAATGCATTTAGTGAATTGAATGACCCTATTGATCAACGAGAGAGATTTACTGCTCAAGTTGCCGAACGCGAAGCAGGAAACGATGAAGCTCACTTAATGGATGAAGACTTTTTAGAAGCGCTTGAGTACGGCATGCCGCCAACAGGTGGATTAGGAATAGGAATCGATCGTCTTGTAATGTTGTTAACAGATGCACCATCTATCCGAGATGTACTTCTCTTTCCACAAATGCGTACAAAAGAATAAATCGAAAAAAGTAATTACTAATATAAGCACTCCCCTTTAGATCACAGGTTTAACATCTGGATATTTGAAGGGGAGCTTTATATTTTATATAGAGGAAACTTGTCCATTCCATCATATTAATGAGCTTTTATAGCAAATAAGCCGATAAATGCACATTTCATATAAAAAAATAAAATTAATCGTGATTTAGGGTTGCATTTATCGATAGAACTATGGTATATTATTCTTTGGCTTTTGGGCCAAGCAAAACGTGAAAAATAAAATATCTGTTAGAAGACTTATTACTAGCTTTTTTATTTTAATTCACTATAATAGAAAATGTCGCTTCATTTTAGATTGTTTTATTTTCTTAAAATAAGACA
>Ga0079226_10003798_pt1 | contig 11577 bp, 11 predicted proteins | sample Poulit2014_FD_76345 | JGI IMG/M metagenome (GOLD analysis project Ga0079226, IMG submission 76345) | Agricultural soil microbial communities from Georgia to study Nitrogen management - Poultry litter 2014 | ecosystem: Environmental > Terrestrial > Soil > Agricultural land | place: USA: Georgia...
CCGCTTCAGCAGTGCTAAGTATCCCCAGCCGTCGAAGGTATCGATCGCGCCTTTGCGGTGGTGAATCCCGAGTCTATGAAGCGTGTCATTGGCTAAGTGAAAACCGTCCATGGGCAAATGGGCGGCATAATGTTCGCTATCTGCGCCGTGTTGAGCATTGATTTCTTCAACGAGTTGCTTCGCGATCGTGGTCTTACCCGAACCGGGACTGCCTGTTAGCCCGATGATCGTTCTCTGGCGCCCATGCGAGGCCTCGGTAGCGCGATTGATTAGAGGTTGTAGTTCGCGCAATTCAAACATTATTCGCTTCAAGCATGGTGAGCATAAACTGGCGCGCATGTGCCGCTAAAGCAGGACCGTCATCCCACAAGTTCCGCCATATTGCTAAATCATTAGACAACTTGGCAGAAACTACAGCAGACGAGAACGACTCAAACGTAATTTTTCCTTGATAATTTACTTGGCTCAACGCTCTAAAAAAGCTTGCAAAATCAATATGACCGCTACCAAGGTAGCCTCGATGGTTTTCGCCTATATGCACATATCCCAGGCGATCTTTCGCCATTAAAACCGGACTTACAATATCCGACTCTTCAATATTCATATGATAAGTGTCGAGATGCAAAAGAACATTATCATTTCCAATATCGTCGATAAGGTTAAGAGCATCGTGCGCAGTATTCACGACATTTGTTTCATACCTATTACATACTTCGATACCGAGCGTCATGTTTCTTTTATACGCTTCATGGGAAAGTTCCCTCAATACCGATACTACGTTGGCATAACCCGATGAGGTCAAAGGTGATGAATACTTCCCTAACGCACTATATAGAGCTCCACTGAAATGTGCACCACCGAGGGCATGGGTGATTTCTAACGAATCTTGAAGTAGTTTGCTTCCTTTTTTAACAGTCTCTAGATCATCACTTGATACGTCTGCGTCGAATGCTAGCCCTCGAGAACAAACAACTTCTAAATCGATTTTCTCCAGAACGCGACGAGCATGTGATAAGTCAAGATTCTCAGAGTCGTGAAGCGAAAGTTCGATGAGATCGTAACGAGCGTTCTTTGCCCGGTCGACTATTAATTCAATGTCTTTGGGAGAAGTGCCGCCTGAAAATACGAGCGCATGCACACCTAAATCATTCATGTTAAGTTCTCCTCCACACTTTTCATGTGCTTATATTATTTTCGCTCAAGGTTAATAATTTTCTGCGATTCTGCACTCTCTTCTGCAGCATCAATAATCCGCATGGTCTCAAGCGCGTCTAAAAGTGGCACCGGGTTTGGCGCCTCTCCGCATAGATAGTTACAAAAATCATCATAGAAGTTCTCCCATGCCCCAGGGATTGTCTCTATATCGCGAGAATCAATCGACTGTTGCACGTATCCCCAACGTTCTCGCGGTTCTACCCCAAACCCCTTTGAAGTGACTAAGTCACCTGCCAACAGTTGTTCTTCTTGTATGTCTTTACCTGTCTTTATGAAGGATCCTGCTGCACCAGAGACATGAAAACGAAGATCATGACTTGCTTGCCACATGCTCGCATAAAGATGAGAACGCACACCCGATTGATGTGTTAGCGCAAGGAAGACATCATCGTCAGTTTTACGGAAATCTGTACGACTATCTAATTCTGCGTATATTTGAGTTGCTGGACCAAAAAGCCATAGCGCTTGATCTATCAAATGCGGCCCTAAGTCGAGCAAAACACCGCCGCCTTGCGACCGTGATCCACCTCTCCAGCCCGTTGGTCCAGTATCCCAGCGATCAAAACGCGACGTAAATCGATGAATAGTTCCAAGCAGGTTTTTCTCTATGACACGGCGAACCGTCAAAAAGTCCCCATCCCATCGACGGTTATGAAAAACGCTTAGCGAAACATCTGTAGTTTCTACTGCTTCGACGATCTTCTGGGCACTTCCAAGAGTTGGCGCAATAGGTTTATCCAGGACAATCCCCCGGACGTTACCATCGAGCGCCTGCAGAACATCTGGTTCGTGGCGATGGTTTGGCGTGGCGATAACAACCACGTCGAAATCATCTTGCGCATAAGCAGAGTCAGCATCTGGGTAGATACTCACATCTTTGTGGCGTTTCCGCGCCAGAGATGCTCGGTCAGCATTTCTAGTGACGACTCCAGTAACCCTCATCATTGGGGATGCGTTGATTAATGGAGCATGGATCCAAGCTCCAGCAAATCCGTAACCAACAAGTAAAACTCTTATTTGACCACTAATTTCTAGCGTCATATTCGCTCTCCTATTCATGGATTCACGATTGAATATCGCACACCCCCACTTGTGAGTTCATGATTCAATTGAACAGTCTTACCTGTCGTGAACGCTCGATCACATGCTGTTCCGAGAACAAATGCTGCTAAAGCATCCGAACCCGTGACCTGCGGGGGAAGCCCCTCCCTTATAGATCGAACGAATTCGACTATTTCATTCCGGTATGCGTCGTGAAACCGTTCGACAAAGTCAATAACATGGTCGGAGCAGGATGAAGCATCAGCCAATACTGAAACATTGCTTCTTGGAGACGCATCGATTCGTGCCGCAGCAAGGCTTCCGACAATCTCCGTCGATGATTCATAGCCGTAACCCGCAATTCGACTGTTATCTAAAACACCTAAGGCACCGTTCTCGAATCGCACCACAATCACAGCATGATCAACTGTTCCGAGTTTTTCGTATTCAGGATCAGATACGCTCGAACCAAACACCGACACTTCGGTTATCTCGCCAATGAGCCATCGCGCTACATCTAGGTCGTGGATAGAAACATCCACGAAAAAACTCCCTGATTGCCGGATGTATTCCATTGGCTGTGGATACATGTCTCGTAGGGAAGTCTGGAAACTGTAGACCTCTCCGAGAGTATTTTCGGCTATAAGCGACTTCACACGCGCTGCATCAGGATCAAACCGACGATGTAAGCCAACTTGTAAGAACCCACCTAAACTCTCGACTTCTTCAATAATGCTGACAGTTTCAGCCTCATCTAGTCCCAGCGGCTTTTCACAAAACACAGCTTTGCCCGCCGCGGCTGCCGCCAGAACAGTTCTCGGATGATCTGGAGTGGGAGTGGCGATAACGATCGCGTCAATCGACTGGTCGGACAATATGTCGTCCGTGGAAACGCCCCAAGGAACCCCATATCTATTTCCGTATTCTTCTGCTCGCGAAGCGTCAGCATCGACAACGGACGCAAGTTCGGCGAATGGAATACGCCCAGCGATGTTTTCAGCGTGTAAGGAACCAATACGCCCTAAACCTGCTACTCCGACGCGAATTTTTCTGCTGCTACTCATGACACCCAGTTCCTCTCATGTTTTCTTACTGACCGCGCCGCACATCAGTTTCGCGTTGGTGCTGGTCCCTTGGCGCCCGTTATATAACTAACGACTTCATCCGTGGTGGTGTTATTGCGCTCGAGAGTTGCCACTTGTACGCCTTGTCGCACAATAATCATCTTGTTGCACAGTTCCCAAACTTCTTCCATGTTGTGGCTTACCAGCAGAACCGGCAGACCATCACTCACCATTCGTTTAATCAATGCCTGCACTTCTGCAGTTTCTTTCACTCCAAGCGCTGCCGTCGGCTCATCCAGCAAAAGCAGCTCGCTTTGCCAAAAGGCTGCCCTTGCTATCGCGACGGCTTGTCTCTGTCCGCCTGACATATCGCCGATAACGCTTTTAGCGAGTCCGGGAATATTCACCCCCAGTTCTTGTATGGCATTGACCGCATTTCTCCGCATAGAACGAGATTTCAAGAATTTCAAGGGACCGCCGAAAGTCTCTTCGCGACCTAAAAACAGGTTTTCTGCCACGCTAAAATTATCGCAAAGCGCGAGAGTCTGATAGACGGTCTCAATACCATGTTTCCGCGCATCTTTCGGTGAATGAAGACGAAGGTCACGAGAATTAAGAGTTATCTCACCTGAACTGGGTGGCAGCACTCCAGATAAAATTTTAACGAACGTGGATTTTCCTGCACCGTTATCACCAAGTAAGCCCACTACTTCCCCGGGGTTTATTGAGAATGAAAGACCTTTGAGCGCTTGGATCGGTCCGAAATTCTTTCTAACATTGTCAACGACTAGAGCGGGACTCGTTTCTTCAATACCTTCGACCATTCTCTTCACCTCAACTCTAATTTTGTCTTCAAAAGACTCATATATTCTTGCTAACACGCAGATCAATTACCGCTTATTGATCGAGGCCCAAAGAATCGATCAAGAGTAACGGCGACGATAATCAAACCGCCCATAGCGACTTGCTGATAATAGGAACTAACGCCGGCGAAGTTAAGACCATTTTGGATTACCCCTATGATCAAACCACCGATTAAGACCTTCCATATTGAACCTTTGCCGCCAAAAAAACTAGTCCCAGCGATGATTACAGCGGCTATCGCGAAAACCTCATAAGTTGTACCCGCATTTGGCTCCGCCGCGCCTAGACGTGCAACATTCACGATCCCGGCCATGCCGGCGAAAATGCCACACACTGTGAACGCTAGGACGGTGTGCCATCCGATGCTTATGCCCGCATACCAAGCAGCGTCTCTGTTTCCGCCTATCGCATACAAGTTGTGGCCGTATTTAGTGTGCCTCGCAAAAATAATGAGCACTACTAAAAGAACGAGAGTGATAATCACTGGGTTTGGGATCACGCCTGTCTTTCCTGCAACCACTCTTGTTAGAGCAGGATCTAAGCCACTAACCGAGCGGGCATCCGAAAAGACATAGGTAAGTCCACGATATCCGGCTAAAGTGCCCAAAGTGATGATGAAGGGGTGCAACTTCGTAACTGCCGTCAATGCTCCGTTAAAGAATCCAAGAAGAGCACCTCCGCCGATTCCACCGATCAAAATTGCTGGAATCCATCCCATTCCTGAATTCATGAGTTGTGCAACAAAGACTCCCGAGAGTGCCATCATTGAACCCACTGATAGGTCAATCCCTGCTATAATAATTGCGAAGAATTCACCAAACGCTAATAACGTGTGAACTGTGCTTTGCTCGAAAATCCGTGGAACGTTCCCCGGGCTCAAAAAACTTGGCGTGACGAGGTAGAAAACAAAAACTATAACAGCGAATATTACTACTGCGCCGTATCTACTCCATTGAACAGCAAAAATGTCACGAGCACTTCCCCATTCCTTCTTTGACGATTTTTCCCGCTGCGTCGTAGTACTCATTGCTACCCTTCATCGCTCTTCGAAGAAAACACGAGACTTCTTAAGAATTTCCTTGCAATAGAGAGCCGTTTATGTCGATAAAGCGTGATTCTTCTTCAACGTTGAAGAAGACGGAAATTCGAAAGTTCAGGATTGTGGTTTGGTTGGCTCGGAAATGCGTGTCCGAGCCAACCAAACCAGACGAGGTCTAACTCAGGCGGATTCATTCGTCAATGAGAATTCCTTCAAGAGTGATTTCCTCGACTTCAGCGTCTGGACTTAAGTCAACGTCGCTAGTGGCAAGTTCATAAAGTTTCTCTACGGCGTCTTGTCCAAGTTGGTAAGAATCTTGCTTGACTGTGGCAGCAAGTTGCCCATCTTCTACCGATTCGATGGCGTCTGAGTTCCCGTCTGTGCCGACAACAACTACATCACGCCCTTCGCTGGAAACTGCGCTTTGCGCACCCATTGCCATAGTGTCGTTCGCCGCATATATAGCTTCTAGGTCTGGATACTTAGACAAGAAGTTTTCCGCAACATCATTTGCCTTTGTGCGGTCCCAATCAGCAGGTTGAGACTCAACAACGTTGAGCCCATCCTCTTCAAACTGTTCTCGCGCGCCGTCTCGTCGATCATCTCCTGAAGCGTTGCCAGATTTTCCTTCGATAATCGCCACTTCAGCCCCGTCATTCACATTATCCGCGATGAAATCTGCAGCCATACCGCCAACAGCCACGTTGTCGGTTGTGATGAAGGCTTGAACACTTCCGCCAAGTTCATTGAGGTTATCCATATCGACTTGCTCATCCAAGTTCGCTACTGGAATGCCAGCGTCTGTTGCTTCACGAATTGCGTTATTGAGGCTGTCAGGAGAGATCGGGGCGACTCCAATTGCGTCGTAGTTTTTACCCACGGCGTTTTCGAGTAGTTTCAACTGGCCTTCAACGTCGTCTTCACTCTCACCACCAGATACCTCAACCTCAATACCAAGCTCATCGCCTTTGTCTTCGACACCTTCCTTCATTTCTTGCCAAAACTCTGTCGCGAAGGTTTTTAAGACAACTGCGACTTTGACGTCTTCGCTCGCTTCACCGCCGTTTGAAGAGTCTCCGTCGGAGTCACCTCCACAAGCTGCTACTAGTAGCAAAGCTGCTGCAGATGCCGTCGCGCCTAAACGTCGTTTCATCATCTTCGACCTTCCCTTCATTTAGCCTCTGAGGAATCGACCACTTTGTCGATTCGGCTAATCACGGCGGTGCGGTAATTCCGTTGATTGCGGCACGTTTTCTGTAACTGCTAGTCCGTTCTAGCATTTAATGCGTGTTACTACGAGAGTATTAAATTTTCTACAGACTAGCAGGCGTGAACGTGTTAACACATGTGATCAGAGCGTGGCGTTTCAAAGAATGGATCCATGAGCGATGACAACTTAATGGCACAACCCGGCACCGACTTCGACAAGGCCAGTTAAGTCTCCGTTTTGGAATGTGTTTACTGTTGGTCCTGAGTGCATTATTTGGGTGAGGTCACAAACGTGGGGCAGTTCGGTTAGATGTCCTAGTTCATGTCGCGATACAGGAAGGTAGGCGGGTTCTTCCTCCACGTCGAAGTGGTGAGAAGTTTCGAATCAAGATAGATATCGCCTGTGACGTATCGACTGGGTGGCTGCGTCATTAATGCCGCCCGAGGGTTTAACTGAGTTTTGCTTCGACTACGGCGTGCTCTTCGCCCTGTGATGCTGCTTCGTTTTCGACGCGCAGTTCTAGGGTGGTGCCGTCTTCCGTGTTTTCGTAGGTGACGAACGCAGAGCCTGCGCCGGCATCATGATTGGTTTGGTCCCAGTGCGGTCCGCCTTCTTCGCCGTACTGTTTTAGAGCTTCGATTGCGTCGTCATTTGCCAGTTGTGCGATCCGATCTTGGTCGCCGTTGCCCCACGCGACGATCAGCGCGTCGGCGTAGTCAACCGCGTCATCAGGTATGGGTTCGTCGGTTGAATCGCCCGAAGGTTCATCTGAAGAGTCCGGTGATGAGTCTGCCGCGTCGTCGTCCGTCGTGGAATCGTCCGTGTCTGACTCGTCGTCCGGACTCGTGGGTTCTGTACTGGGCTCTTGTGTTTCTTCCTCATTTGAGGACGACGGGGCGTCATCCTGGTCATTACCGCATCCGGCGACGAGTACGAGAGTTATCGCTGCCGCGGCTGTTAGGCGGGAATTCTTATGTGAACGGTTTGGCATGGCTTCCCTCCGATTTCTGGGCTGTTTCTACCAGCCGAGGCGAGAAGCCTTGCCTTATGACTCACGTCCCGGATGGCATGCCACCGGTCTTGTCATGTGTGGGAGCGTGTTTCGCTCTCTATGTCATGATCCTCTTTTTGAATGTGGGTGCAACCGTTTAGCGCACGTGCTTTAGCCCTTCACGGAACCGGACATCAGACCACCGACGAAGTAGCGGCCGAGCAGAATATAGACGACCAGAGTCGGCAGGGACGCAAGTAGGGCACCGGCCATTGACGCACCGTAGTTCGATAACTGTGCGCCATTAGCAAGGTTATTCAAGGTGAGCGTGACCGGGCCGTTGGACGCGGTGGAGAAGAACACTGCGAACAGGTAGTCGTTCCATTCGTTAGTGAACTGCCAGATCAACACGACAACGAAACTCGGGATCGAAATCGGCAGCACAACTGAACGGTACGTACGCAGCATCCCCGCGCCGTCCATACGTGCTGCTTCAATTAACTCATGTGGCAAAGACGCGTAATAGTTGCGGAAAATCAGTGTCGTTATCGGGATTCCGTAAACGATGTGAATCAAGATTAGGGACGGAACACCCGAGGGGACCTTCATCTCAATCAGCAACTGGTTCAGCGGAATGATGATCGCCTGGTAAGGAATGAACATTCCAAACAGGATCAACGTGAAGACCACGTTTGATCCCCTAAATGTCCAACGGCTGAGCACAAACCCGTTCAGTGACCCTAAGAAGGCGGCAATGATGGCCGAGGGAATAACGAACTGCAGGGTGCGGCCAATTGACGCGGCAAGGCGGTCCCACGCCAGTGCCCAGTTATCGGTCGTCCACGATGTAGGGAGTGCCCAAGCCGATTTCGGTGTCGCGTCGGCGCCGGTTTTGAAACTGGTGATCAGCAGGACGTAGATCGGGATCAAAACAATGATGATCCCTAAGAGTATTGCGGCGTAACGAAGCGTGCGCGCCAACCCGAATCGGGAGTTTTTCTCGCGAGTTGGGGTCCCCAGGTGTTGTTCCACGGTAGGTGCACTCATTTATTCTTCGATTCCCTTCCCGTGTAAATCAGATACGGAATGATGAGGACCGCAACAATGACGAGCAGGATCACACCGACTGCTGCCGCGTTCGCGTAATCAAATCCGGCTTTGAACACGTACATGTCCACTGCGGGGACTTTGGTTTGGTAGTTCGATGCTTTCGACACCGACATGATCAAGTCGAAGGATTTCAGCGACATGTGACCGATAATGATTAGCGCCGAGAGAGCCACGGGCGTGAGCTGCGGGAAAATGATGCGCCGGTAAATCTGCCATTCGGTTGCACCGTCAATCCGGCCCGCTTCACGCAGTTCATCGGGAACACCTCGGAAACCCGCCAAGAACAGGGCCATCACGTAACCGGAGAGTTGCCAGATTGCCGGGAGAGCAATAGCAGCGATACCGAACGTGATGTTGTTCCACCACGGGTTTTGGAGGAAGTCCAGTCCCACCATTTGGAAGAGCCGGTTTAAACCACTCGCCGATTCGCCCTGGTTGGAGTTGAGCAACCAGCGCCACACAACACCGGAGGCAATGAATGACACGGCCATGGGAAACAGGTAGGTAGAGCGGAAAAAACCTTCACCGCGAATGGGGCGTTCTAAAAGCCACGCCCACACGAACCCGATCACCATTGTTCCCACTAGGAAAACAACGGTGAATATCACCAGGTTCAGCAGTGAATGCTGAAATTCTGGCGATTTAAATAATTCAATAAAGTTTTTGAACCCGACAAACTCAATGTCTTCGGCGCCTGCTGCTTGGGCTGCCGAATGATTATCGGTTAAAGAAGTATTGAAGTTGATGCCAATAAAGCCGTATACGAATACTCCGATCAAAATGAGTGACGGAGCAATCATGAGCAGTGGCGGCCCCACTCGCCTCAGCCGATTAACCATGCCGTGCCTTTCGCGGTGTTAACCCGTGATGGTGGTAAAGAAAGTTCACGTCCCCTGCGAGGGGAAACGGTGGGGCGAGCCTTCTTTGACTCACCCCACCGCTTGTGAGCTAGTGGCGTTAGTCGCCGGCGACCGCGTCACCAACGGTTTGCTGCAGTTCGTCGAGATCTGCTGCCCCGGTAGTGTACTTACTGACCGCGTCCTCAATGTTGGACAGTGTTGCAGCTGGTGTGGCTGCACCGTGTGCCAGTGAGGAGACCGTGGTATCTTCCGCGAAGGATTCCATGGCGTCTTGCTGATATTCGGGGAAGTCATCCGGGTCGGCGTCAGTGCGTGCCGGGATAGAGCCCTTGGCCTTACTAAATTCGGTTTGGCCGTCTTCAGAGGAGATGGTCTCTAGCCAGGCTTTAGCGCCGTCGGGGTGCGGGGCACCGTCCGGCAACGTGAAGGAGTCGGCGAGGAATCCGAACACGTCCTCGGAGCCGGGCGTTGGGAAGTCAATGAAGTCTTCGCCACGCTCCATGTCGTTTTCGTTGAACGATTCGATCGCCCAGTCACCCATGACGTTGTAGCCGGCGCTTCCATCAACGACGAGCTGAGTGGCATCTGGCCAGTCGAGGCCGTCACGGTCGTCGTTGGTGAACCCCATGAGGGTTTCGAAGTGTTCGAATGCTTGCGTTACTTCAGGGCTCGACCAATCAGTGCTGCCATCCCACAGACCGTCGTACGCGTCAGCGTCGAGGTCTGCCATCAAAATGGTTTCTAGCAGGTGCACCTGGGTCCAGGGTTCCCCCACGGATAGTGCGGTGTCGCCGTTGCTGTCGATCTTTTCGAGGTCTTCAATCCACTCGTCGATATCCGCTGGCACTTCGTCGGGGTCGATTCCGGCGTCTTCGAGGACTTCGGGGTTCGCCCACACGACGTTGGAGCGGTGAATGTTGGATGGGATGGAGTAGATCGCGTCATCAACGGTCAGCAGTTCAATGAGGTCATCAGGGAATGCTTCGTCGAGGCCGAACTCTTCATAGAGGTCTGAGACGTCTTCAACCTGGTCGGCGTTAATGTAGTCCTGCAGTTCGGCACCGGCGTGGGCTTGGAACGTGTCCGGCGGCTCACCACTTTGCAGACGGGTTTGCAGGAGGTCTTTTGCCTGCGATCCGGCGCCGCCGGCCACGGCAGCATTCACGAACTCGATGTCGGGATGCTGCTCGTCAAAGACATCGACCATGGCCTCGAGGCCCTCAAGTTCCGTACCTTCGGCCCACCAGGTGAAGACTTCAACTTTGTCGCCGTCACCGTCGTCATCTCCACCGCCGCAGGCACTCAGTAAAAGCGCGCCTGCGCCTATGGCAGCTATCGTTGCATTACGTTTCATCTGCCACTCCTTACCTTTCTACAAAGGGGAGCTCCGCTGCTCCTGGGTTTCAGGTTTCGAAACGGACCTTTAGACCCTGATAGTCAAATCACGGTAACTAGCGCCCCGAACCCTGTCAATTTATTCATAGCGCCATTTTCATGACGAATAAACGCTATGTGAGCGTTCACTTGAAAAAGACACTAGCAACTTTTAATAAGACATCAAAACCTTGTTATCGGTATCAATGTTACGAAACAATAAGTAAGCAAGCCTTATTTATTTGGCGCCTCTGCACACAGGCGGAAATGTTTGTTTTGCGTTACGTAAATCATTTGAAAACGTATGGCGCACCGCCCATCAAGCCGGGACCGTGTTTGCCGGGCGGCTTTAGCCGCGACCTTCTCCAGGAATTCTGTTATAACTGTTTTGAGTCGAGGGAGAGGCGATGGGCTTTCAGGAAATCATCGAGAACGTCGGTCGCATTGTGGATGCGATCGGTGTCGCCGCTGTTGTCATTGGCGCTCTTGTCGCAACGTTGATCGCGGGTTGGCGTCTACTTCAGCGCCAACCCGGTGTTTATCGTCAGTTTCGTCGCTTTCTCGGGCGATCGATCCTACTCGGCCTGGAATTCCTCGTTGCAGCGGACATCATTCGAACAGTCGCTGTCACTCCGTCTCTTACTGACGTTGCGGTTCTTGCCGACATTGTTCTGATTCGAACATTTCTTAGCTGGTCGCTCGAACTAGAAATCACCGGTCGCTGGCCATGGCAGAAAGCATCACAGAGCGAAATGGCAGAAGAAAACTAACGACTAACGCAACCGCGGAATGATAACCCGGTTTTACGG
>Ga0079226_10003799_pt1 | contig 11570 bp, 10 predicted proteins | sample Poulit2014_FD_76345 | JGI IMG/M metagenome (GOLD analysis project Ga0079226, IMG submission 76345) | Agricultural soil microbial communities from Georgia to study Nitrogen management - Poultry litter 2014 | ecosystem: Environmental > Terrestrial > Soil > Agricultural land | place: USA: Georgia...
AACTGCTCAACGAAAATGAAGTCCATCCGGATGAAGTTTATGAGAAAATTTATGTTGGTAGAACGGTAGACATAGATTTTGATATGGTCAAAGGACTGATTAAGCATCTAGAAACTTATCAGATTGAGGAATTAAAAGAAACGTTGATGCGAATTGTTTATATGGAAAAGACGTTAATGAGTGTAAAGGGGAGTTAAGGAGAGAATCTCCTTTTACATAGGGAAAATAAATGTGGGGGTTATTGTAATGAAGAAAACTGTTAAAAAAGCAATTATTCCAGCTGCTGGCCTGGGAACGAGATTTTTACCAGCAACAAAAGCTATGCCGAAAGAAATGTTGCCAATCGTAGATAAACCGACAATTCAATACATCATTGAAGAAGCAGTTGATTCTGGTATTGAAGACATTATTATTGTAACGGGTAAACATAAGCGTGCGATTGAAGACCATTTTGACAGTAACTTTGAATTAGAAGATAATCTAGTCAAGAAAGAAAAGTATGATTTACTAGAAAAAGTACAAGAAACAACAAATATCGACATTCACTTTATTAGACAAAAAGACCCACAAGGGCTTGGACACGCTGTATGGTGTGCACGAAAGTTTATAGGCAACGAACCATTCGCCGTTCTATTAGGTGATGATATTGTTGAATCAGAAACTCCTGGACTTAAACAATTAATTCAGCAATATGAATCAACTGAACGCTCTATTGTAGGAGTTCAGCAAGTTCCGGAAGATGAAACAGATCGTTATGGCATTGTAGACCCGACATCATCTGAAGACAGGCTTTATAAAGTACATCATTTTGTAGAAAAGCCTGAATTAGGTACAGCTCCATCAAATTTAGCTATTATGGGACGTTATATCCTGACACCAGAAATCTTTAAGCATTTAGACAAACATGAAATAGGCGCAGGTGGAGAAATCCAATTGACAGATGCGATTCAGATGTTGAATGAAGAACAGGAAGTCTATGCTTATGATTTTGAAGGTAAGCGTCACGATGTAGGCGAGAAGTTCGGATTTATTAAGACGACTTTAGAATTTGCGCTTAAAGATAAGGATATTGGCGAAGATGTCCAAACATTGGTTGAAGAACTAGCTAAGGAAAGTACGCCGGTTAAGCATTAAAAAAATAAAAAAGTTGATAGGGAATGCGTCTGATTTAAAAGATCAAGACGCAGCTCCTATCATTTATAAACATGTTTGGTAGTTTAGTAGTTAGTTTGAGTATGTGCTATTTACTAATTAAGTACCAAGCTACTAAATTGCACGAGGAGAGTTTCATATGTACATAAAACTAAAACGAGTCATCGATATTATAATGTCATTTATGGGCTTGATTATTTTGTCACCGGTCTTTTTAATTCTAATTGTAGGAATTAAACTCGATTCGAAAGGCCCCATCTTGTTTAAACAAAAGAGGTTAGGGATTAATAAGTCACATTTTAATATATTAAAATTTCGCACCATGCGAATCGATACACCAAAAGACACACCGACACATTTACTAAAGGATCCGGAGATGTATATTACAAAAATGGGAAAGTTTTTAAGAAAAACATCACTTGACGAGCTCCCGCAAATTTTAAATATACTCGCAGGTCACATGAGTGTGATTGGGCCAAGACCGGCTCTTTGGAATCAGTATGATTTAATTGAGGAAAGAGACAAATACGGCGCTAACAATATCGTTCCAGGCTTGACGGGATGGGCACAGATTAAAGGAAGAGATGAATTACCCATCGATATCAAGGCTCGACTGGACGGAGAGTACGTTAAAAAGATGAGCTTATGGTTTGATATTAAATGCTTCTTCGGAACCTTGGTCAGTGTTGTCAAAAGCGCTGGTGTTGTTGAAGGTGGGACAGGTTCAAAGAGTAAAGAAGAATTAGCCAGTAGTAGGGAGTATACTTCGAAATGAAAAAGGTCTTAATAACAGGTGTTAATAGTTATGTTGGAAATAGCTTAGAAGAATGGTTATTGAAAGAACCAGATAATTACTCAGTTGATAAGATTAGCTTAAGAGATGATAAATGGAAGGAACAAGACTTTTCTGGATATGACGTGATTGTTCATGTGGCAGGGATAGCTCATGTTTCACGTGACCCTAAAATGGAGGAACTATACTATAAAGTTAATCGTGACCTCACTATTGAAACAGCAACAAAGGCTAAACTGGAAGGTGTGAAACAGTTCATCTTCCTAAGTAGTATCATTGTATACGGTGAAAACATTGGGAATGAAGGAGTCATTACTAAAGATACGGTTCCTCAACCGAGTAACTTTTATGGAAATAGTAAATTACAAGCTGAGCAAGGTATTACTTCATTAAGTAATGAAGATTTTAATGTGGTAATCATCAGGCCACCAATGATTTACGGAAAAGGATCTAGAGGCAATTATCCTAAACTAGCAAAAGCAGCACAAAAGCTGCCAATATTCCCTGATATAGACAATCAGAGAAGTATGCTTCATATTGATAACTTATCTGAGTTTATTAAACTCATGATAGATAATGGAGGTAGTGGATTATTTTTCCCGCAAAATACGGAGTATGTGAAAACTAGTGAGATGGTTAAAATGATCACTGAAGTACGTGGAAAGGAAATTATTTTAACTAAACTATTTAATCCAATCCTTCATTTGATGCGGAACCGAGTTGGGATTGTTAATAAAGTGTTTGGTAATTTGGTTTATGAGAAAGAAATGAGTGAATATAGAGCGAACTATCAAATTAGAAATCTTAAAAAATCGATAGCCGTTACAGAAAGGTAAAGTTATTTATGTCCAATGTAAAAACCAAGAAGATAGGTAATGAATATTCTGTTCTTATGTCTGTGTACTCAAAGGAAGAGTCTAGTTACCTTAAAGAAAGTTTAGAAAGTATGTTAGCACAAACATTACAACCGGAACAAATTGTTATTGTAAAAGATGGACCCTTGACAGAAGAATTGGATGCAGTAATTAATGAATATACATTTAAGTACAGCAAAATTTTTACTGTCGTTCCCTTAACAGAAAATATTGGTTTAGGAAAAGCGTTAGATAAGGGACTAAAATCTTGTAGAAATGAGTTAGTAGCCAGAATGGATACCGATGACATTTCATTACCGGTAAGATGTGAGAAACAAGTACAGGAATTTCAAAAGGACTCAGCTTTAAGTATTGTTGGAACTATGATTGATGAATTTTATGATGAACCTAATAACATTGTGTCATCAAGAATTGTACCGACAGACCATGAAGAAATTGTAGCTTTCATGAGAAGAAGAAGCCCTTTCAATCATCCATCAGTTATGTTTAAAAAGTCGGAAGTTATTCGGTGTGGTGGATATGGTACCTTCCGGAGAAAACAAGACCTTGATTTGTTTTCAAGAATGATAAACTATGGTTGCAAAACAGCAAATATCAATGAACCTTTATTGCTATTTAGATCAAATGAAGATAATTTTAGACGAAGAAAGAGTTGGACCTATTGTAAGAGTTATATTGATGTACAGTATGCTATATGGAAAAGAGGGCATTGCTCACTTCTTGATTTAACATATGTCGTGTGGGGCCAAATAACAATCTTTGTCTTGCCAATGTCGTTATTGAAAGTTGTTTCTAATAAGTTTCTAAGAAAAGTATATTAAAACTAGGAATGAAATATAGGAGAGGTTTTCAGTGAATTTAAATAAATTAGTAAATAACGTATTTATAAAGACATTTATGAAAGTGGTTTTTAAGTTTTTATCGGATAAGCAGATTATAAAATTACAGAATAGAATTGTTTTGAAGACAAAGTTAAATTTAGAAAATCCAAAACGATTTACAGAGAAAATTCAATGGTATAAATTAAACTATCGAACAGAACTTATGACACAATGTGCTGATAAATATCGCGTAAGATCGTTTATTCAAAATAAAGGATTCAATGATACATTAGTGAAGTTATATCAAGTATGTGATACTTTTAAAGATATTGATTTTGACAAGCTCCCTAATTCTTTTGTAATAAAGTCGAATAAGGGTTCTGGAACAAATCTATTTATAAAAGATAAAAAAAGCATGGATCTTAAATCCTTACAAAAGTCAGTGGAAAAATGGGATACTGTAAACACTATATTAATGGGACGAGAATGGGCTTATAAAAATATTAAACATAAAATAATAGTGGAAGAACTACTTATAGATAAAGATTCTAATACAGATGGAATTAATGATTATAAGTTTTTTTGTTTCAATGGTTCAGTTAAATATGTAGTTTTTGATACGGATAGAGATACAGAACACAAAAGAAACTTTTATGATTGTAAATGGAACTTACTCGATGTTCAGAGTGTTTATCCACGTAGAAAAAATACAGATATCTCCATTCCCAAACCGGGTGGATTTAATTATATGGTTCAAATAGCCGAATCCATTGCGGAAGATTTTCCATTTGCTAGAGTTGACTTTTATTGGATCAATGGAAAGGTTTATTTTGGGGAAATAACTTTTTATCCGTGGAGTGGCTGTGTCAGGTTTTCTCCAGATAGTTTTGATTATGAAATGGGAAACTGTTTAAATTTAGCAAATTAATTAAAATAGAGGGGACTATAATTATTTATGAATATACTTTACGTGACAAATTTATCAGGAAGTAAATGGGCAGGACCAAATAATAGTGTTCCTAATCAAATATCAGCACAAGCCCAGTTTGATAATGTTTTTTGGTATAATTTAAATAACTCAAACATTCAGAATCAAAGCGGCGATACAAAATGTTATGGTATAAATGATTATCCTACCTTATATATTACTGATTTGCCTTACCCTTTTAATAAACCTGATTTAGTTATATTTCAAGGATTATATTTTTATAATTACTGTAAATTAGGTAATGAGTGTAGGAGGTATAATATCCCTTATATTATAATACCTCGAAGTTCATTAACCTCATATGCACAAAGATCAAAGTATATTAAGAAAAAAATAGGAAATTTACTTTTTTTTAATAGATTTATAAAAGGAGCATCTTCTATTCAATATTTAACTTTAAATGAGTATAAGGAATCGCAAGGTAGTCGGTGGAATGAAAATAATATCATTATTCCAAATGGTATTAAACCAAAAACCCCAATTCTAAAGGAAAAGCAAGAATCTAAATTGAGGGGTATATTTATCGGTAGATTAGATGTTTATCAAAAGGGAATTGACTTATTTTTACAAGCATGTCAAAAACTTAAGGAAAAGTTGTTGAAAAGTAATTGTATTATTGAAATTTACGGTCCAGATTATTCAGATAATAAAAAAATAATTGAATCACTAATTCTTGATAAAGAGCTTAATGATATAGTTATTTTAAAAGGTCCCGTCTTTGATAAAGAAAAGGAAAATATAATAATCAATAGTGATTTTTTCATATTAACCTCTAGATTTGAAGGACATCCAATGGGGTTAATTGAAGCATTATCTTATGGTATACCCTGTTTAGTAACAAAAGGAACAAATATGGCAGAGGAAATAGAAACTTCAGGAGCGGGATGGACTGCTGATTTTAATATAGATAGTATAGTGAATGCTTTTCAATCGTTATTAATAGAGAACGAAAGTATTGAGGAAAAAGGAAAAGCAGCACTGGAATTATCTAAGAAATATTCCTGGAATAAAATTGGCAAAGATTCCAGTGAAAAGTATAAAAAAGTAGCTGAAAAAACTAGGTGATTAGAAATGTATAAAGTATATCTTTCCAGGCCTTTGGTGGTTAATATTCCATTAAGATATTCTAGCAAAAATAGATAATATTTATAACCTATTATCGATAAGACGACACGTCTGACATTACCACTTTTTATTAGTAGTGAAAATAAAACTCTATGAATAAGCTTAATGTTGAAGAGGAGTTAAATTATGAAAGATAAAATATTGGTCTTTTTATATTCATTATCAGGTGGTGGTGCCGAAAGGACAATTCTAAATATTATTAATAACCTGGATAAGGGAAAGTACGAAGTTTTATTAGTATTAGGAACAGATAAAGATAATGATTATATAGATTTACTTAACAAAGATATAAAAGTTACTATATTAAATAGCGGTAAGTTAAAATTCAGTGTTTTTAAATTAGCAAAATGTATTAGACAGGAAAAACCTGATCTTCTTTTTAGTACTATTAATGGTAATAATTTAGCAATGATGCTAGCAAAAGTTTCTAGCTTGAAAAATACTCCAGTTGTTATCAGAGAAGCTAATAATCGGACACAATCTGGCAAGGTCTCTTTTTTAAACAAAAAAATAACCAGATACACTTATAATTATTTATCAGATAAAGTTATAGCTTTATCTGAGGGGGTAAAACAGGATTTAGTAAATAATTTTAAAGTAAAGCCAAAAAAATTAGAAGTTATTTATAATCCTGTAGAAACAAATAAGATTGAAGAATATAGTAAAGAAGAAATTATTGATTTTACAAAAAAAGATAATGAGAAGTTAATAATTTCTGTAGGTAGATTAGTAGAACAAAAAGATTTTAAAACTTTAATTAAAGCATTTGCCTTAGTAAGTAAAGAGTATAGTGTAAGATTAATTATTTTAGGTAAAGGGCCTAAAGAAGATGAACTTAGGAAACTCAGTCACTCCCTAGGGGTTAAAAACAGAGTTCATTTTTTGGGATTTAAAAAAAACCCATATAAATATATGGCCAAAGCAGATTTATTTGTTTTGAGCTCCAAATGGGAAGGTTTTGGACATGTAATTGTTGAAGCAATGGCTACTGGAGTTCCTGTAATATCAAGCAACTGTAATTCGGGTCCGAAAGAGATTATCGGAAACAATAAATATGGGATGTTGGCTCCAGTTGGAGATGAAATAAAGATATCAAAAACAATAAAAAAATTAATAAATGACAAAAAAATGAGAGATAAATATTCGTCTCAAGGTTATAAAAGGGCTAATTACTTTAAAGCAGCTAATATTACTAAACAATATGAAAAGGTATTTGATAAACTCTTAAGGTTTTAAACTAGTTAAGTTTAAGGGAAATAGCTTGTTTATAAGGTATATTTGTATTGTGTAAGATTAAATAAAGGAGTAATGAAATATGAATATTGGTTTTGTGAGCACTTGGTTTGAAAGAGGAGCTGCTTATGTAACAAAATCTTACATTTCTTTATTGCAAAAAAACAATAACGTTTATGTATATGCCAGAGGTGGGGAGGAATATGGGAAAAAAGACCCTAATTGGGATCTTCCTTATGTAACATGGGGATTAAAATTAAGAGGAGACAATATTAATTATCATCATTTTAAAAAATGGGTTATATTTAATGAACTAGATGTTATTTTTTTCAATGAACAAAAAAATGTAGATGTGTTACATCAAATAAAAAGAGACTTACCTCACATTAAAATAGGATCTTATATAGATTATTATAAGGAACACACAGTGAAGGAATTTTTCATTTATGATTTTTTGATTTGTAATACTAAGAGACATTATTCAGTATTTGAAGAACATCCTCAATGCTATTACGTACCATGGGGAACAGACACTGAAGTATTTCAACCAAATGAATCATCTAGAGAAAGATTAACATTCTTTCATTCCGCAGGAATGTCAACTCGTAAAGGAACTGAGTTTGTAATAGATGCTTTTATAGATGGAAACATATATAAGAATGCAAACTTAATTATTCATACACAAAGAAAGTTAGAAGATACATTTGGTTACGATACTGAAGAACTGAAGAAATATAATGTGAAAGTTGTAGAAGATACAGTTACTGCTCCAGGACTATATTATTTAGGTGATATTTATGTTTATCCCACTAAACTAGATGGATTAGGACTTACTATGTATGAAGCATTAGCATCTGGATTACCAATTATTACCACTAATCAGCCGCCAATGAGCGAGGTAGTAAATACCAATGTTGGTATTCTCGTTGAGGTTGATTATTTAAGAAGTAGACAAGACGGTTATTATTGGCCTTTATCTATAATAAAAAAAGAATCGTTAATTGATGGAATGAATTATTTTGTAGAAAACCCTGAAGAGATTACAAATATGAAAGAGCAAAGTAGAAAAGAAGCAGTAGAAAATTGGAACTGGAATGATAGAGAGCAAGAGATTAACACTATTTTCAAAGATTCCGAAGTTATTGTCAATGGACCGAGTAATTCATTAATTTCGGATCGTAGAAAAGTTAAAAAATTAATTCGTATAATTGGTTCTTCATACTTTTATGCATTATATAACAAGGTAATAAGTAAAAAATGAATTAACAACCGATATCTTTGCTACAATTACTTTTTGATGGAGTAAGTGGGGTATGGTAGGGCATGAATAATAAAAAAAATAAGGTATTTATAACAGGTATTGTTATAACCATTTTAGGAATAGCAGTATATTCACCAATAGTTAGTTTTATAATGGCTTCTATATTTTTAATTTCAGTAATCTTTATTATAAAAGGCTTTGATCCACTGCCGTTTATTATCATATTTTCATTGTCTATTATTGCGAGTTTCGACCTTATTAAAACTGGTTATTTAGTTATAATTGGATTATCTATTATCTATTTATTTTACTTTTTAATAAATAAAAAATATCGAAGAAAGATCAAGATTTCTAAGTATTATATGTTTTTCTATATATGGGTAGTGTATGTAGGTGTACAGTTAATATTCTTACCACAGAATGAAAGCACGTGGGAACATGTTCGTTCGTTGGTCTTTGGAGTAATTATTATTTGGTTAATGAGTAGAATAATATATTCAAAAGAACGATTAAGATTAATTTATCTTGTCTGGGGAGTTTGTATAGTACTTACAATTATTGTAGGTTACTGGGAAATATTTACAGGTGATAGTCTTCGGCCAACTACGGCTTATCCGCATTTAGATGTTGCAACTGTCGGTTTTTATAATCAGAATAATTATTCATTCTATTTAGCATTGAGTTTGCCAATTATTTTCTATTGGTTACAAGGTGGCTTTATTCAAAAAGTTGCTGGACTTTTAACTATAGGTAGTATTTTTTATTTAGTGTATGTTAATGATTCTCGCTCAGTAATTTTGATGATATTTATAAGTTTATGTGCTTTAATTATCAAGCTCTTTATAAGTGGTCAGAGGGCATTGGGTACTACGATTATAATGATATTAGTGATAGCTGCATTACTAAATGTTGATCTATTTAGTAATGCCTATGAAAGTATATATTCCTTGAATAATGACTCTGACGTATCAATGAATAAAAGAAAAGAATTAACTATATCAGGAGTAAATATTTTTAAGGAAAACCCAATTTTAGGTGTTGGACCGGGAAATAGTGAATACTATATGTTTAGTGTTGGTGACAAAGTACATAACTTTTGGCTTGAAATACTAATTAATTATGGCCCTCTTATTCTAATAGGTTTAATATCATTTTTCCTTAGTAGTTTGGTTATGTTTTTCAAAAACACTCCAAAAGAAATAAGAGAGTTAATGTGGCCATTATTATGGACCGTGATTATATTTATTCCAACTAGTTTAACGCCAAGTACTATTTTTAACTTTCAAATCTTGTGGTTTTTATTTGGGTTGATGCTTTGTGCTAATACAATAATTAAAAATACAAAGAAAGGTGATTATTGATTGTTATAAATATTGCTATAGCTGATTGTAATAATAATATACTTAAAGTCAAAGAAGGTTCAATATGAAAGATAATTTATTTAAAAAGTTTCTTAAGTTCTCATATGGAAGTTGGATAGGATTAGTTTTAGGTTTAGCTACCACAATGTTAACAACCAGATTACTACCGCCAGAAGCTTTTGGAAAAGTTTCTATGTTTGACTTATTTCTTCAAGTTGCAATGATATTTACTATATTTGGAACCGATCAATCTTTTGTACGCTTCTTTTATGAAGAAGTACCTAGTAAGCGTGGTGCTTTGCTATATAATTCATTACGAATTCCATTGATAACCGCAACGTTAATGATAGCAACCATAGTGATTTGGTATAAACCTATCACACTATTTTTAGTAGGTAGTGTTGATTTTAAATTTGCTATTTGGTTAGTGTGTGGAATTATTGCACAACTCATATTTAGATTCGGGCAATTGGTTATACGTATGCAACAAAAGGGGAACTTATACTCTTTATTACAAATATTCCGACGTGTATTTAACCTAGTCTTCATCTTGTTGTTTTTTTATACAATCGGCTCTCGTTTTGAGGTGCTAATCTATTCTAAAGTTATTACCTTAGTGCTTTTAGTAATAATAGTGATATATTTCGGGAAACAGTTTTGGAGTTTAAAAAACTGTAAAATTAAGGAGGTAAAACATACACAATCTGAAATTTTTCGTTTTGGTTCTCCGTTTGTATTAACTATATTTATTACTTGGGTATTTGAATCATTTGATAAATTAGCTCTTAGGCAATGGAGCGATTTCAATGAATTAGGACTATATACAGCCGCAATGAGATTAGTGGCATTAGTAATAGTTTTACAACAAACATTCTCTACATTTTGGACACCGGTAGCTTATGAAAACTTTGAGAAAGACCCAAAAAATAAATCTTTTTTTAGACATATGACAACCATAGTGACATTTGCAATGTTTTTGGTAGCTATTGGTAGTATTGCAGGAAAAGACATCATTGTAATGCTGCTCGGAAATGAATATAGTAATGCTGCTTCAATAATGCCTTTTCTTGTTTTTATGCCTATATTTTACACTATATCAGAAACAACAGTCATTGGTATCAACTTTTATAAAAGAACAAAGTGGCATATTTTAATTGCAATAATAGCTTGTATTATTAATATTATTGGGAATTTATTACTCGTACCAAATTATGGTGCAATTGGTGCATCTTTATCTACTGCATTCGCTTATATTTTGTTTTTTACTTTAAGGACTCAAATATCACTTAAATTCTATAAAGTTAAGTATCCTTTATTCAAGATTTATATAATGGCATTATTAGTATCCTGTTATGCTATTTATTCTATTTTTAGTTCAAGTATATGGTTAAACATAGCATTAGGGTTGGTATCAACTACTATTTTAGTGTTGTTGTTTTATAAAGATTTAATGTATATATTTAGAAACAGGAAAGAACTTTTAAAATAATTTTTAAGTTAAGGATAGAGTGTGGTTAAAGTTCCTATAATACTCCCTAATTATGGTCTGAAAACATATGTAAAAAATATGATAAGTATATAAATGGAGGAAAAAATGAAAAAACCAATTAAAGTAATGACTATTTTTGGCACGAGGCCAGAAGCTATAAAAATGGCACCATTAGTATTAGAATTAAATAAACGTTGGGAAGAATTTAAAACAATTGTTACTGTTACTGCGCAACATCGTGAAATGCTTGATCAAGTATTAGATATTTTTGAAATTATGCCTGACTATGATTTGAACATTATGAAGAAAAAGCAATCTTTAACAGATATTACGACTCGAACGTTGGTAGGTCTAGATAAAATCATGAAAGAAACAGAGCCGGATATCGTTTTAGTCCACGGCGATACAACCACTACATTTGCTGCATCCCTAGCAGCGTTTTATAATCAAATAATAATTGGACATGTTGAAG
>Ga0079226_10003800_pt1 | contig 11569 bp, 10 predicted proteins | sample Poulit2014_FD_76345 | JGI IMG/M metagenome (GOLD analysis project Ga0079226, IMG submission 76345) | Agricultural soil microbial communities from Georgia to study Nitrogen management - Poultry litter 2014 | ecosystem: Environmental > Terrestrial > Soil > Agricultural land | place: USA: Georgia...
CTGGCGGATGGCGAAGATGAACCTCGCCATCCACGGCATGGACTCCCAGGGCCTCGGCGCCCGCTGGGGCGACACCTTCGCCCGCGACATCCACCCGAACCTGGTGGCGGACTACGTGCTGGCGAACCCGCCGTTCAACATCAAGGACTGGGCCCGCAGCGAGGACGATGCGCGCTGGACCTACGGCGTCCCGCCGGTGCGCAACGCCAACTTTGCCTGGATGCAGCACATCCTCTCCAAGCTCTCCGCCCAGGGCGAGGCCGCGGTGGTGATGGCCAACGGCACCATGGCCTCGAACACCGGGGGAGAGGGCGAGATCCGCAAGAACATGCTGAAGGCCGGTGTGGTCTCCGCGGTGGTCGCGATGCCGCCGAACCTGTTCCGCTCGGTCGCGATCCCGGTGTGCGTGTGGTTCTTCGCGAACGACAAGACCGCCGGGTCCAAGGGCTCGCTCGACCGCTCCCGTGAGGTGCTATTCATCGACGCCCGCGAGATGGGGCACATGGTCGATCGTGTGGAGCGCACCTTCTCCGACGAGGACATCCACACCATCGCGAACACCTTCCGCACCTGGCGCGGTCGTGATTCCGCCGAGGGCGAGTACGAGGACGTGCCCGGCTTCTGCAAGTCCGCCACGCTCGACGAGATCGAGCAGGCCGGCTGGGCCGTGACGCCGGGCCGCTTCGTGGGCGCCCCGGAGGCCGAGGAGGACGACGAGCCGATCGACGAGAAGATCGAGCGGCTCACGAAGGAGCTCACCGCGGCGCTGGATGAGTCCGCGCGGCTGGATGCGGTGGTGCGGGAGCAGCTCGGGAGGTTGGCGTGACGAAACTTGGAGCACTCGTCGAGCAGGGAGAGCTCTTTTTCAGCGATGGGTATCGTACGAAGAGGGCAGAACTATCAGACGCGGGCTACGTGATCTTGCGCGCAGCAGACATTGTCGACAATCGGGTCGAGCTCGAAGGTGCCGACCACGTTGATTCGAGGATGTCCAGACAGATCGGCTCCAAAGTGGCTAAGGAGGGTGACGTCATCTTAACTACTAAAGGATCGGTAGGGCGGACTGCGCTGGTCAAAGATCTTGATGGTCGAGACGCCGTGTACAGCCCTCAGGTATGTTATTTCCGATTCCCGGAGGGGTCTGTTCTTGTCGCTCAGTATCTCCAGTATTGGTTTGCCTCCAGTGAGGGGCGCCGCCAGATCCGCATGTATTCTGGCAACACCGACATGGCGCCATACCTGAGTCTGCGCGATATCGCAGAGCTCGACGTGAAAATTCCGCGACGAAGCGAGCAGGCAGCGGTCTGCGAGGTGCTCGGTGCCCTCGACGACAAGATCGCTGCAAACGGTGCGCTTGTCTCCTCCGCTGAGTCTCTCCGACGAACGGCTTGGCTGCGAGCAACGCGAGGGGCTGAACTGGCACCGCTGTCGTCCTTCGCGCAGTTCGTCAACGGTGGTGCTTACACAAAGGGTGCGACGGGAACCGGGCGAGTGGTAATCCGCATTGCGGAACTCAATAGCGGCATCAGTGCCTCGACGGTGTACAACGACTTGGAGGTGCCGGATCGCCAAGTTGCTCACGCAGGCGATCTGCTCATGTCGTGGTCGGGATCGCTCACTGCGGTCCGCTGGTACCGCGACGACGCCATCGTCAATCAACACATCTTCAAGGTCATTCCGCGGGAAGGTCACCCTCTGTGGGCCGTTGCGTGCGCGGTCGAGACAAAACTCGATGAGTTTCGCGAGATCGCGGCGGGCAAGGCAACGACGATGGGCCACATCGAGCGAGCGGATCTGGACTCGCCCGTCGCATGGCCAGAGGTCAGCGCTTGCCTGAACGGTGCTGGAACGGCTCTGTGGGAACGGGCGCTCGCGGCAGAGCGAGAGAACCTCCGACTTTCCGCCACCCGCGACGAGCTCGTCCCGCTGCTGATGTCCGGCAAGGTCACCCTCAAGGATGCTGAGAAGGCCGTCGAGGAGGTCGTCTGACATGTCGTCCCACACCGGAGAGGATGCCTGGGAGCAGCTCGTCATCGATCGGATGGGTGAGCTGGACTGGCAGTACACGCCCGGCGCGGAGGTCGCGCCGGGCTCGGGGGAGCGGGAGTCGTGGCAGGACATCGTGCTGCGCGGCACGCTCGACCAGGCGCTGAAGAACCTGAACCCCGACGTGCCGGGGGAGTACCTGCAGCAGGCCGCGACGGAGGTGCTGACCCCGCAGTCGCAGGACGCGATCACGGAGAACCACCGCCTCCATGTGATCCTGCGCGACGGGTACCGCGGCATCACGTACGTCGACCACGACGGGCGCGAGCGCACCCCCGTGATCCGCTTCCTCTCCGGTGACGCGGCGCTGAACAGCTACCGGGTGGTGAACCAGGTGACCCTGCGCCGCGGCCAGGTCGAGCGACGCTTCGACGTCATCGCCTACGTCAACGGGCTGCCGCTGGCGATCATGGAGCTCAAGCAGGCCGGATCCCGGGCCGCTACCGCCGAGGCCGCCTACAACCAGCTGCAGACCTACGTCGCCGAACTCCCGATGGCGTTCCGCTTCGCCGCGTTCGTGGTCGCCACCGACGGCATCAACGCCCGCTACGGCACGCCGTTCACGCCCTGGAACCACTTCGCCTCCTGGAACGTGGACGATGACGGCCACCCCGTCGCCATGGGGGAGCCCGGCCCGGACGGCGAGCACCACACCGAGATCGACTGGACGTTGAACGGCCTGTTCAACCTCGAGCGCTTCGGCCAGCTCCTCCACGACTTCATCGCCTTCGACGAGGACGCCTCCGGTCTCACCAAACGCATCGCCAAGCCGCACCAGTACTTCGCCGTCACCAAGGCCGTCGGCTCCACCATCGAGGCCGTCCGCTCCGACGGGCGGATCGGCGTGGTCTGGCACACCCAGGGCTCCGGCAAGTCCATGGAGATGGAGCTGTACACCGCGAAGGTGATGGGCCATCCGCAGCTCGCGAACCCCACCATCGTCGTCCTCACCGACCGCACCGAGCTCGACACCCAGCTGTTCGACGGGTTCCAGCGCTCCACGCTGCTGCCCGAGCAGCCCCGCCAGATCGGCTCCCGCGAGGAGCTGCGCGCCCAGCTCAGCGAGCGCCGCACCGGCGGGATCTACTTCACCACCCTGCAGAAGTTCGGGCGCTCCCAGGCCGAGCGTGAAGCCGGTGCCGCGCATCCCCTGCTCTCGGACCGTCGGAACATCATCGTCATCGCCGACGAGGCCCACCGCAGCCACTACGGCGACCTCGACGGCTACGCCCGCCACCTGCGCAGCGCCCTGCCGAACGCCGCGCTGATCGCCTTCACCGGCACGCCCATCCGCGAGGCGGACCGTGACACCCGCGAGGTGTTCGGTGCCGACATCGACGTGTACGACCTGCGCCGCGCGGTGGACGACAAGGCCACCGTGCCCGTCTACTTCGAACCCCGCCTCATCCAGCTCGCCCGCCTCGCCGACCTCGACGACGACACGATCGACGACGCCGCCGAGGAGGTGACCGCCGGACTGGACGACGTGGACCGTCAGCGCCTCCAGCAGTCCGTTGTCGTGCTCGAGGCGCTCTACGGCGCACCCGAGCGCCTGCGCACCCTAGCGGAGGACTTCGTCGCGCACTGGGATCAGCGGCGGGAGAACATGCGCACCGCGATCGAGGGGCCCGGCAAGGCCATGATCGTCACCGCCACCCGCTCCATCGCCGCCCGGCTCTACGACGAGATCATCGCGCTGCGCCCCGACTGGCATGACGACTCCGACGCCAAGGGGAGGATCAAAGCGGTCTACACCGCGAACCCGTCGGACCCCGAGCAGATCCGGGCGCACATGCGCCGACCCAGCGCGATCGCCGCCGTCAAGCAGCGGGTCAAGGACCCTGCCGACGAGCTCGAGATCGTCATCGTCAAGGACATGATGCTCACCGGCTTCGACGCCCCCGCTCTGCACACCCTTTACCTCGACCGCAGCATCAAGGGCGCCCTGCTCATGCAGACCCTCGCCCGCGTCAACCGCACCTACAAGGGCAAGCAGGACGGTCTCCTGGTCGCCTACGCCCCGCTGCTCGAGAACCTCAACGCCGCCCTGCGCGAGTTCACCCACGACGCCGACCCGACCGACCCGAGCGTCGGCCGGCGCGACGTCGACGAGGCCGCCCAGCTGGTCCACACCCTCGTCGGCTCGCTGCGCGAGATCGTCACCCTCGACTGGAGGGCGATCCAGAACGCCGACGTGCGCCGCGGCTTCATCGACGCCGTCTCCGCAACCACGAACTTCTTGCGCTCCCCGCTGACCGATGGGAACACCGACCCGGAGGACCCGAACGCCCGCCCCCTCGCCGACGCCTTCCGCAGCGTCTCCTCCAAGCTCGACCGCGCCTGGGCGCTCGCCGCCGGGCACAGCGACATCCAGCCGCTGCTGCCCGAGGTGCAGTTCTACAAGGAGGTGCGCGTGTGGATGGCGAAGTACGACGCCCGCGAGCGCCTCTCGCGCGGAGAGCCCATCACCGACGAGGTGCGGCGCCTGCTCGGCGAACTGCTGGTCGACTCCGCGGAGAGCACCGGGGTGGTCGACATCTACCAGGAGGCAGGGCTCGAGCTCCAGCGCCTCGACGCCATCACCCCTGCCTGGGCCGAGGAGGCGAAGAAGCCCTCCAAATCCCAACTGGCGATCGAGGCGCTGAAGGCCACGATCCTCGAGGAGGCGGCGCGGGTCACCCGCGGCAACGAGGTCCGCTCGAAGCTGTTCTCCGAACGGATCAACGAGCTGATGCTCAAGTACACCAACAAGCAGCTCACCGCCGCGGAGATCATCGCCCACCTCATCGAGATGGCCGAGGAGGTCCGTGCGGAGTCCGACCGCGGAGAGAGGTTTTCGCCGCCGCTGGCCACCGACGAGCTTGCGTTCTACGACGTCGTGTCCCTGAACCCCTCGGCCGTGGACGTGATGGGCGACGATACCCTCGCGCAGATTGCGAGGGAGCTCGTGGCGACGATGCGCCGTGACATCCGCACCGACTGGACAGTGCGCGACGACGTCAAGGCTAAGCTCCGCTCCTCCATCAAGCGTCTCCTGCGGAAGTACAAGTACCCGCCGGACCAGCAGAGCGAGGCGATCGTGAACGTCATGCACCAGATGGAGTCGCTCGCGCCCCGCTATGCGGAAGAGCTGAGGGAGGGAGGATCACGATGACGGGCAAGCAGGTACGGCTCTTCCTCGTCGATGGCAAGCCTGGCGGGCTCATGACCGCTGAGATCGGCAACTGGACGGGACATGTGCTGAAGGGCAAGCGGCTCGAGTTGGGAGAGATCCGCACGCGCACCGAAGCCCGTCGCACAGGCATATATATCCTCTTCGGCACCGGCGACGACGACGAGCGGATCGCGTATATCGGCGAGAGTGACAACGTGGGCAAGCGGCTCGGCGAGCACGATTCGAAGAAAGACTTCTGGGATGAGGTCGTGATCGTGACGTCCAAGGACGCGAACCTCACCAGTGCCCATGTGCGCTATCTGGAGTCCAGGCTGGTGAGAATCGCAAAGGACATCGGACGGGTCCCCCTCATGAACATCCAGGGTCCGACTGGCGGTGCAGAGCTTCCCGAGGCGGATGCCTCGGACATGGACTACTTCATCGATCAGGTGCGGATCCTCATGCCGGTGCTCGGTTACGACATCTTCAGGGGTAGAGCGACGGCGCGATCTGCCCCTGTGCGGCGACCCGAGGGGCAGCCAGCCCTCGAGCTCGAGCAAACGGTCGCCGACAGCCCCACCTTCTCGCTCCGGACGGCGAAGGGAATCTACGCCCGAGCCCAGGTGCTCGACGGCGAGTTCACGCTACTCGAAGGGTCGATCGTCAGCAGCGTGATGCGCAGATCCGAGAAGCAGGCAGCCTCCACGGCACGCCAATTTGAGAACCGATCGCTCCAACACGCAGATCTGATGAAGGTGGTGGAGTCGTTCGGTGGCGGGGAGCTGGGGCGCGTCACGAAGGACGTCGTGTACTCGTCCCCGTCCGCGGCCGCAGCCGTAGCGCTGGGCCGCGCCTCCGCCAATGGAAGGATCGAATGGCTGGACGAGTTCGGCAAGGGCTACGGCGAGTGGGAGGCAGCGAAGGCGGATGGGTGAGACGCCAGTCGCGCTGGCGAGATGACTTCGTCCACTGTCACGACCTTCGGCCACACTCCGCGACTACCATGGCGGTGACGACGACGCCGACGAATCGTGGTGAGGAGGGCGCGCCGTGACAGTTCACGTGGACGTCGCCCCGACCCTTCTGACCTGGGCTGTCGAGCGGGCAGGCTGGGACGAGGAGACTGCCGCGGACAAGTTCCCGCAACTGGCCGAATGGAGAGCGGGGACCCGCAGGCCAACGGTGAAACAGCTACTAAAGTTCGCGCACGCCACCCACGCCCCGTTCGGGCAGCTCTTCCTCCCCGTTCCTCCCGAAGAGCGGCTCCCGGTGCCCGACCTGCGCACGATGCGCGACGCGTCGATCAGGCGCCCGTCCGCGGACCTCCTCGACACGATCTATCTGTGCCAGACGCGCCAGGACTGGTTCCGTGACTACGCGATCGAGAACGGGAATGAGCCGGTCCCCTACGTCGGCAGCGCGACTCGACGGGACGATCCCGCCGCCGCCGCGAAGCGGGTGTGGGAGCTCCTCGACATCGATCCGAGTGCCGGGCCACTCGCGCCGAGCTGGGGCGCCGCGTTCAGTCTTCTGACCGATCGCATCGAGAGCAGCGGAACACTCGTAATGGTCAGCGGAGTGGTCGGCGCCGACACCCATCGCGCTCTGCGACCCGAAGAATTTCGCGGATTCACCCTGGCAGATGATCTGGCCCCGGTTGTGTTCGTCAACGGCGCTGACACCAAGGCCGCGCAGATCTTCACGCTGCTCCACGAGTTCGCACATGTTTGGCTCGGAGGAAGCGCGCTCTCTGACGTTGCCCTGGGGGCGGAGACGGGCCCTCCGGAAGAACACTGGTGCAACTCTGTCGCCGCCGAGGTCCTCATGCCCCGCGGGGCGGTGCGGGCCGAGTACAGCAGTGATCTCTCGGACGATGCCCTGGACGTCCTCGCGCGCCGCTTCACGGTGAGCACCCTCGCTGTGCTCCGGCGACTTGCTGACCTCGGCTACATCACGAGCGATCTGTACCGCGATCGATACGAGCAGGAGGAACGCCGGATCCTCGCACTCCTCGCAGAGTCGAAGTTGAGCCGGAACGGTGGCGGCGACTACTACAACGTGCATCCGCGCCGGCTCAGCAAGCAGTTCATGCGCGCCGTGATCTCTAGTGCGCGCGAGGGCGGCACTACTTATCGGGACGCCTACAGATTGCTCGGGACGAAGAAGCACAGCACCTTCGAGCAACTTGCCGAGCGGGTGGGGGCCCACTGATGTACCTAGTCGACGCGAACATCCTGATCGATGCGAAGAACAGGTACTACGCGTTCGACATTGCTCCCGGTTTCTGGGCGTGGCTCGAGCAGGCCCACAGAGCCGGAGAGATCGTCAGCATCGATGCTGTCCGCGACGAACTTCTGGCCGGCGACGACGAGCTCGCTGAATGGGCGCGAGCACGCCGGGACTTCTTCCTCCCGATCGACCATTTGACGGTGCCGTACTTCGCATCGCTCAGCACATGGGCTTCGAGCCGGAACTACACACCTGCCGCCCTGCAGGAGTTCAACAGCGACCAGGCCGACTTCGCGCTCGTCGCGCACGCTGCGGGGCACGGTGACACAGTTGTCACGAACGAAATGCCCAGGCCGGACTCGCGCAAGAGGGTGAAGATCCCTGACGCCTGTGCCGCCATGGAGGTCGAGACTGCGGACCTCTTCACGGTGCTGCGGAGGACTGGTGCGGTACTCCAGTTGCATGGTGGGGGAGGAGATGTTCTCTCGACTGGGCCGGTGGCGCCGACGATACCGGGACTTGGCTGACCTCCTCGCGCAACTCCGTCGATATCGCGTGGCACCGACCTAGCTTCAACTGTCGGACCGTCTTCGTATTCTCACTACGTCTGAGCGTTGAGGAGGTGAAATCAAGTGGATGAACTGTCGAAGTTCTTGAAGCGTCTCGAGAAGGCCGACTGGAAGATCCCGTTGGACGGATCAGAGAGCACCGCGGCTCGAGAATTGAAGCGGCAGATGAAGAAGGACGGGCTCAACGTGAGTGACCGAGAGGCCCGCGAGTGGGTACGTGAAGTGAGGAAGGAGGCTCGATGATCGGAGGCCCGGGCGTCGCGGATGCGCGCCCGGGCATCCAATACTGTCGTCGAGACTATTGGGTCAGGACGGGGCGCCGTCAGCTCGCGGCGACCCGAGCATTGGACGCCCCGACCCCGCCGTGCGCCCCCGGCCGATGCACCCACGCGAGCATCGCGAGCCACACCATGATCAGGATCGAGCTTGGCGCGAGGATCGCGTCGGGCGCGTGCGCGATGACGAACGAGCAGCCGCCGAGCCACACCCCGGTCACCACGCCCACCGCGGTCACCACCGGGTGGCGGCGCAGGTACACGGAGCTCATCGCGATCCACACCCCCGCGAGCACGTGTCCGCCGAGCCGTACCGGCCAGGTGCTCTCGTGGGGGACGGCGTTGATGGTGAGGATGCCGCTGAGCACGTCGATCGCGATCCAGCCGTAGCCGGCGGCCTTCGCCCAGCCCGGCGCGTCGAGCCGGGAGATCAGCAGCAGGATCGCGAGGTGGAAGAACACCCCGGGGAACTCGACCCAAACCGTGCCCGGCTCATCGATCACGAGCGAGGCGAGGGCGGGCAGGAACAGTACGAAGGGAGGACTGACTACTCGATGTGCTCAATGAATCGGTCCTCGCGCTTATGCCGCTTGGCGACGGGTGAAGTGTGGTCGGCCGACAGCGTGCCATCTGGGGCCCGTCGCCAACGCCGGCCCGCGGAGTCGGTAAAGCTGGCCGCGGGCCTCCCAATAGCCTGCCATTCGTCGCAAACTTCCCCCACGGCCTGATCGTCGTCTGCGGAGATGTCTCGAAGCGTTACTCCTCGACCTTCGTCTATCAACGAAGTCTCGAGGTCTTGTATGTTGAGTTCGATCTCTCTTGTTCCGGGCCCGACTATCCCCCAGTAGTAGGGACCCTGATGCTCGCATCCCGAGTGGTCATCATGATCGCCATGGCTGGGCAGCGGGTTCTCAATGACAATGTCGTAGATTGGGAGTTCCGACATGTTGGCTATCTGGACCGAGGGTACGGTGAAATCGTAGGCGATGCCATCGCCTATCTCTTGTCTGCTTGTGGTGCGAGATGGGACTATTGCGATCAATTCGGCCTGGCGCCGGCTAGCCGCGATGTCGTCGCGTCGGTCCCGCCCTCGCTCGATTTCCCAAGCTTTTTTGGAGTACAGTACTGCAAGCACCGCTGCGATTAGTGCCCCGGCTGAAGCTATTGCGGCGACCCATTCAGCGATTGACCCCCACATGCTATCTCCTTTGTGATCGTAGCGTTCCGTTTGCGCTGGCTTGCGCCGCTAGGGAGCGGTGGTGATGCCCCTGTGGCCGCTAGTTTTGAATGGATGCTGAGTACTATGCGCCATCGGTGCGAGCCGGTAGTCGCAGTGGCAGTCCGCCCATCTGACTTTATGAGATCCGGTGACAGCTAGTATGTCGTGTACGCGTTGTTGATGTCTTCGCTGGAGAACGTGTCGTCACGGCCTTCAAGATCGACACGGAAGTCGGGGAGGATGTCTGCGCCGCTACTCCGAACGTCACCGCCCCTTTGCGGCCGCCCTCGCCATGGCGCCCGACGGTGCCAGCTGCGAGACGGCCCAGATCCCCTTATACCGCTTGCTCGGCACCGACACGGCCTTCCCCCGCTCGGCATCGCGCAGCGACTCCTCGACCACCCGTGGCGCCTCCAGCCACAGCCAGTCCGCGATCCCCTGCTCGCCGCGGGGCAGGCCGAGCCGGGCGTGGAAGTCGGTGTGCGTGTAGCCGGGGCACACCGCAGTCACGGTCACTCTGCGGCCCCGGTAGGCGCCGTTCGCCCAGCGGGAGAACTGCACCTGCCAGGACTTCAGCGCGCCGTAGGTGGAGCGGGGCATCACCGCGGAGACCGAGGCGATGTTCAGGATCGTGCCCGAGCGGCGCTCGAGCATGCCCGGCAGCGCGGCGTGCATCAGCCGCATCGGCACCTCGACATGGAGGCGCAGATGGCGGACCTCGTCCTCGATGTCGTTGCGCTCGAAGGCGAGCGGCAGCCCGAAGCCGGCGCTGTTGACGAGCACGTCCACCGGCCGGGCCGCGTCCGTCAGACGCGCGCAGACCGCGTCGACCCCGTCGGCGGCGGAGAGATCCGCGGCCAGCACCTCGACCTCCGGCGCGCCGAGGCGCTCGAACTCGCGGGCCAGCGCTCCGAGCCGCTCCCGATTTCTGGCGACCAGGACCAGGCGGTCCCCGCGGCGGGCGTACTCGGCGCCGAGCCCGGAGCTGGCACCTGTGATCAGCGATGTGCGCGTCATGGACCGGAGGGTATCCGGCCCCTCGGTCCTCCGACGTCGTGCGCGGTCGATCAGCCCTCGCGGATGGTCATCTTGGCGATCTTCTGGCCCTCGAGGTCGAAGCGGAAGCTCGAGGGGCCGTTGGCGTGGGAGGAGCGCCAGTCACCGGTGACGGTGACCGAATCGTCGTCGGTCTCGACGTCCGTGACCGTGAGGCTCGGTGCGGAGCCGATGAACTGGGCGTCGCTCCAGGCGTGGATCTCGTCGAAGCCGGTGAGCACCTTCCCCCAGTCGTCCACGACGGGGTTGTCCGTGAACGAGGTGGTGAACGCGCTGCGGTCCTGGGCGGTGACGGCCTCGAGGAACGAGGCCACGGGCTCGGGGATCGTGCTGGTCATCAGTCTCTCCTGTCGTCGGGTTCTCAGCGGGTGGTGTAGCCGCCGTTGGCGAAGATGGTCTGGCCGGTGATCCACCAGCCCTCGGTGGCGAGGAAGCGCACGACCGGGGCGATGTCCTCGATCTGCGTGAGCTGGTTCCCCATCGCCTGCGACTTGTGGAACTCGACCCGCTCGGGGGTCTCCTGGCCGTAGAAGAACGGGGTGTCCATCGGCCCCGGCGCGACGGCCGTCACGGAGATCCTACGGTCCACGAGCTCCTTGGCGGCGGCGCGCGTGAAGTGCTCCACCGGCGACTTGCCGCCCGCGTAGGTGGAGTAGCCGTCGGTGAAGGCGGCCAGCAGTGCGGTGACGATCGTGATGATCTTGCCGTCATCGGCCACGTTCTTCCCCGCCTCCTTCAGGAAGAAGTAGGCGGCCTTGGAGTTGACGTCGAACATCTCGTCGTACTCGGCCTCGGTGGTCTCGACGATCGGCTTGCGCAGCACCTTGCCCACGGCGTTGATCGCGACGTCGATGGTGCCGATCGCCGAGGTCGCCTCCGCGAACAGTCGGGTGATGTTCGCGGGATCGGTCAGGTCGCCCTGGATGATCACGCCGTTGCTGCCGGCCTCGCGCACCGCGGCGAGGGTCTCCTCGGCCTCGCCCCGGCTCGCGTCGGAGTTGTAGTGGATCGCGACGTCCGC
>Ga0079226_10003801_pt1 | contig 11567 bp, 9 predicted proteins | sample Poulit2014_FD_76345 | JGI IMG/M metagenome (GOLD analysis project Ga0079226, IMG submission 76345) | Agricultural soil microbial communities from Georgia to study Nitrogen management - Poultry litter 2014 | ecosystem: Environmental > Terrestrial > Soil > Agricultural land | place: USA: Georgia...
AACGGTGCTAATACCGCCCTAGAAAAAATGGAAGCCGCTCGCGAAGCCGGTGACTTTTCAAACATCAACCAGCTTTCCAAAGATCTGGCATTCAACCTGGGCGGTCACACAAACCACTCAATCTTCTGGAATAACTTGTCTCCGAATGGCGGTGACAAACCAACCGGCGAACTGGCGTAAGCCATTGATGAATACTTTGGCTCATTCGATAGCTTCCGTGCCCACTTCACCTCCGCTGCTCTAGGCATTCAAGGCTCCGGCTGGGCCATCCTGGCTTACGAACCAATTGGAGGCAACCTAGTAATCGAGCAGTTCTACGACCAGCAAAACGGTACCCCAGTGGCAACCGTTCCGCTGTTCATGTTGGATATGTGGGAGCACGCCTTCTACCTTGATTACCAGAACGTCAAGGCTGACTATGTCAAAGCCGTCTGGAACATCGTCAACTGGTCCGATGTTCAAGCGCGTTTTGACGCTGCACGCTCGACAGCTCCCGGTCTGATCAAACCATAACGCCAGTAGTGCCTTACCGGTAGGACCGGTAAAACAGTATTTGGTGCCCAAGGGATCTTTTGTTGTACAACAAAAGATCCCTTGTGTGTTTAACGCAAAACTGCCTTGGAAATAGTTAGTATGTTAACGGCCGCTATCGTCGGCCGTGTCCTATAGTCGAGACAAAGAGAAAATTGATGACGGCCAAAACCATTCGTGACCTCCTGCCCTCCGTCGTTGGACGCACCGTAATTGTTCGATCCGACTTGAACGTTCCTCTCGAAGCCGGAAAAGTCACCGACGATGGTCGTATCCGCGCCTCGTTGCCCGCCATCTCGGAGCTGGCGGATGCCGGGGCCAAAGTTATTGTCCTGGCTCACCTAGGCCGCCCAAACGGCACCTTCGATCCCGCTGCATCGCTAGGCCCGGTAGCCGAACGTATGCGCCAGCTGACGGATCGTCCCGTTGTCTTGGCAAAAGATGTCACCGGAAGTTCGGCACAGCATCAGGCAGAACAACTGTCTAATGGACAAATCCTTGTGGTTGAAAACGTGCGATTCGATGCCCGTGAAACTTCCAAAGACGATACTGAACGCCGAGCCTTGGCCCGAGAAATTGCGGCACTAGCCGGAGCAAACGGCGCCTACGTTAATGATGCGTTTGGTGCAGTACATCGCAAACACGCCTCTGTCTACGACGTTGCAGCCTTGCTACCTAGCTACCAGGGCCCTCTTGTTGCAACCGAGCTCAATGTCTTGAACCAACTTATTATAGAACCCAGACGGCCATACACCGTCGTTCTTGGCGGCTCTAAAGTTTCAGATAAGCTAGCTGTCATCGACAACCTATTAGATCGTGCCGATACGCTACTTATCGGCGGTGGCATGGCCTACACCTTCCTAAAAGCACGGGGTTATGATGTGGCCTCCTCGCTGCTGGAAGAAGATCAGTTGCCAGTGGTCCAAGAATACCTGCAACGTTCTGCAGACGGTGCTGCCAAAATTGTTATTCCAACCGACACCGTTGTTGCTGAAGCCTTCCGCCCCGATGCCCAATATGCAGTCGTAAACGTGGATGCTATGTCTAGCGGTCCGGGTGGCTCGGCTGGTTTAGGTCTTGACATTGGTCCAGAGACTGCCAAGCAGTACGCAGCTCATATTGAAGCCTCTGCAACCGTTTTCTGGAACGGACCCATGGGCGTTTTTGAAATGAAAAATTTCGCGGCAGGCACACGAACCGTTGCTCAAGCACTGACTAAGATCAAGGGACTGTCCGTTGTCGGTGGCGGTGATTCGGCCGCTGCAGTGCGCGCTCTAGGCTATAACGATGATGCGTACAGTCATATTTCGACCGGTGGGGGAGCATCCTTGGAATACCTGGAAGGCAAAACCCTACCGGGTATCGAAGCACTGAAGAACGCATAACAATTACGCCAATACCTCATACCAACAGGAGATTCCTTGACCGCTAAGACCGACGGTACATATGTTCGCACTCCGCTCATTGCCGGCAACTGGAAAATGCACTTGGATCATTTTCAAGCCGTATCGCTAGTCCAGAAGCTTTCATGGACCCTGGCAGACCACGATCACAATTTCGAAAACGTCGATGTCGCGATTTTCCCGCCCTTTACGGACCTACGTAGTGTACAAACGCTCATCATGGCGGACAAGCTTGACTTAAGCTACGGAGCACAAGATCTATCCCAGTATGACGCTGGTGCGTATACCGGAGATATCTCCGGGGATTTCTTGGCGAAGCTAGGGTGTAGTTTTGTTCTAGTAGGCCATTCCGAACGTCGAAAGATCCATGGTGAAACTGACCAAGTTGTGCAACAAAAAACTCAGGCAGCGCTGCGTCATGGACTAACTCCGGTACTTTGTGTAGGCGAAGGACTAGCAACACGCCAAGCTGGCGAGCATATCCAACACACGCTTCAACAACTACGAAACGCCATCCAAGAGATGACTGCCGAACAAGTAGCAGCACTAGTGGTGGCATACGAGCCGGTATGGGCCATCGGCACCGGCGAAGTAGCCGGACCAGCAGATGCCCAAGAGATGGCAGCGGCTCTAAGAGCTGAGATCGCTGAGCTACACGACATTGCAACCGCCAGCGCCACCCGCGTGTTGTATGGTGGTTCTGTCAAAGCGAACAACGTAGCTATCATCATGCGCCAACCCGACATTGATGGTGTTTTAGTAGGCGGAGCGAGCCTAGACGATGAAGAATTTGCTAATATTGTCAGGTTCGAACACCATCTCGTGACCGACTAGACATATAAGAATGGAAATAATCGTTGAATTTTGAACTTGTGCTCCAGATCATTTTAGTGATCGTTTCAGTCGCGTTGGTGTTTGCCGTGCTACTGCACAAGGGTCGTGGTGGGGGCTTGTCAGACATGTTTGGTGGCGGTGTCACCAGTGGACTGAGTGCCTCAGGAGTTGCTGAGCGAAACTTAAACCGCTTAACCATTACCTTAGCGCTGCTGTGGGGTGGGATCATCATCGTATTGGGATTACTGTCTCGCTTCTCAGGTGACTTCTAAAACACTCGCATTGCATACTTGAGCTTTAAAAATCCGGTGGAACGTAGTTTCGCCGGATTTTTTGTGATCTGCAGTTTAGTCTCAGGTCAGGCGGGCAAGTTAGGTGATTGCTCCTATGGGTTGTACAAGCCTCCGGCTCTGGCACCACTTAGCCGGGTCCGTGAGCGCTCTAAGATACCATGACATGCGTGACTTGCTTCATAAAATTGATATCAAAACCATAAAAATCGCAACACTTAGCGGTTTCTGAGAAGATTCACAGCTCATTCTGAGGTCTAGTTTTCCCACATTGTTATAAGCCTGTGACCTGGGGTTTTGCAAAACATCGCAACAATGTGTTTCCTGAATGTGAGGACGCTCACGGAAAATGCCGTCTATAACGTTTTGATAACGAAACCAAAGCATGTATTGTGGCGAATTCAGGTCATTTGAACCTGCCGGCATCCACCAGAGAAATGAAAATGCAGTAAATACTTATAGGATGCCGCGACCTGGAAATGCATCCCTATCGCAAAATTTGCGAAGGAAAGGATTGACTACACGTGAAGCATGAAACTCGTCATAGCCTGAACAAGCCATCACGCGGCAAGATTGCTGCCAAGTCTCTAGCTGCAGCAGCTGCAATCTCCGTCCCCTTTATGGGCTTTGCAGCACCAGCCAATGCCGCACCTGATTCCACCTGGGATCAGCTCGCCGAATGCGAGTCCGGCGGTGACTGGGGCATCAACACCGGTAATGGTTATTCGGGCGGACTACAGTTCCAGCAGTCAACCTGGGAATCCCATGGTGGATCAGGTAGCCCAGCTGACGCTAGCCGTGCTGAACAGATTCGCGTTGCTGAAAATGTTCTCGACAGCCAGGGCTGGGGCGCATGGCCATCCTGTTCACAGCAGACCGGCGCCAGCGGCCAAGCTGAGCCAACCGACCAGTCGGCTGACCAGCAGCAGGAACAAGCCTCACAGGAACAGCAAACACAGCAGCAGGAACCTGAAGTACAGCAAGAGGAGCAGGTCTCCGTCGAACAGCAGCAGGCTCCTGTTGAAGAACAGCAGCAGGCTCCAGTTCAGGAACAGCAAGTCGAACAGCCAGCTGAACCTGCACCGCAGCCAGCTGCCTCCGGTGAAACCTACACGGTTCAGTCCGGCGATACCTTGAACTCTATTGCCACTCAAAACGGTGTAGAAGGCGGCTGGGAAGCCATCTACGAACTCAACACTGACCAGGTTGCAGACCCAGTACTGATCTACCCAGGTCAAGAACTAGCAATGCCATAAAGCATTTTGCTAGATAGTTAAACGGTCGGGCCGCCGCATTATTGATGCGGCGGCCCGACCGTTTAACTATAAGGTTACTGACATCGCATTAGTGGTTCGCGTCGAGTTGCTTTTGGATTGTTTCCAACAGCTCTTCCCACGCATCAACGAACTTCTCGAGTCCTTCTTGTTCAAGTTTGTTAACCACTTGATGGTAATCGATGCCCGCACGGGCCAATTCGTCGAGATGATCATCGTCCATGGCATAACTATCCGGAATACGGCTGTCGGTAATTTCACCATGGTCAGCAACAGCGTCTAACGTATCTTCCGGCAAAGTATTGACGGTGTAATCCGCTACTAAACCATTAACATATCGAACATCGGAATACTCGGGATTCTTTGTACCGGTGGAAGCCCATAAAGGACGCTGCAACCGTGCACCAGCTGACCGCAGAAGACGCCAGCGTTCAGTATCTTGAATCTGTTCAAAGATTCTATAGGCAAGCCGGGCGTTTGCGATGCCAGCGCGCCCCCGCAGTCGAAGTAGTTCTTGGGCCGATAGATCCATCGCTTGTAGCTGGGTGTCAATTTCACTATCTACCCGCGAGACAAAAAAGCTGGCTACGGAGTGAATTTGGGACAGGTCATGCCCGTTGGTGCGGGCACCTTCTAATCCAGTGAGCCAAGCATTGAGCACTTCTCGATAACGTGTCAACGAAAAGATTAGCGTCACATTAACGCTGATACCTTCCGCCAGCACCTGTGAAATCGCCGGCAACCCTTCAACAGTAGCCGGTATCTTAATCATTACGTTGTCACGGGCGACTATTTTGGCTAACTCTATTGCCTGACGAACTGTGCCCTCGCCGTCTCTGGCGAGCCGTGGATCAACTTCGATTGAGACGCGTCCGTCATAGCCATGAGTGTCCTCATATAGACGGCCTAGCACGTCACAGGCAGCACGCACATCATCAGTGGTAGTGGCTACCACAGCTTTTTGAGCATCGGCCCCACTGGCAGCCAGCTCTGCAAGCTGCTGATTATAGGCTGTGCCGTTGCTAAGGGCCTTGGCAAAAATAGCCGGATTTGTGGTGACACCGGTAATGGATTTGGTGTCGATAAGTTCTTGTAAGTCTCCTGATGTGATGCGCTCCCGCGATAGGTCGTCTAACCACAGCGATACGCCGGCTGCTTGCAGGGCCTGGGTGTATTTGTTTTGAGTCACGTACAATCCTTAGGCGTTGTATAGGCTTTGGACTTTTGAAACTAACGCTTCGGCAGTAATACCAAATTTACTGAATAGGGTTTGGTAGTCCGCGGATGCTCCGTAGTGCTCCAATGACACTGAACGCCCGCGACGGCCAGTATATTTCTCCCAGCCTTGTTCTACACCGGCCTCAATCGATACGGTCAATACACGTTCTGGCAGCACACTATCGCGATAGGACTCGTCCTGGGCGTCAAACCATTCCAAACTTGGTGCAGAAACAACGCGCGTTGCTATACCTTGGCTTTGTAATGTTTCACGGGCTTCAACGGCCAACTGCACCTCAGAGCCAGTGCCAATCAGCACAACGTCCGGATCGGTCTCGCCAGCATCATTGGTTGCTTCCACGAGTACGTAAGCACCACGTGCTACACCTTCAGCAGACTGGAATGCAGCTTGGTTACGGTCAAATATGGGTAATCCTTGACGGGATAGAACCAAGCCTGAAGGGCGTTGGCGTTGCGATAAAATAGTCTTCCATGCCACAGCAACCTCATTGGCGTCAGCTGGACGCACAATATCTAGGTTTGGAATGGCACGCAGGGCTGCTAAGTGCTCGATGGGCTGATGTGTCGGTCCGTCTTCGCCTAAGCCGATTGAATCATGAGTCCATACAAAAATTGAGGGAACACCCATGAGTGCCGATAAGCGCACTGCTGGACGCATGTAGTCGGAAAAGATGAGAAACGTGCCTGCATATCCTCGAGTCAAACCGCCAAGAGTTATGCCATTGATAATCGAACCGGAAGCATGCTCGCGAATGCCGAAGTGCAGTGTACGACCATACGGATGACCAGACCAGGTTTGCGTCTGACGCTCTACTGGCAAAAAGGAAGGTTCCCCAGACATTGTGGTGTTATTAGAACCGGCCAAATCAGCTGAACCGCCCCATAGTTCTGGCATCACGTCGGCTAAGGCATTGAGCACTTTACCCGAGGCAGCGCGGGTGGCCATTTTGCCATCCTGCGGCGAGAAAGTTGGGAAAACAGTTTCAAAGTCTGCTGGTAATTTTCCCGCCACAAGTCGATCATAAAGTTCGGCACGCTGTGGATTGTTTGCGCGCCAGGACTGGTATGACTCGTCCCAGATTTTACGATAAGTTGCGCTGCGTGCTGCAATCGTGCGAGCATGATCAAGCAGTTCTTGATCCATGACGAAATACTCGTGCGGGTCGAAGCCCAAGACCTCTTTCAGCCCCGCAAGTTCATCTGCACCAAGTTTAGCCCCGTGGATGCTCCCGGTGTCCTGCTTGGTGGGGGATGGCCAACCAATAATGGTACGCAAAGCAATTAACGATGGCTTGTCAGTTTCTTGTTTCGCATTGGCAATCGCTTCATAAAGCGCTTTTGTATCTTCTACGTAGTCGCCAGTTTGGAGCCAGTCGATGCGTTGGACGTGCCAGCCATATGCCTCATAGCGCTGCTCCACGTTTTCGGTGAAGGCAATATCGGTATCGTCTTCGATAGAGATTTTATTGTCATCCCATATTACAATCAGGTTCCCCAGCTCTTGAGTACCTGCAAGGGAAGACGCTTCAGAAGTGACCCCTTCTTGAAGGTCACCGTCGGAAGCGATCACAAAGATGTGATGATCAAACGGTGATGTACCTACCGGAGCATCAGGATCCATCAGCCCACGAATGCGACGCTGACCAAATGCGAACCCAACAGCTGAAGCCAAACCTTGGCCCAGAGGACCGGTGGTAATCTCGACATGATCGGTATCGCCGTATTCAGGATGTCCTGGGGTTTTTGATCCCCAGGTACGCAACGCTTTGAGGTCTTCGATTTCCAGGCCGGCCCCAGCAGCAAATAACTGTAGGTACAAGGTTAGAGATGTGTGTCCAGGAGAAAGTATAAAACGGTCCCGCCCTTGCCAATGCTGATCTGCGGGATCAAAATGCATGACATTTTGAAACAGCTGCCAGGCTACAGGTGAAAGCGAAAATGCGGTCCCCGGATGCCCCGAGCCGACTTTTTCTACGGAGTCGGCAGCAAGAATCCTGAGAGTATCTACGATGCGTTGGTCTTTGTCCGAATAGACATACTCTCGTGCTGGAAGATGACGATTGAGCGTTGCAGGCGAAGTAGAAGAGGGGGCCACGAATTGCCTTCCTGAAAGGGAGTGGGATTTGTGCTGTTCTCAGATATAGTTCCGGAAACTTATTCTAAGCTTATCGGGCAAAACCTTCTATGGGCTAAGATTTGCACCCGAAGCGATACACAACAGTTACACTATATAGTGGCGCACCGACGTATCTCGGTGGCTAGCAATTTACTTCCTTGTTACATAGAACTTGAGAGCATTGATGTCAACATCGTTAGAGTCCGCCGCCAGCCAGGGTATTTCGCCCAAGACAGCACCGGAGCCGACTCAACAAAAGATCGGTTTCCGTCGGAAGGCGAAAGCTTATCTTGCACTAACAAAACCGCGCGTTATTGAATTGCTGTTGGTGACCACGCTACCAACCATGATTTTTGCATACCGCGGTTGGCCAGATTTATGGACCGTGTTAGCAACGATGGTCGGTGGTGCCTTGGCCGCTGGTGCTTCAGGCTCGTTTAATTGTTATATCGATCGCGATATCGATCGATATATGAAACGGACAGTCAACCGCCCCTTGGTTACTGGTGAAGTATCTCCGCGTGAAGCATTGATGTTCTCCTGGGTTTTAACTCTGGCATCGGTCGGTATACTAGCCTGGGGCACTAATTGGTTAGCGACCGCATTTGGTATCGCTGCCGTTGTCTTCTATGTAGTTATTTACTCGCTGATCTTAAAACGTCGCACCCAGCAGAATATTATCTGGGGCGGTTTAGCAGGAGCTTTTCCCGTCCTGATTGCCTGGGCTGCTGTACGCGGCACAATTGAGTGGCCTGCCGTTGTACTGTTTGTTGTTATCTTCCTTTGGACCCCACCGCACTATTGGCCTCTATCGTTAAAATATAAGGAAGACTACCAAGAGGTTGATGTACCTATGTTGGGGGCTGTCGCAACCTCACGTCGGGTTTCGTCACAAGTCGTGCTCTATACTTGGGCGACAGTGATCTTTTCACTCTTGCTAGCTCCCATGGGCTGGGCCGGTATCGTGTACACTGCTACGGCTGCAGTAGGTGGTGGCTGGTTTATCTACGAAGCTCACAAGCTCTACCGCGATTCGCAACGTCCAGACTTTAGCGACAAAAAAGCCATGCGAGTCTTCCACCTATCAATCACCTATCTCACTTTGATATTTGTCGCGCTGGCTATCGATCCATTTGTTGGCGAACCACTCATGGGCAACATGGTCACCGCACCATAACTATGCAACGAACAACACCACGAACCATACTCCTTACCGCTATCACCGTGGTCACCCTGTCAATAACCGGCTGTGTCGCGGATCCAGAAGTTACCGATAACCAACCCGACGGCGGATCTGCTCCCACACATGTTGAAGAAGTCACTTTCCCTGACACCGAGGTTGGCCAGACATCGCGATGGGTACTCGACCAGATCAATGGCTCAAATGCTATTAACAAGCAAGACTGGTACCCACGTGTTTCGCCGGAGATGAGCGAAGATATACCGGTAGATTCACTAGTCGGTACGCTTAATTCAGAGCTACGGCCCTCAATGCCGTATGTGGCCTCAGATTACGATGAGCCAGAAGAGAATTACGCCATTACACGACTCACACCAGATCTTACGGCCGAACCAGTAGATCTACACCTGAAAACAGACGCTACTGGACGCATAAGCGCGTTATGGTATGAACACGTTGAGGATGAAGACACCACGACACGGCCAGACAATAGTGGCAAAGAAGAAGACTCCGAAAACGATAACGTCCTTGGCCAGTAGATACTTTGAAGGGACATAATTTGGTCTATTGTTGGTCTGGCGACGACACCCACATTAGTATTCTCCGCATTTAGCGGGTCGGTGTTTCACGACGTGTCCTCTTTGACCACATAGTACGCATCTTTCAATTAGTGTCGCGTCGTAACCGAACTTAAGTGTTGATGTGTATGCCAGACTTGGTATTTGGCCGGTCCCACACGGATGGTTCGATCAAAGCATGCGTAGGTTTTCTATAGCCGAATGTACGCCTAACCGCATACAAAACTGCTTTAGACAAGAGGCTTATTCGTCTTCAGTCCCGAGGCCAATTCACCGTACCGTCACGTAAATGGAAAGTACGGTGTGTATAACATTCAAATTACGCGGTAGCCAACCGATCAGTAGCTTTGACGGTTGAAAACTCCTCGGCGGTGGGATGTGTCTGATAGCCAGCATTGAATACATCTAATACGATCGTCATCATCCAGGCCACTAGACCTGTTCCTAGCATATGCAGTAGCACTGCGACTATAGGTAAGCCGTTGAAGTGCTGATAGAAGCCTACAAGAGCCTGAAAAACCAGCACAGCAGCAAACCCCCAAACCGCACGGCGCTGGGCACGTGAGGAGTTTATTCGGCGCACCACAACAAGCAATACAACCGTGAATATTACCATTATGTACACTGGTGCCGCATGTAATCGGGTAATAACCAACGGATCAAAAGCATGACGCGGTGCGGCAGGGTCACCTCCATGTGGCCCAGAGCCAGTGACTACAGTGCCTAGCGTCAACGCCACCCAGCCAGCTGCATAAATTAGCACCGCCGAAATACGTGTGATGCGGGTAGTCTCACCGTCTTGAATCTTCACCGGGTGGACACCGGTATGCCGTGCACGGCGTTCGGCGCCAATACGATGAGCAAGCAATGCAGCAATTGAAACCATCAGGGCTGAAACTAAGAAATGCAGCATAACAACCCATGGGTTTAACCCCGTCCAGACCGTGACGCCACCGATGATTGCCTGGGCCGGAATGACACACAACAGTATTATCGACATTACAAATAGAGAACGATGGGTCTTACGAAGCCGCCATAAGGCAAGGATAGTTAAAACTGCAATGGCCGCTAACACAAACGTTAACAACCTATTGCCAAACTCAATTATGCCGTTGATGCCCATTTCTGGGGTTGTGACATACGATTCTGGAGTGCAACGAGGCCATTCGGAACAGCCCAGCCCTGATGCCGTCAAGCGTACTGCTCCACCAGTTACAATAATGCCAGCCTGTGACACAACTGATGCAACTGCGAGCATCATGGTCCATAAGGTAAATGTGCGTGGCATAAGGACATCGGACCACCGACGAATTGCCTGGTCGCCTGAAGTTGTCATCAGCAAATCCTCTATATTCGGTGCAGATGCAATTTTGCATCAACTTTATGCGGGCTCATTAGCGCCACTTAAACCAGCGTATAGTGCCCAGACTTAAAACAATTGCCCACAAGAGCAAGATGATGAATGCGCCACCATCAAAAGTTCCGTGCACAAGCGCGGATCGTAGGCCATTTCCAAGTGCTGCTGAAGGTAAATAATCTATTAGCATGCTGCCTGCGAAATTCGCTACCGGAAAGACTACACCGCCTATAGCACCCAGTATGACCCACAATAAGTTTGTCAAGGCTAGTGTAGCTTCCGGGCGTACTGTTCCGGCGATTAATAAGCCCAAGGCAGTAAAAGTCCAGGCACCTTGGATAATGAACACTACTGCTATGCCAATACCAGAGCCCGCTGGTGACCAGCCCAGCAAGAATGCTACACCGCCAATAATAATGACTTGCGTGGCTTGTACCATCAACACTGCCACGACTTTGCCCAGCAATAAACCGATCGGACCCAGGGGAGTGGTTGCTAAATATTGCAGCACACCGTAACGACGATCAAATCCGGTAGCAATACCCTGACCCGTTAAACCGGAAGACAGTACTGCCAGTGCAAGTATGCCGGGAGTAGCAATATTGATCGTCGATGGGCCACTTGGTTCGTCCAACAGGCTTGTAAAATGTAATGCCCCCAATGCCAACAACGGCAAAATGATTGAAACAAGTAGCTGCTCACCGTTAGTTACTGTGATCCTTGTTTCGTAGCGCCCTTGCGCTAATATTTTAGAAAATAATGTTG
>Ga0079226_10003802_pt1 | contig 11566 bp, 9 predicted proteins | sample Poulit2014_FD_76345 | JGI IMG/M metagenome (GOLD analysis project Ga0079226, IMG submission 76345) | Agricultural soil microbial communities from Georgia to study Nitrogen management - Poultry litter 2014 | ecosystem: Environmental > Terrestrial > Soil > Agricultural land | place: USA: Georgia...
AAATATCGGAAAGATTGCGAATGGGGAACTTGCGATTGTGTTAGATAACGAGGGGATTACCCTTGGGATGGGATTAATTATTCTGCTTTCCGCCACAGTAATCCTTATCCTTTTAGGTTGGGCTTATTCCCGCAGCAGATGGATGAGGCTAGAATAAATTTAATGGGGTTGTTCTGCCAAGTATTGGACTTAAAAGAGTTTAATCTAAGGGGCTTTATCGCTGCAGTTTGCAGGGGTAAAGCCCCCTTTGATTATTGGAATGATGCTATTTTAATTGTTGATCTTTAAGTTGGACGAATTCAAATCCTCGTTCTTGCAAAAGGGGAAGGGCCCTTCTAACACCTTCAGCAGTTTCGCTATTGGGTTGGTTCATATGGAGTAAAGCAATCGATCCAGCTTTGGCCTTCAGTAAAGCATTTTTCACTTGATCAGCCGAATAAGTAGCCCCAGCGTCTCCTAAAATATCAAAATTTACAACTTGATAACCTAGTGCTTCTGCGAGTTCGACGGCAACTTCATCATAATACGCCGTGCCTGACCGGAATAAGGACATGTTTTTTCCGGTTAATCTCTTCACGCTTGCATGATTATTCATAATTTCTTCATAGGCCTCCTCGGGAGACGAAGTTGCTGGTATACCCCAGGCTTCACCGCCAGATACAGAGAGTGGTAAATGCTCTGTTCCATGATTTTCTATTTGAAAAAGCGGATCCTCCTCCAAGTCTAAAAAAGTCGTTTCATTTTCAAGGATCCACCTCTCATTAACGAACAATGTCGCGGGAATTTGCTCTGTCCGCAAAAAGGCAATTAACTCTTCATCATAGGAGTTGCCAAAGGGGCCACCACAAGCATCGAAAGTCAAGGCCATTTCTTGGCTTGTTGTTTCAAAGCTTGTTTTTACTCCCCTAACATTCTCTCCCCATTCTTTAGGCTTTTGAGTAAAATCGTCCCAGGGGATTGATTGTTCAATTTTGGGATAAGTCTTTTCTACCAGGTCTACACTTCGATTTTCATGCCAGTCTCCATCTAGTTTTTCGATCTCGGCTTGACAGCCTAAAAGTAAGCTGCCGATAAGTAGTCCGCTATAAAGGAGGCGTCTGTCTATTTTCAAGGTCTTCACCTTTTTAAAAGGCTTGGCCATAGGGTCCATGGGTGTTCTAAAGGGGGGAGGGACCTATAGGTGTTTATTTCCTTCGTTGTTGTGTGGGGGAAGGATAGGCTGTGTGCCCAGAGTGCGATTTGTTGGCCGGGTCTATTTATGTTTCTTCCGTATCTTTGGTCGCCGTATAGGGGTGTCTGGATGGCGGCGAGTTGGACGCGGATTTGGTGGGAGCGGCCGGTGTGTAATTTGACGCTTAGTAGGCTTAGTTCTTTTGTGCTGCCGAGTATTTGGTAGTCTAGGATAGCTATTTGGGCGCCTTTGTGGTTTTTGTCGACGATGTTTACGTAGTTTCTTCGGCGGTCTTTGTATAGGTAGTGTTCTAGAGTTGCTTTTTCCTTTTTTGGTGTGCCGTGGACGATGGCTAGGTATTTTCGTTCTAGCTTATTTCGTCGAATGACGTCGGATAGTCGGGAGGCGGCCTTTGATGTTTTGGCAAAGACCATGACTCCTCCTACGGGGCGATCGAGTCTGTGGACGAGGCCTAGGTATACATTGCCTGGTTTTTTATCTCGGATTTTAATCATTCTTTTTAAAATGCTTAGCATGTCGTCGTCTCGGGACTGGTCTGCTTGAACGGGAATGTTTACTTTTTTCTCAACGACAAGTAAATGGTTGTCTTCATATATAATAGGTATATTCATGATTGTATCTCCTTCTATAATCGTTATTTCCATTATACGTCTATTTCCCTTCCTTGAAAAGGTGTTATAATAGAAGTAATTGACTTTTACCTTTGTTAAAAGATTGATTTATATTTTTACTTATATAATAGGGAAGGAAGTGGAGTATAATATGGGAGAAATTGTTTGTCATGATGAGGAAAAGGTTGAAGAAATAAAACCGAAAATAAAAGACGTGGATGGTGTCGAGGAAATATTTAAAGCTTTGGCTGATCCTACCCGCTTAAAAATTGCCTATGCCCTTACCCTGGCTAAGGAGCTGTGTGTTCATGATGTTGCAAGTGTCATCGACTCTTCAACATCGACGGCTTCACATCATTTACGGCTCTTAAGAGACATGAAACTAGCCAAGCACCGCAGGGAAGGTAAGATGGTTTTTTACTCTCTGGATGATGACCACGTTAGGCAACTGGTTTATATAGCCATGATTCACGCAAAGGAAAAGAAATGAAAGGACTGACGGTAAGTGACATATGATGTAGCTATTATAGGCGGAGGACCTTCAGGTTTAATGGCCGCTATTTCCGCAGCAGAACACGGAGCGAAAACAATCTTAATAGAAAAGGGGAATCAACTAGGGAAAAAACTAGCCATTTCTGGTGGAGGACGTTGTAATGTGACCAATCGCTTGCCGGAGAAAGAAGTTATTAAGAACATCCCAGGAAATGGGAAATTTTTATATAGCCCCTTTTCCGTATTTAACAACTATGACATCATCGATTTCTTTGAAGGACTAGGAGTAGCTTTAAAAGAAGAGGACCACGGCCGAATGTTCCCCGTATCCAACTCCGCACAAACCGTCGTGAACACACTCATTGATCGGCTAAAGGATTTACATGTAGATCTTCGTATGAAGACCCGGGTGAAGGAGCTAAGCCTTGGGGATAGACACACGATCCATTTAGAGGAGGGGACCGATATAAGTGCTAGGGCTCTCGTGCTCGCAGTAGGTGGAAAGTCTGTACCAAGAACGGGTTCAACGGGGGATGGCTACCCGTGGGCAATCAAGGCAGGGCATACAGTGACGAAATTATATCCGACAGAAGTTCCATTAACATCTTCCGAATCCTTTATTAAGGACAAGACTCTTCAAGGTTTATCCTTAAGAGGGGTAGGATTGTCTGTACTTAATGAAACAGGAAAGAAGATAGTTACCCATGAGATGGATATGATTTTCACGCATTTTGGCGTGTCTGGACCTGCTGTTTTACGTTGTTCTCAGTTTGTTGTCAAGACCCTGCTTAAGGGAGATAAGTCTGTCTCCCTACACTTAGATGCTTTTCCGTATTTAAATGAAGAGGAGCTTGTTCAAGAGCTTGGGAAAGCGATGAAGGATTATCCAAGGAAATCCATTAAAAACATCGTGAGGGAGATGGTTCCTGAAAGATATGCTCAGTTTTTATTGGAAAAACTAGCGGTTGATTTGGACTTGCAAGGGGCTAATGTATCTAATAAAATTCTCCGAGATTTGGCCAAGATTTTAAAAGGATTTATCTTTTCTGTGGATGGTTCCCTGTCGATTGAGAGAGCCTTTGTTACTGGGGGCGGAGTTTCCATCAAGGAGGTGGTGCCCACCACCATGGAGTCTAAAGTTAAGAAGGGTTTATTTTTCTGTGGGGAGATCCTAGATATCCATGGATATACAGTTGGATATAACATTACTTCAGCCATAGTAACCGGTCGAATTGCGGGAATGAATGCCGCTTTTCGGGAATAAATATCAGATTCTCTGGGATATTCTACTATTCCCGTAAAAAAACATGTATTCGCTTACATTCACTCGAAAAATAGTGTATAATTTTATTGTTGATAAAATGAATTACATATTCTAAACTTATTCAGAATGATTAAGGAAGATATCCTTAGAAACATTATCCGATTACATTAATTTTTTCCAACTTATTAGAACTTGATAATTCAATCATTGTGTTATATACTTTTAACAATTCATTTTATTAATAGCACTATTTTATAAACGGAAATATTCAAAATCTTTCTGTTTTTTTATTTACTTTTTTACAAAAATAGAAGGAGAAAAGGACTACTAACAGATAGGGGGATTACGTTGTCAGAAAATCTAATAGAAATTAACAATCTAAAGACGTCATTTAGGATTGAAGAAGATTATTATGCAGCAGTAGATGACGTTACACTGACAATTAAGAAGAATGAAGTGCTCGCAATTGTTGGAGAATCAGGTTGCGGGAAGAGTGCCCTGGCTTTTTCTATCATGGGTTTACATACTCGTGCCAAGATAGAGGGAGAAATTCTGTATCGTGGAGAAAACTTACTTAAGGCTTCTCCAAGACAATTAAGCAGAATCCGAGGAAAAGATTTAGGAATGATTTTCCAAGATCCACTTACCGCACTTAACCCACTGATGACAATTGGTGGACAAATCGAAGAGGTACTTTTACTTCACAATGAAGGGATGAGTGGAAGACAACGTAAGGAGAAGGCAATTACCTTGCTGGATCAAGTCGGAATCACTCACCCAGAAAGAACTTACACACAATATCCGCACGAATTATCTGGAGGTATGCGCCAGCGAGTCATTATTGCGATTGCGATTGCAAATGACCCACAAGTACTTATTGCTGATGAGCCGACCACGGCTTTAGATGCTACAATCCAAGCGCAAATCTTGGATTTAATTCGTGAATTAAAAGAAAATATGAGCGCAGGAATTTTACTTATCACACATGACTTAGGTGTCGTTGCTGAAATGGCAGACAGAGTAGCGGTAATGTATGCAGGACAAATCGTCGAAGTTGTTGATGTCGAAGAGTTGTTTGAAAAGCCATTACATCCGTACACTCGATCACTCTTAAATTCTTTACCACAGTCAGTAGAGGATGGGGATCGATTACAAGTCATTCAAGGAATTGTACCTGCTTTACAAAACTTACCGAGACAAGGCTGTAGATTTAAGGGCCGCATTCCTTGGATTCCAGATTCAGCACATGATGAAAATCCACAATTAGAAGAAGTTTCACCTGGACACTTTGTCAGATGTTCTTGCTATAAGGATTTCGTCTTCTCAACGGAAGTTGATAAAACTGAAGGGGGAGGGGGAGAAGTAAATGCCGATTCTTAGAATTGAAGACTTAAAAGTACACTTCCCTATTAAAGGGGGAATTTTTGGACGTACAGTTGATCATGTACGTGCAGTAGATGGTGTATCTCTTAACATTGAGAAGGGAACTACATATGGTCTAGTTGGTGAATCCGGTTCCGGAAAAACAACAGCAGGTAGAGCGGTTCTCGGCTTAAATAAAGTTACTGCAGGAAATATATTTTTTGAAGGTGAAGAAATTACCAACATTAGGAAAAGTCGTGCACCTTTTAGACGAGATATTCAAATGATTTTCCAAGACCCGTACTCTTCCTTGAATGGTAGAAAACGAGTATTAGATATTATCGCTGAGCCTCTACGAAACTTTGAAAGGTTAACAAAAGAGGAAGAAAGACAGCGTGTTTTTGAATTACTTGAATTAGTAGGTTTAAGTCCCGAGAGTGTGTTGAAATATCCACACCAATTCTCAGGTGGACAGCGCCAAAGAATTGGAATTGCTCGCGCTATTGCTTTAAAGCCGAAACTAATTATCGCGGACGAACCTGTATCTGCTCTAGACGTTTCTGTACAAGCGCAGGTTTTAAACTTTATGAAAGACATTCAAAAGGAATTAAATTTAACTTTCCTATTCATTAGTCACGATTTAGGAGTTATCGAGCATATGTGTAGCCATATAGGTATCATGTACCGAGGTCGATTTGTCGAAGAGGGTACAATTGATGATATCTATCAAAACCCACAACATATCTATACAAAGCGATTGTTAGCAGCAATCCCTGATTTAGACCCTAATAAAAGGGATTCTTCCTTCAAAACGAGACAAGAAATTAATCGTGAATTTAGAGAAGAATATGATAACTACTTTGACGAAAATGGTTTAGCCTATGATTTACGAAGTATTTCTGATACACATCTGGCGGCTATTCCAGAAGGGAGAGGTTGAGATTAAATGTGGAAGTTTAGTGTTAGACGTATGTTAATTATGATTCCGCAAGTGATTGCTCTTAGTATTATCGTTTTCATACTAGCAAAAATGATGCCTGGTGATGCTTTAAGTGGAACGGTTGATCCAAACATCACTCCAGATAGACTAGAAGAAATTAGAGAACAACTTGGATGGAATGACCCTTGGCCTGTCCAGTATAAAGATTGGGTGGTTGGCATTGTTACAGAAGGGGATTTCGGAAGATCTTATCACCATAAAATGCCAGTTACAAAAATCATTGGTCAAAGAATTGTAAATACATTTTGGTTATCCTTAGCTAGTGTAATCCTAATTTATGCGATAGCAATTCCCCTAGGAATCTTAAGTGGTAGATATCATGGATCCTGGATTGACCAAGCTATTACCGGATATACTTATTTAGGTTTTGGAACACCATTATTCATATTCGGTTTAGTTATGTTATGGTTCTTCGGATACTATTTAGGTTGGTTCCCAACGAGCGGTAGTGTCGCGCCTGGTTCTACACCCGGTAATATAGATTACGTATTAAGTAAGTTTAAACACCTATTGTTACCAGCTATATCGATTGCGATGATTAGTACTGTATCTACGGTACAGTATTTACGTAATGAAATTGTTGATGTAAAACAGCAGGATTTCGTTCTTACAGCGAGAGCAAAGGGAGCTTCAGAAAGAAGAGTGTACAACCGTCACATTTTCAGAAACTCATTACTCCCAATCGCAGCGTTCTTCGGCTATGAAATCGTTGGATTAATCGGAGGTACAATCTTTATCGAGATGATTTATGCTTATCCAGGAATGGGGGAGCTATTCTTAAGCTCTATCACTTCAAGGGACTCCGCACTAGTAACGGCTCTTGTCTTACTGTACGGAATAGCAGCTATTATCGGTACCTTACTTTCAGACATTATTCTAAGTCTTGTCGATCCACGAATTCGTATTAAGTAATTTAATTATAAAAAGATAACGGGGTGATTTGAATGAGTGAAAATGTTGTAGAGCTTCCAGAAGAAGAGAATGTTAGTCCTTCTGGTCTTCGAATTTTATGGCAAGAATTAAAAAGTGATAAATTAGCACTTTTTTCCTTTATATATTTCGTTGCAATAACCTTAACGGTTTTCACAACGGCACTTATCATGAATTTAGACGAAATCATGCGTGTTAACCCAATAGATATTCACTTACCACCTTCTAGTGAACATTGGTTAGGAACTGATAAGGGTGGACGGGATGTCTTTGGACAACTAATTATCGGAACGAGAAACTCATTATTAATCGGTTTTATTATTACAATCGCAGCTAGTTTGATTGGAATAGGAGTCGGGGTGACCGCAGGATATTTCGGTGGTACTGTAGATAATATTCTCATGCGAGTCGTTGACTTCTTTATGATTTTACCATTCTTGATGATTGTTATTGTATTTGTCACTATCGTTCCCAAGTATTCCATTATTTCTTTCTCAGCAATTATGACTGTGTTCTTATGGATGGGTAAGGCCCGTCTCATCAGGTCTAGGGCATTACAGGAAAGAGAGCTTGAATACGTTCACGCGGCTAAAACCTTAGGAACATCTAATATTCGAATTATGTTATTCCACGTTTTACCGAACTTAACATCTATTATTATTGTTAACTTAACTTTAACTTTAGCAGCAAATATAGGTATTGAATCTGGTCTATCTTTCTTAGGTTTTGGATTCCCAGAAGACACACCAAGTTTAGGTACATTGATGAGTTACGCAACAGATCCAATCACCTTAGAAAAAAGAACATGGATTTGGATGCCAGCCGCCGTCCTCATTCTTACCTTGATGCTTAGCGTAAGAAACGTAGGGGAAGTATTAAAGCGTGCTACAGACGCACGTCAGCGCCGAGGATAAAAAAGTTAATTAATAAAAGGATTAAAACTTGCATTTTTCTAAAAAATTAGTATCGTATACTTAAGGAAATAAAATTATCAGTGAATTAAGATAAAAAAGTGATTTGTAAATATTTCCATTGATAATTATTTGGTTATGTGATATTATTCTATTAACCTAGTTTTCTAACAATTCACACGTTTGATATTGACGTTAACACAAACTTAATGTGTTAATGATTAATATAAAATCCGTTTAAAAAAATAAATCTAAGCGGATAAAATATCTATTATTAAAGGGAGGTTTCAATTAATGAGAAACAATCTTGTTAGGTTACTACTTGCCGGAATGCTTGTATTAACATTAGCATTAGCAGCATGTGGTGGCGATTCTGATGATAACAATAATAACAATAACAACAATAATGAACCAAATTCATCAGAAAATAATAACAACGACAACAACGACAACAACGGCAACAACGACAACAACGACAACGACGGTGGCGAAGGGGAGGCAATGTCTAAGGAAGAAGAAGTATTGTCCCGATTCGAACAAGAAGTCTCAAACACAGACGATCCAATCGAAGGTGGACACTTAAACTACGGTCTGGTTTCTAACTCACCTTTCGCAGGAGTTTTAAACTTAAACTTCTACTCTGGAAATCCAGATGCCGTAATTCTTGCCTGGTTAGATGAGGGTATGCTCGGAATGGATGGAGATTTCCTCTATGACCAAACAGGAATTGCAACCTTTGAACATGACGAAGAAGGTAAAGTATTTACATTTACGATTAAAGAGGGAGTAAAGTACCATGACGGAACAGAATTAACTGTTCATGACTGGGTCTATGCTCACGAAGTAATCGCTCACCCAGAGTATACAGGTGTTCGTTACGATGCTACAATTAGAAACGTAGAAGGTATTGACGAGTATCACGAAGGTGAAGCAGATGAAATTTCAGGATTAAAAGTAATCGATGATTATACATTAGAAATGACATTTAAAGAAGCAACACCATCCTTACTAGCTGGAGGAATTTGGACTTATGCCTTACCAAGACATATCTTCGAAGATATTCCTATTGCAGAGATGGAAGAAAGTGCAGCAGTACGTGAAAATCCTGTAGGTCTTGGACCATATAAGGTTGATACGATTGTATCAGGAGAGTCCGTCACATTTACTAAGTTTGAGGACTACTGGAGAGGTGAACCAGCTCTTGATACTGTAACTCTTAAAGTGATACCAAATAACAACGCAGGAAGAGCAATGGAAACTGGAGAAGTAGATATGTTAAACGACTTCCCAGCATCACAGTATCCAGAGTACAAAGATTTAGATAATGTTGAGTTTTTAGCAAATGTTGATAACTACTACTCTTACATTGGATTCAAATTAGGAGATTGGGATCACGAGAATAATAAAGTTAACATGGACTTAGAAAATAGCCGTGTTGGTGATAAAGCATTACGTCAGGCATTAGCATATGCATTTGATGCTGACTTAATGGGTGAGAGATTCTTCAATGATATTCACTGGGGAGCTAACTCACTTATTGACCCAGGACACAGATTATATCATGACCCATCATGGGAAGGATATGGCTTTGACCCAGATAAGGCCAATGAAATCCTAGATGAGGCAGGATATGAGTATGACGGTGATTACCGTACAACACCAGACGGTGAAGAGTTAGTTTTAAACTATGCAGCAATGGATAGTAACGAAAACTCCGAGCCAATGGCTAACTACCTCATTCAGTCATGGGCAGATATTGGAATAAAAGTTGAAAAACTAGATGGACGTTTACACGAGTTTAACGACTTCTACGAAAGAGTAGGAGAAAAAGGTGAAGACGATCCAGAAATCGATATCTACCAAGGTGCATGGGGAACAGGTTCTAACGTTGATCCATCCGGATTATTCGGTAAAGAAGCAATCTTTAACTTCTCACGATTCGAAAGTGATGAAAGTGATGAGCTAATCAAGAAAGGACTCTCAGAAGATTCCTTTGACCTTGATTACAGAAGAGACGTATACAGCCAATGGCATGATCTCATGATGGATGAACTACCAGTCATTCCATTAACATTCAGTATTGCGATTACTCCAGTTAACAAGCGTGTAACAGGTGTAAATGTAGACCCTGATGTGAAGAGCTACCGATACGAAATTGGTGTATCTGAAGAAGAAGCAATTAAGTAATTTTTAACAATTACTTCAAACCAAAAGGCATTTCCTAGAAATATAGGAAATGCCTTTTTTATGTGTGTTTTATTAAAATATCTTGTATAGTGTAAGAATATAAACATAGAAAACCTTAAGTTATATTTAAAGATGGGGTGAATTCTTTATTAATAAAATAAAAAACACCTACAAATATTGTAGGTGTTTCATGTATGGAGAATATCGGGCTTGAACCGACGACCTCTTGCGTGCCACATATGGAGACACATTTTGATATAATATTATAAAAATTGCATAACCCTATGGTATCAACGGTTTTATACATATATGGAAACTAGCGTTATAATTACTTATAATCTTATATTAGCATTTTATAAGAATTTTCGCGTCAAATTTGCGTCAAAAGTTATGTTTATAAAAAATCATCAATTTTTTTACTTGCCTCTACATCGGCTGACGGTAAAACGTGTGAATAAATATCTAGCGTAGTCGATATTTTTTTGTGACCCAGTCTTTCACTAATGATTTTCGAGTGAACATTACTTGAGATTAGTAATGTTGCTGACGTATGGCGCAAATCATGCAGTCTTATATATTTTAATGGTTCGAGATTTTCTTCTTCTCTATTTTTGTTTAAACGAGTAATAAACCTTCTCCACCACGTTGTTGGGTAGGAAGGATAATAGTGTTCACCTTTTTCATTCAGGAAGATCCAATCATACTTATTGTTGCTTGTCTTAAATAATTTTCGTTCTTTATCAGCGATCTCTTTATATGATAAAATTAATTGAATAAGAGTGTCAGGGATACTGATAATTCGTTGACTATTATTTTTGGGTTCCTTAATTACTGTGCCATTTCTTGAGTTAGAAATAATTTGCTCCACAAATAACATTTTGTTTTCAATATCAATATGTTTCCATTCCAAACCTAGAATTTCACCTCTCCTTAAGCCGGTTGCAAGAGCAATATTAATAAATAATCTCCATTGAGGAGGTTCATTTAACAGTGCATTTAATAAAATAGTAACTTCATTTTCATCGTATACATTGAGTGATTTATTTTGTGTCCTAGCTGCGGTGGGCATGTTGACGGCTGACATTGGATTATCTTTTATAATTTTCCACTCTTTTGCTCGACTGAAAATGCTAACAAGCACTTTATGCACTTCCTGTTTTGAAGAAATTGATAATTTCCCCTTTTTTCCATCCTTTCTTGTTAAATTTTGCATTAAATCTAATAACATTAGTGTTGAAATTTTATTTATTTGTATATCTCCGAGCACAGGCAAAATATGATTGTTTAAAGATGATAGTCTCAAAATAATTGTGTTTTCTGACAATTCCTTTTCGAGCCATTTTTCTATCCATTCTTTTGAGAATTGTTCAAAAGTCATAGATGAAGGAGCGATATAGTTATCGGCTAATACCTTTTGTTCGAATTTGTATGCTTCATTTTCTAAGTGTCGTTCCAATTGTCTTTTTGTTAATCCCTTTGGTGGTTTATAGGTTTTATATTTCCTTTTATATTTACCATTACTTGTTAATCCAAGCGAAACAACGAATTGATATGTGTTTTCTCCTCTTTTTCTGATTCCTGCCATTTTGCATTCCCCTTTCTTTGTAAAAGTATTGA
>Ga0079226_10003803_pt1 | contig 11566 bp, 10 predicted proteins | sample Poulit2014_FD_76345 | JGI IMG/M metagenome (GOLD analysis project Ga0079226, IMG submission 76345) | Agricultural soil microbial communities from Georgia to study Nitrogen management - Poultry litter 2014 | ecosystem: Environmental > Terrestrial > Soil > Agricultural land | place: USA: Georgia...
AAAAACTTCATGACATTATTACTAAATTCTATGGGGGCTTCTATGAAACACAGATGCCCAGCTTTTGGTATTAAGGATATTCTAGAATTCGGAATGTGATTATGGATATATTCTGATTCAGATACAGGTGTTACTTTATCTTCTACACCACATATAACCATAGTAGGAACTGTTATATAAGGGTAAATATCTTTTTGATTCAAGTTATACAAACAATATGAAGCCGATGAATAACCAGCCGGGCGAACTTGCTGCATGATTTTTTCTGATTGTTTTATTAATACTTCCGAAGCATAATCAGAAAATAAATTTTTGGTTCTATTTTGTGCTAATTTAGAAGATCCAAGTTCATTCACAGCATAAAGTCTAGTTTTCAGCTGTTTATAACTTTTTTCTTCACTAATGAATGCACTGCCTCGAGTAGGGTCAGCTACGATAAGTTTTTCTACTTTTTCTGGGAATCTATAAGTAAAATCTATTGCGATAGCGGCCCCCATAGAGTGTCCCACTAAATAAGTGTGAGAAATACTTAAAGCCTCAATAAATTCTAATAGCACATCAGCAAAATCAGAAAAATTACTAAATAAGGGCTCAGGATCATAGCTATCTCCATATCCTGGGGCATCCCACGCAATAACATGAAAGCTAGAACTTAATTTAGCTATTTGATCTTTCCAGGTTATTGATCTATTCCCTAATCCATGTAACAACACAATTGTTCGCTCATTTGAAGCTCCGGCCTCTAAATAATTTATTGTTCTATAATCTTGTAATACTACTTTTGGCATATAATCCCTTCCTTTTATTTAGTTAGGTATGTCCTGTAAAAAAATTATTTATTACTTTGTTTTATATATAAAACCTCCCTTTGCACTATTATTACTATAAATCAGAGCTCTAAGTCAATAATTTAGGCATAATAATTTTATTTTAATTTCCAAAGAACTAATATGGAGCACATTTATATAAAATTATATTTGCTATAAATTAATGCTTACTCAGACACAGTTTTCTTCTTGTTGTTAACCTAGTCAGATCGGAATAAGACTCTTGCTGTTCTCAGTGAAGTTACTATATATCATTTCAATTAACAACCTTTTCCATTAATTAATTTGTTTATGTAATTTTAAATTTTCAATTGACAAAAAAATAAAACAGTGATACTTTGTTTTTATAGAAAAACATCGTTTTCCATTTAAAACATTAATTACCAATAAATAAAGGAGGGACAAAGTAACTTTTATCAATTAAATAAAAGCATTAAGGTAATCGCTTACAAAAGGTCTGATTTTATTATATTACAGGCTTAATATGGCAAGACGATAATTTCAATTGATTTTCAAAAAAGGTAGGGATTTTCATGGAAGGACTTACTCACTTAAGACATATAAGTCTTATTTCACCGGAGGTACAAAGGCAAGATGAATATTATCAAAACGTTTGGGGACTCGACCCTGTATATCAAGATGATGAATCAGTATATTATAGAGGAATGAGTTCAGAGCACCACATTTTAAGTTTACACAATGGCGATAAAAAAGGTATACACCATATAGCCTTTGGAATGATAGACAAAAAAGCAGTGGATAATGCTTATGAGAAGTTGATTCAATTAGATATACCGATTGTTTCTTCTCCTAGATATTTAGATGAAGCCGGTGGGGGCTATGGCTTGAGGTTTATTGACCCGGATGGACGTTGCATAGAATTATCGTGTTGGGTAGAAATCCATACAACAGAGTGGAATAACAAACAAGTTGATCCGTTGAAGTTAAATCATGTTGTATTAAATACACCTGATATTGATAGGGCAGTGTTATTTTACACTGATATATTGGGATTCAAAGTATCAGATTGGAGTGAACATCAGATGGCTTTTTTACGTTGCAATAAAAGGCATCATTCAATTGCTTTCAATCAATCCTCTTATTCTTCTGTGAATCATATTGCCTATGAAGTAGATGGAATTGACGAATTAATGCGTGGTTTATCTAAAGTTACGAAATCTGGTAATGAGATTATGTGGGGGCCGGGACGTCACGGACCTGGTAATAATGTTTTTTGTTACTTCAAAGATCCAGTAGGATTTGTCATTGAATATACTTGTTATTTAATTACTATCGAAGACGAGTCTGAATGGGAAACTTTAGTATGGAAAAGAGTCCCGCACCTTATGGATCGGTGGGGAACTGCGGGCCCGCCTCCACCAGGTGCGCGTGAAGCTATGGCGGGTGAACCCGATGAAGGATGGGCTGTTAACTTAGCGAAATAAATCAATCTATTAAAAGGAGTAAATCATGGACATTGGATTAAAAGAAAAAGTTATAGTAATTATGGGAGGATCATCAGGAATTGGCCTTGAAACAGCGAAATTATTCCTGAAGGAGGGAGCTAAAGTAGCCTTATGTGGGAGAAATAAAAATAAGCTTAATCAGGCGGAGTCATATTTAAAAGAATATATGTCACCTGGCTATTTATATACCACAGAATGTGATGTTACAAATAAACAACAGGTTAATGATTTTATAGGAAGTATTATAAATAAATTTAAAAAAATTAACGTGCTTGTTAATTCAGCAGGATATAGTATTATGGGTCACTTTTTTGATATTACTGATGAGCAATGGCAAGAACAAATCAATCTTAAGTATTTCGCGATTATTAATGCTGTTCAAGCCGTCTACCCTTATATGAAGAAAGAAGGAGAAGGAAGAATTGTTAATTTGAATGCCACATTAGCAAAAGAGCCTGCACCGCATATGGTTGCTACCGCAGCAACAAGAGCTGGTTTATTAAATTTAAGTAAAACGTTATCCAATGAACTAGCACCTGACAACATTTTGGTGAACTCTATAAGTCTTGGAGTCATTCGAACAGACCAATGGGAAAAAAGGAGAAAAAGAGATAGTCCTGATGATTCCCCGGAAAAATACTACAAAGACCTAGCGAAATCTAGAAAAGTTCCACTTGGAAGAGTTGGAGAGGCTGAAGAAGTAGCAAACGTTATATTATTCTTATCATCTAGTAAAGCGAGCTATGTTTATGGATCTAATATAGAAGTAGCGGGAGCATTAGGTAGAGCAATCTGAAGAAAGAGGTAAATGAAAATGACAGATAAAAATCAAACACCATTTACGAGTGCGGATGCAATCGTTCAAGAATTAGTGTTAGCAGAAGTGGAAGTGATTTTTGGAATTGTTAGCATTCATAACATGCCCATATACGATGCGTTATTAAGAGAGGGAAGCATTAAACTTGTTACAGCTAGAGGAGAAAGTGGCGCAGTTAATATGGCAGATGGATATGCTAGGTCAACAGGCAAATTAGGAGTTGTACTAACTAGTACTGGTACTGGAGCAGGAAATGCTGCTGGCTCTTTAATAGAAGCTTGGAGTGCAGGTGTTCCTTTATTGCATATTACCGGAGAGGTAGCATCTACTTATTTAGGTACTGGAAAAGGTTATATTCATGAATGTAAAGACCAATTGAAGATGATGGAAGGGGCGGGTAAAAAATCTATACAATTAAAAATACCTGAGCAAACTACATCTGTAATTAGAAATGCCATCCATTTAGCTTGTCAGGCCCCTTCTGGTCCTGTAACAGTTGAATTTCCTATTAATTATCAATCAGCTATTATACCAAACAATGTGATAACGGATTATACAAATATAGAACAACCTTCTTTGTTACCTAATATACCTACAGAAGTGATTTCAAAAATAAAAGTATCCAAAAGACCGGTTATATGGGCAGGTGGAGGAGTTGTTTATTCTGATGCTTCTTCAGATATTCAAATGCTAGCAGAAAAATTAGGAGCTGCAGTTATTACTAGCCAATCAGGAAAGGGTGCTATCCCAGAAGATCATCCGTTATGTATTGGTCACTTTGCTTCCTATCCCGAAGTAAAAGAGTTTCTAAACAACGCAGATTTACTAATAAGTGTTGGTGTTCGTTTTCGAGGCAATGAAACATCAAATTGGGATCTAGATATTCCTCAGGAACATATTGCTATCGATGCAGATTTACATGCAATAAACCGAAATTATATAAGTAGTGATGCATTGGTAGGAGAAGCCAAACAAATTTTACAACAAATACTGAAAGCGTTGCCAGACGTAAACTCTGGTTCGAGCTCTAAATTTAAACAAGAAGTTAAAGATTTACGAAAAAATATTAGGTTAAAATTAAGGAAAACTTTAGGACCATTTGAAAATTTATTAGATGATATACGGGGTTTAATATCGAAAGATTCTATAATGGTCCGAGATATTACTGTACAAGCCAATGTTTGGGGGAGTAGATTAATTGAAACATATAAACCTCGAACCTCTATACATGCATCAGGAGGGGGGATTGGACAAGGATTACCAACAGCAATTAGGGCACAGATGGGTAATAAAGAAAAAACAGTAATATTAATGGCAGGAGACGGTGGTTTCCTGGTTAATGTCGGAGAAATGGCTGTAGCTGCTCAAGAAAATCTACCTATAATTATTCTGTTGTTTGATGATAGTGGTTATGGTGTAATTCGAAACATCCAGGAAGAAGCATATGGTCGTACTGTCGGTGTAGACCTTAAGAGTCCAGATTTCCCCATGCTTGCTGAGTCAATGGGATTTAAGGTTGAAACAACCAAATCTCATCAAGACTTTTATAACCAATTAGAATCTGCTGTTAATCGAAGGAAACCTTCAATGATTGTGGTAGATATGGAAAGTGTCGGGCCTATGGCAGAGCCCTTCAAGGGTCCCCCTGGTGCAGCAAAAACATTTCGCCCCCAAAAATTGTAAAGGAGGATAATATTATGATCAAAACTTATACAGATATATCTGGACAATATCTAATTGATGGAGAATGGATAGAATCAGAGGATATTAAGGATGTCATAAACCCTGCGCAAATAAACGAGATTGTGGGGAAAGTTGCTCTTTGTTCTCGAGAAGAGGTTCGTCGATCTGTTGATGTGGCCAAAAAAAGTTTTAAAAATTGGTCAAGAACAGAACCCCAAGAACGGGCAGATATAATGAAACGAGCTGCAAAAAGATTAAGTGAGACAGTGGAAGAACATGTACCTTTATTTGTTCAAGAGAATGGAAAAACCATAGTAGAAGCAAAAAAAGATTTATTAAGATGTGTAGAAGTTATGGAAGAAGGAGCAAACACACTTTTAGACTGGTGGAATCCTAAATATATTGATAGTAAGGCTGAACAAAGTGTACAAATTAGAAAGAGGCCTCAAGGTGTTACTGCTGTTATCTCACCATGGAATTCACCAATGATATTGACGTTTAAACGAGCCATTCCTGCTATTTTAGCAGGTAATACAGTTATTATAAAGCCGGCAACAAATTGCCCATTGACAGTTCTATCATCATTTCAAATTATTGCTCCTTTTTTTCCACCGGGAACAATAAATGTGGTAACGGGATCTGGATCAATGATTGGTAAAGAATTATGTCAAGATAAACGTATTCGTACTATTGCTTTTACAGGCAGTACTGAAACAGGAAAGAAAATTATTGATATGTCATCCAACACCGTAAAAAAATTGCATTTAGAGTTAGGAGGAAATGACCCAGCTATTGTTCTTCCTGACGCTGAGTTAGATAATACTATAATTAAAAGAATTACTATGGGTGTATTACGGTCAACTGGACAAGTATGTTCTGCCATCAAACGAATTTATGTTCATGAATCTAAGCATGAAGAAATTGTTGAGAAGTTAAGAAAAGAATTTGAACGAATTGTTGTTGGAAACGGAATGCAACCAGATGCGACTATTGGGCCGTTAAATAACAAAGAACAGTATGATTATGTGTATAAATTGCTTGAGATATCAAGAAAAGATGGAGCAAAAATAGAGACATTAGGACAAAAACTAGATGATGACTCATGGGAAGAGGGGTATTTTATGCTTCCATCCTTAGTTACTAATATTGATCATAAAAGTGAACTTGTAAGTTCTGAGCAATTTGGTCCAATCATACCAATTATTTCTTACAAAGATATAGAGGACGCTATCGATATGGCTAACGATACAGAATTTGGATTAAAGGCATCTGTATGGACTTCAAATAAAGAAAAAGCTAAATATTTAGCTGATCAGTTAGAATCTGGAGCTGTATTTTATAATAATCATACGGTATTTCAGGATTTAGATATAGACTTTCCTGGTATTAAACAGAGTGGCCTTAGTGAAGAAACATTATATGGTGGATTAGATTTATTTTCAGATTCGTATGGGTTTGCGGATTAAATTATTTGATCATTTAAAGTTTCCTGTAATCACAATTAGTTAAAAGACGAGTAACCTACCGAAAGGAAGGTAATTTCATGAAACGTTCTAATGCAAGGTGGCTGTATATCACACCTCCTATGTTTTTTATGTGGTTATTTGCACAAATGGATAAATTAGGTGTATCAGTTGTAATTACTGATAATAATTTTTTAGAAACTATGGGAATAGAAAATAATGCTGCTAAAGCAGGTCTTTTTATGACAGGCTTCTTATTCACCTATGGTATTTCTAGTATAGTTTGGGGTTTTATAGTTGATAAAATTGGACCAAGAAAAACTGCTGCAATTGGGATTTCTCTTTGGGTTATTACAATGGTAATGGGGGGAATTGTTACAACATATGGAATGTTTATGGTTTCACGTCTTCTTTTAGGTGTTGGTGAAGCTATATTATTCCCTGTATGTAATAAGTTCATTGCGAATTGGTTTCATTCTAAGGAAGTTGGTAGATCCCAATCTACATGGCTTATGGGGAATTATTTAGGACCAGCTATTGGTATCCCAATGATAATTTATATTATAGGATTTAGCAGCTGGGAAACTTCATTTTTTGTACTTGCATTCTTTTCACTGATAATTAATATACCAATGATTCTATTTATGACGCGTGATGAACCTGAAAATCATTGGGCAGTTAATGAAGCTGAATTATCTTATATTAAAGAACAGAATGAAAATGACGAGGTAATAAAACTTTATAATAAAAAGGAAAATATATTTACTGATATAAAATTTTGGATGATTTGGTTGGCTATGCTAATTGATAGTCTATTGTTTTACGGTATTAGCTTTTGGCTACCTTCCTATTTAGAACAAGGAAGGGGCCTGTCTGGTGCTACTATGGGGGCTTGGACATCTAGTGCTTGGGTAATGGCTTTTGCAGCTGTACTAATTGCTGGGTTCCTTTCCGATAAAACGAGGAGACCAGCATTAATTGGTGGAATAGCTTACATTATTGGTGGATTATCGATAATCATTGCGTCTCTTACAGCTTCTTCCTCTGCAGCAGGAGCTATGATGGGCTTAGGATTAGCATGTGTTGGCGCTGTGCTAACAATTACTCAACTTCTTTTAGTGCAATATACTAATAAAGAAGATACTGGTGCTGCAGCTGGGTTGATGGGATTCACAAATATAGTTGGTGGATTTGCCACAGCTTTTATGGGATATCTAGTAAATGTATCTGGTAGTTTTGCTACTTCACTTATCTTCCTGATTATATGTATGTTTGCAGGTGCGATTTCATTACTTGTATTAACTCCTAATGAACAAAAGTCTATTATAAAACATACAAAAAATAAACAATTTGGAGGGGCTTCATAATGGCTAAAATAGATGTTTTAAATGAGAGAGTTGAAAGACAAAAGAATTTAGTAGAACATTTACAAGAAACAATGATTCCTGAGAAAGGACAAATACCTGCTTACATTATGGGAGACTCGAATATTTATAAATTAGAGAAAGAAAAAATATTCTTGAAAAAATGGTTATTTCTCGGACATGAATCAGAAGTTGCTAATGAAGGTGATTTTATAACACGAGATTTGGCAGGTTTTTCAGTTATAATCACCAGAGGAAAAGATGAAGAGTTAAGAGCCTTTTATAACAAGTGCACACATCGAGGTATGAAGTTATGCCGGGCTGATAAAGGAAATCAGCAGCGTTTTCAATGTCCATACCATGGGTTTACTTTTAAAAACGATGGAACTTGCATTGGTGTCCCCCTTCAAAAAGATATATATGGAGGACAGCTAGACTTAAAAGAACTTTCCTTGCACAGAGTAACAATAGATATTTATAAGGGGTTAGTTTTTGGGACATGGAATGATAATCCAGAACCTTTGGAAGACTTCTTAGGTGATTATAAATGGTATTTAGACATTGCCTTAGGAAGAACAAAAATGAAGGTTGTAGGCCCTCCTCAAAAGTACATTATTAACGCTAATTGGAAAGTTGGAGCTGATAATTTTGTTGGTGATTCATATCATACGATGGTAACACACGGATCTATAGCCAAACTTGGTATGGTGCCAAGCTCTAAATATTCTAAAAAAGGATATCAAATATACACCAAAAATGGACATGGTTGTCTACTCGGAATGCCGAACCCTGATTTTGCGTTTCCTGAAGAACTGAAGTCAGAATATAAAAACAACTTATCGGAAGAGCAATACGACGTACTAGAAAACTTAAAAAATTTTATTGGTAACGTATTCCCTAACATGTCATTACTTGTATCACATACTGAGGTAAAAGGAAAAATGGTCTCGAATACTTCCATTCGCATGTGGAAACCTATTTCGCACAACAAAATGGAAGTTATTAGTTGGTTTTTGGTTGAAGAAAATGCTTCACAAGACTGGATTAAGCGCTCGAAAGAAGCTTTTGTATTAACTTTTAGTCCTTCTGGTATATTCGAGCAAGACGATACTGAAGTCTTTACTGATATAACGGAAATAGCTGAAGGAGAAGTTTCCTACCAAAAAGATTATATGAATAATTACACTATGGGAATGCATAGAAATCCTGTCAATGATTTTCCGGGTCCAGGTGTTGTATATGATGACAAGTTTACAGAAGCTAGTCAAAGAAATTTCTTTAGATATTGGCTTGATTTAATAAGGTCGTGATTAATATTAAAATATTTTATTTATGGGAGGAGAAACATGGTTCATACGAATTTAGTAGATATAAACATAATTGAAGCAAAGCATATATTTGAACAATGGCTATATTACGAAGCAAAATTATTAGATGAAATTAACTTCGATGATTGGTTTCAATTGATGCATCAGGAATTAAGCTATCAAATGCCAGTAAGGGTTAATAAATCAGGAATGGAAAGACCAGATTATTCTACAGATATGTATGCTTTTAATGATGATATAGAAACATTAAGGTTAAGAGTAGATCGATTGAAAAGTGGATTTGCTTGGGCGGAAATGCCTCCGTCAAGAACGAGAAGATTTATAAGTAATGTACGTGTCATGGACTATGAGAAGAACAATAAAGCCACGGTATGTAGCTACCAACTTATTTATAGAAGTCGGGCCAAAGATATTCATCACGATTTAATCTCTGGAGAAAGGCAAGACGAATTCATATATCACGATGGTGAATGGAAATTATTAAGTCGATTTTTCATAGTTGATCAAACTACGCTAGACACACGAAATTTAGCTATATTTATTTAATAACCATCATAAAACATATTTAAGGAGGTATATAAATGGCTTATGTAATTACATCACCCTGTATAGGCGAAAAATCCAGCGAGTGCCAAGAAGTATGCCCCGTGGATTGCATTGAGGAAGGAAAGGACATGTTTCACATTGACCCTGATGTATGTATTGATTGCGGCGCCTGTGAAGAAGTATGTCCCGTAGAAGCTATCTATGCTGAAGAAGATGTTCCAGAAAGCGAACAAAGTTATGTTGAAATTAATCGTAAATTCTTTGAGTAATAATTTAAAATCTCTACCAAATTCATAAGGAGATGACATATTTATGGATGAAGAAATATATGACACTACTATTATAGGTGGGGGGCCAACTGGTCTGTTTACCGCATTTTACGCGGGGATGAGAGAAATGAGTGTAAAAATTTTAGAAAGCCTTCCTGAATTAGGGGGACAGTTAGCAGCATTATATCCCGAAAAGAAAATCTATGATGTTGGATGATTCCCTGAAATCTCAGGAAGAGAATTAGTAGATCCTTTAATCGAACAGGCTCGTACTTTTAACCCAAACATTTCGTTGAATGAAACTGTCGAACATGTGGAAAAATTAGATGAACAAATGTTTCGCATTGTGACTAATAAACAAATTCATTATAGCAGAACCATTATTATTACAGCCGGGGTAGGAGCTTTCGAGCCTAAGAAACTAGAGCTTAAAAATCCGGAGCATCATAATAAAACGAATATTCATTACACAGTGAAAGATTTAAATTATTTTGCAAATAAAAGAGTATGCTTATCTGGTGGAGGAGATTCAGCAATCGATTGGGCTTTAGCACTTGAGCCAATAGCTAAAAAAGTCACATTAGTTCATCGCAGAAATAACTTCAGAGCTCATGAAAGTACTGTTAATCAATTGATGAATTGTTCTGTTGATATTTTAACACCTTACATGATTACTGAATTAAACGGGGGAAAAAACTACATAGAGCAAGTTAGGTTACAAGAAAAAGATGGAGATTCCAGTTTAGATGTTGATGTAGACGAAGTGGTCGTCAACCACGGTTTTAAGTCTTCATTAGGACCAATTAAGAATTGGGGAATAGATATGTACAAAAATTCCATTGTGGTGGATTCGAATATGGAAACAAATATAAAAGGAATTTATGCAGCAGGTGATGTAACAACTTATCAAAGTAAGTTAAAATTAATTGCACTAGGGTTCGGAGAAGGGCCAATTGCAGTAAGCAATGCTAAAAATTCCATTGACCCCAAGTCGCGTCTTCAACCTATGCATAGTACACATATTTTTGCGAAGCAAAAAGCAAAAGTGTAATGATAATATATCTAAATTTATAACAGATATTTCAGCATTCCTATTGATTCATAGTGTATGTGTTTAGGGATGCTGAATATGTGTTGTATGAATATTATCTATTTAACATTATTATTGAGAGGTGTTTTTATGACAGATGTTCTTAAAGATAAAGTGGCTATTATTACTGGTGGGACTAATGGGATAGGTGAATCTGTAGCGAAAAGATTTATACAAGAAGGAGCTAAAGTAACTATTTTAGGAAGATCTGTTTCTAAATTGGATAAATTACAAGAAGAATTAGGAGATAATTTACTAGCAATACAAGGTGACGTAGCTAGCTTGCAAAGTCAAAAAGAGTGTGTGGAAAAAACTGTAAATACTTTCGGCAAATTAGATATTTTTATATCAAACGCTGGAGTTTTTGATGGATTTGTTAGCTTACAGCAACTCCCCGAAGAAAATATAGATGAAGCTTTTTCTACAATCTTTGATACAAACGTGAAAGGTGGTATTTTAGGTGTAAAAGCAGCCTATAAAGAATTAGAAAAAACAAAGGGAAATATTATATTTACCACATCAAACGCTGGATTTTACCCTAATGGTGGAGGACCTATATATACAGCTAGTAAACATGCAATAGTAGGTTTAGTAAGAGAATTAGCCTTTGAACTCGCTCCTGATATCAGAGTAAATGCTGTTTCTCCTGGAGGAACAGATACTAATATAAAGGCTATCCCTGCATTACAAGAAAGCGTAAATGAAGTAGATGC
>Ga0079226_10003804_pt1 | contig 11566 bp, 8 predicted proteins | sample Poulit2014_FD_76345 | JGI IMG/M metagenome (GOLD analysis project Ga0079226, IMG submission 76345) | Agricultural soil microbial communities from Georgia to study Nitrogen management - Poultry litter 2014 | ecosystem: Environmental > Terrestrial > Soil > Agricultural land | place: USA: Georgia...
CCAGGTAGGCTGCGATCTCGGACAGAATGCGTTGCTTGCGCTCAGCTTCGGGTAACGCCCACATGGCTTCGGCATGCACGTCGGAGATAAAGCTGACGAGTACACCGTGTGGGTCTTCGCCCTCGTTGGTGTTGGCAAAGTTCGGTCCGTAGTTCGTGTTGTCATAGACTTCTTGGACCATGTGGCCGCCACCGAATCCGGTACCCGATAGGCCCTTGTCGCGCCAGAATGGCGTTTCGTAAACGGCGTGGACCTTGATGACCAGTCCCATGGAGATGTGCTGGTGGGCGACCAACTGTTCTCGCGGCAGTGCAGGAACATACTGGATGCGGTGATACAGGTTTGGTGGAACCGCCAGCACAGCGTTTCCGGCTTTGACTACAACCTTATCGGCGTAGACAGTGACCTCACCCGGTGCGCCATTGTTGGCCACGCCGTTGCGCACATCGGCGGCAACGTTGTTCAGGGCATCGGCCGTGGCGGGGTCTGTTTCGGTGGTCCAGTTCAGTTGGCGCACCGGCGAATTAAGGATGACGTCGTCGCCGAGGTATTCTGCCAGCTTGAGCGATACCGACTGCATCCCCCCGACCACGCGTTCATCGAGAATAAAGTCCTCATCTACGAGATTGGAAAATGATCCGGCCGATGCTGCCATCAGGATCGCTTGCAGTGCGGAGAAGGTGTGGGCGGGTTTGGTCAGCATACCCGAGGCGATGAAGATCGAGACGTTATCAATGGCTTCTTGGTCATCGGAGTGCTGTTTGAGCCAATCGGTAAAGGAAATGCTATCCAACTCAGCGGCGTCGGACATCTCCCACGGGCGTTCAACATCCATCTCATCGACCTTAGCGTTGAGCAGGTCAATGAGTTTTTCCATCTCGGTGTTAGTTTTTTCCGACACCGGCATCAGCTCACCCGAGTAGGTGTGCCGCGTGCCGTCCGGCGAAAGATATACGCTGTCGCCCTCGCGATAACGCGGGAAAGTTTCCAACCCTAGCTCATCGACCAGGTTGATCAGCCGGGTTTGATCCGGTGAAATCCATTGGCCACCGATTTCGATGAAGTGCTCGGTGCCGTGAACATCCTGCACCTTGCCGTTCCAGGTGCGCCCGCCAACGCGGTTACGAGCTTCCACGACGGCAACAGACTTGCCCGCTTTCTTTAAAGTGTAGGCGGCCATCAGGCCAGCCGGGCCGGCGCCAATGACGACGACATCGCGTTGCAATGTTGGGCGGGGATCTGGGGTTTCAAATGCAGTAGACATAGACTCTTCCTCATAATGAATGTTGTTCATTTAGTGATATGGTACATAATTTTCCCGGTCCTGCATAGATCGCGCTGTTGGTCGGCGCTCTGTGGTGCCACGTTTTAGGGTTGCTTAAATGAATATCGTTCATTAGGGTGTGACGTGCCGCAAGTCACGAGTGATGCAAGCCACTCTTTGCGGATTCATTCTAAAATGTTGGAGGGAACCATATGACCTCAGTAGCAGGCCCGAAAAGATTAATCCCGGCGCGCACGCCGGTGAAGTTGCGCCGAGTGCTCGGGGTCGCTTCCTTGACGCTATTCGGCTTGGCCTACATGGTGCCGTTGACGATCTTCTCATCGTTGGGACCGGTAGCCCAAATCACAGATAACGGTGTGGCCGGTGCTTATATCATCACGCTGATCGTCATGCTGTTCACCGCGCTCAGCTATGGCAAAATGGCCCGCCGGTACCCGGTGGCCGGCAGTGCCTACAGCTACAGTCAAAAAGCTTTCGGCGGTGGCGCAGGATTTGCTACCGGTTGGACGTTGATGCTGGACTACCTGCTGCTGCCCATGCTCAACTACCTGCTCATCGGCCTGTACATGGCCACCTACATCCCAGCCATCCCGTTTTGGGTCTGGGTCGTCGGCGGCGTGGGCCTGGTGACCATCCTGAACGTTGTGGGCATCAAATCCGTGACCACCTATAACGGGCTGGTCGTGGCCCTGCAGGTCATCTTCGCCGTCGCGTTCATCGCGTTGACCATTGCAACCGTTTCGGGCACTGAATTGCCCGACCCCTCTGTTGCCTTCACCGGCCAAGATGGTACCGGCCCACTGTTCACCGGCGCCGCGATTCTGTGTCTCTCATTCCTTGGTTTCGACGCCGTCTCCACCCTGAGTGAAGAAGCCAAACACCCCAAGCGCGACATTCCACGCGCCATCATGCTGGTCACGTTCATTGGTGGCGCCACTTTTATCATCCTGTCCTTTGTCTCCTACCTGCTGATCCCGGACTGGCGCAGCTTTGAGAACATCGACACCGCCTCCGCCGAAGTCATTGCCGCCGCCGGTGGGGTATGGTTGTCGAACTTCTTCGCCGCAATGCTGATTGCTGGTGCCACCGGATCTGCGCTCGCCTCTCAGGCTTCCGTCTCGCGAATCCTCTACACCATGGGTCGCAACGGCGTGCTGCCACGCAGCCTGTTCGGTGTCCTGAATAAACGATTCCAGACCCCGGTCCGTGCTACCCTCGTGGTTTCGGCAGTGGGCTTACTGGCCATCGTGCTGCCGCTGGATTTCGTTATCACCATCATTTCCTTCGGTGCCCTGGCAGCTTTCACCATGGTGAACCTGGCCGTGATCAAGAAATTCTATTGGGACGACAAGCGGCGCTCCGGCCGCGATATCATCAGCTACCTGATTCTGCCGGGCATTGGATTTCTGCTGACCATCTGGTTATGGACCTCGCTGCCCGGCAACGCGTTACTGATCGGTGGCCTGTGGATGCTCATCGGGCTGATCTATCTGGTAGCTCTCACCAAAGGCTTCCGCGTCACTCCGCCGCGCCTTGATGATGAAGACGAAGAACTCCTGACCCAAACCTTCGAAACCGATGACCACGAAAGTGAGCCCACCGCACGATGACCACCTACGACATGCTGCTCTTTGGTGATATCCGCACCATGCAACCGCAGCTACCCACCGTCCAGGCTGTCGCCGTTACCAACGGCACTATCGCCTGGATCGGGTCCAAAGCCGACGCCGAGCAGCTGCAAGCGCACGAAACCCAGGATTTTGGTACTCAGGTAGTCCTGCCGGGTTTCGTTGATGCTCACATCCACCCGATTTTGGGCGCGGAACTCGCCCGCGGTATTGACCTGAGCGAGGTCACCACCACAGACCAACTGGACGCCATACTGCAACAGACTGCAGCGAACACCCCCGACGACGAGTGGATCTTCGCGTGGGGACTGGATCCGACTATCGTTGCCGACCGGAACATCAGCGCCGCCGATATCGATCGGTCCGTATTTGCCCATCCCGTGTTCATTCGCATGTTCGACGCACACTCCGGCGTCGTCAATACCCGCGCCCTGGATCTCGCTCGCCTCGATGGCACCGAACAATTCAGTTCCCGCTCTGAGGTCGAAGTGGACGCAAACGGTCGCCCCACCGGGTTTCTGAAAGAATGGGAAGCCATGAACCTGGTGAACCAGGTGATGCCACCGATCTCCATGGAAACTCGCCTGGCACTGTTCCTCGATGTCTTAGAAAACATGGCCGACGAGGGCATTACCGGCGGTCAAATACTTGACCGCACCGACGGCATGCTCGACTTAGTGCGCGCAGCCGAACAACGCGGCGACCTGCCCATCCGCCTGACGTTCTCACCCTGGATCATGCCAGGTGACCAGGACGACGTCATCACCGACATTATCGACATGCAAGGCAACACAGGCGACCGCTGGACCGTCGACGGGGTCAAACTCATGATTGACGGCACCATCGACAACGGCACATCTTGGCTGTCCTACCCCGATGTCAATGGCCAATCCACACGCCCGCTGTGGCTGGATCCGGAATCTTACCGCAACGTACTGCTCCGCCTGGACGCTGCGGGCATCAGAACGACGACGCACGCCATCGGCGACGCGGGCGTGGCATACGTACTCGACGTCATCGGTGAAACCACCCAGCCGCACGCCACCGACGGCGACCCCGGTCACCGGATTGAACACATCGAAACCCTGCCCGACCGACTCGTGCCACGCTTCACCGAAGTTGGTGCAGCTGTGAGCATGCAGCCGCGCCACTGCACCCTATTTTGCTCGGCCGATGGCAGCGATAACTGGTCGCAGCGTCTCGGTGACGACCGACGCCACGACGCCTGGCGGCTCAACAGCATCCGCCAAACCGGAGCCGTCGTCGCGATCGGCTCCGACTGGCCGGTCGCCCCCTCGGATCCACTCAAAATCATTGCCGAAGGAGAACTACGCCGCGAAGTTGGCAAACCCGATGTCGAGCCTGTTGTCCCGGACGAAGCCCTGTCACGTGAAGCGCTGATCGCCGGGTATACCAGTGAACGTGCCCGTTCCTGGGGTGACACCGAGCGCGGGATGATCGCCGTCGGCAAGTTGGCCGACTTCACGATTCTTGACCAAGATATTTTCGAGGTCGACGCCGATGACCTGCCCGCAGTCAATGCCGTAGCCACTGTCATCGGTGGCAAGGTTAGACTTCGGAGATCAAATATTGCCGCTCAAGCACCCATCGTATAGTCGCTGGCAACCCCGGGCTGATTTCTGGCCCGGGGGTTGCTACTTAGAGATGAAAAGGTTGTTTATTGGCCTATCCCAGTGGACAAGTCGCCGTGCGATCTCTAGCCATGTAACGCGGAAACGCTCGGTACGAACACGCGCTTTCGTCGCGAGTGTATCTGCTGCAACGAAGTCGTCGGCCGATACTTTGAGTATCGCCACAGCGTTGGAAGTCGCTAGGGATCAGTGATTTCGTGAAGACAACGTCGCCCGAGCTTATTGCGATAATAAACGCGACAAACACAAAACACACGAACAAGCCGTTATCGCCCTGGCCCGTCGCAGTTTAGACACCCTCGGCGCTATGCCGCGAGATGGGACCTTTTACTAAGATCCGACAGCCCGAAACTCTGACGACTGCTTTGTCGAAGCAGCTTGATAACAACCTTTAAATTTAGAAGTGGATAGTCCGAAACTGGCTGATCGGGATAGGTTGTTGGTATGTCTCTGCGGTTGTGACTAGTGAAGAGAAAAATGCCTGGCTTGCCCGAGCTGTTGCGGCATCGCGATCAGTGCATACCAAGCATCAGAATACCGACGAACATTTTGTAAATCCAACATCGATGAATAATTTTTACGCCGAGCCGCCCTTCTCCTTTGGGCTACCTGCACTGATCCATCAAACCCTGTCTCTTGTGGAGCCTTTCGCCGAAGCCTGATAGAGCCCAAAAGACCTTCCACGGGTTATCGGGAGCAATCGAGAGTGAAGCGGCTTCAACGTACCAATTCAAAGTAAACGCTTGCTCCATGAGCTGACTCGTTTCTGTCGATCAAGTGCAGCAATGCATTTCTGAAGGTCTTGTATAGCTATTTGGATGACCATGATTCCCTTTATTTCCAATTTCCGTCGAACTAAAATGGATCGAAGGAACGGAGGGGATATGTCAACACCTGTAACCGGTTCTCAAGCGGAACGCTTCGCGCTCAAAGAGACAGTTGAGTACCAGCAGATGGTACGTTCAATGCGGTTACTGGGCGAGGCTGTGGAATCTTTAGAACAACCGATCTCGTCACAGATGGCGGTCGGAATCGTTGCCACGGAGAATGCTTGGCGCGATATGGAAACTGAATTTAGCTTACTTGATGGCCGTACGGTAGCCCAAATTGCAGGTTCAAAACAAACCACCGGAGGTTTCGCTAATGACCGGCGGAAAGTCCGCAAAATGTTGGGCATTTCTCGGCGCAACGCCTATCGTTATCCGAGTTTCCAATTCACCGAATCCGGCAAGATCTATGAATCGGTGCTGGCCGTACTCCGGGTAGCCCTGGAGCTCGGCGTGTCAGATGAGAACGTGGCCCAGTGGTTTCTCCTGGAGTCCCCGAGCCTGGATGGTCAGCGGCCCGTTGATGTGATTGACGACGTCGACCAGGTGCTGGCTGTATTCCGGGCCGATTTGGAGTCCAGTGGTAATAGCACAGTGGCCTATCGGACTGCGAGCCGCCGAGACATTCACAATCGAAGCGCACCAGCTGTCGTACCGGGTCCTGCATGACGACGGTGGCAGACAAGTCATCGACTTTAACCCAGGCTACGGGGAACCGACCCGTTTTGCGTTCTTCAGGGATGATGCAGGAGCTATTGTCCCGGTGTTGTACGCAGCCTACTCGGCTGAAGCCGCTATATGCGAGGCCCTGCTGAGGGATATTCCGGCTCCTGGCGGTGTGCTCATCTCAGCAGACTATATGAGACCGTCATGGTGGCGTTCCGTACTCGGAGACAACTGAAATTAGCAAAGTTTATGGGCACGGGGCTTCGAGCACATGGTACCCCGCATCAGGCGCTTACTTCCTTTGACATGCGTACTTATTCCCACACGGTGCAGTGGGCACAAGTCGCGCATCGTGTTGGGTACGAAGGTGCGGCCTGGATGAGTCATCGCTGCGACGACACCGTAGCGGTTGCATTATTTGGGGATCGCATTGCATCAGATGTTCTCGCCGCTGACGCCTCCGTGGCCAAAATTTTTAGCATACTGACCGACCGAAACTGGCTTACTGACATGTGCCTGCCATTGGGCATTCGAGTCCGATGGTAGCTAACGTATCTGCGGTGTGATGGTCTTTATGAGAACCATCAATCAATGCAAGAGAATCCGTTGCCGGAGCAAAGGAGTGAACCGTGAGTACAGCAAAGATTCGACCCTTTGACGAAACAGATCGATCCGAGTTGCGTGCGCTCTTCGCCAGGGCGGGTGATGGTGCTCCTCCGGGATCATTCTGGGGACACCCAGATGCCGAAGCGAGCGTCTACTTGGATCCGTACATGGATATTGAACCAGATTCCTTATTTGTTGCCGAAGTTGATGGCGCGTTGGTTGGATATCTCACCGGGTGCCTGGACAGTGCTGCGTTCCCATCCGAAGGCGCCCGTATGGAGCTTGCCATCCGAAAATATCGATTAGCCCTCCGACCGCAAAGTATGGCATTTTTCGGTCGTGCCATTGCTGATACGGTGCGGACTAAAATTCAGAAAGAACTGGCCACAGAAGATTTTGACGACCCACGCTGGCCATCGCATCTGCACATAAATGTTGCTCCAGAGGCACGAGGAACCGGTGCCGGATCCGCTCTGATGGAAGCCTGGTTCGATCGTTGGACCCAAGCCGGTTCGCCAGGCTGTCATCTGCAAACACTTGTCGAGAATCCGGGTGCCATCCGATTTTTCCAACGCATGGGCTTCACCGCATACGGGCCGACGCCGTTAGTACCCGGTGTCCGGTATAACGGCAAGCGACTGCACCAGCAAACCATGGTGCAAGCAGCACCCAACAGAAATGCAGGAGCCAGCAAGTGAACTGACTCCTGCATTCCGGTGACTTGAAGATGTTTATTTCTTGACGGTGAGCAAGCGCTTGTTGACGAATTCGTCCATGCCGACTGGGCCGAGTTCGCGACCGTAACCGGATCGTTTGACTCCGCCGAACGGGACTTCAGCCGACTCTTCGGGGGAAGTATTGGCACCAACCATGCCAGCTTCCAATCCGTCAGCAAATTTTCGTGCTCTGTCGGGGTCGGTAGCAAAGACGGCAGAACCAAGACCGTACTGGGTGTCATTGGCTAGCTGTAGAGCTTGTTCATCGGATTCGACTCGGAAAATATTGATCACTGGTCCGAAGAATTCTTCGTAGTAGATTTCCGAGCCCTGGGGCACGTCGGTCAGCACCGTTGGCTGGACATAGAAGCCCGGTAGATCTGGCCGATCACCACCGACATGGATGGTCGCGCCAGCATCTTTGGCGCGCTGGATTTGCTCTACCAGCCCCTCGGCAGCCTTCTGCGAGGACAGCGGCGAATAGGCGTTATCGTCGGGTTGGCTCGGATCGCCTGGTTTCAGGTCAGAGGCCATGTTGACCATTTCGGCGACAAAATCATCATAAATATCGTCCATGACGATCATGCGCTTATTCGAGTTACAGGACTGACCGGTGTTTTCCATCCGGACCGCAAAGGCCTGTTGTGCTGCGGCTTTGACATCGTCAGTACTCAAAATGACATACGGGTCAGAACCGCCTAGCTCCAGCACTGCCTTCTTCAGGTGCTTGCCTGCCTGTTCGGCGATGGCAGCCCCCGCCCGCTCGGATCCAGTCAGCGAGACGCCCTGGATGTGAGGGTGGGCGATGAATGCCGAGATCTGCTCGTGGGTGGCAAACACATTTTGATACACACCTTCGGGGATGCCGGCTTCGTCCATCATTCGCTGCATGGCCAGCGCCGATTCAGGACACGACTCAGCGTGTTTCAAGATGATGGTGTTGCCCAGCACCAGGTTCGGGGCAGCAAACCGGGCGATCTGATAGTACGGGAAGTTCCACGGCATGATGCCCAGCAGTGGGCCGACCGGACGGCGCTGAATATATGAGATCGTCTCGTCGTCCTCATTGACCTGCTGGTCGGCCGCGAACTTGGGACCGTTGGTGGCGTAGTAACGGAAAATTTCGGCGCTGAACTCGGTCTCTTCTTTGGCCTCGGTCAGCGGTTTACCCATGTCCTTGGTCATGATCGACGCCAGCTCATCGGCGTTGTCTTCCAGCAGGGACGCCAGTTTTTCGACTTTGGCTGCGCGTTCTTCGATGGTCAGGCTGCGCCAGGTTACAAAGGCGTCGCGTGATTTCGCAACGATACCGTCGACGTCGCCGTCGTCAATGGTTGGATGCTCGGCTAGTACCTCTCCTGTTGCGGGATTGATGGTTTGGAATACGCCAGAGGTGACCAATGGTTCTCCTAAATCGTGGTGATTGTGGTTGTGTCGTCAGTAACGGAAGTAGTTTTCGGTAGGGTTTCACCAGCGAAAAACGCAGGGTGTTTGATGCGCGTCCAGATCATCAGGACCACACCGAGGAGTAAAACACCCATACCTAGGATAAATACCATGCCGATACCGCCCAGGGAAGTGCCGGAGCCATACGAGGGGTCGATCGAGTCGATCGCGGTCTGGAAGAACATGACCAACAAGACCACACCACCGATACCGGGAAATAGGCCGCGGAAGAGGAAATCGCGCACGGAGCCGGTGAGTTCTTTGCGGAAGTACCACACGCACGCCATGGCAGTGATCCCGTAGTAGAAGCAGATCATGAGCCCAAGCGCGGTGATGGTGTCCCACAGGGCGTTTTCACTGATCAACCGGGTGATTGTGTAGAAACCGCCGGTGGCGACCGCCGAGACGATGGTGGCAACCGATGGGGTGCGGAACCGCGGCGAGATTTTGGAAAACGCCGGCGGGAAGGCCTTGTAGTAGCCCATGGCCAGGATGGTTCGGGACGGGGAGATCATGGTGGTTTGTAGGGATGCAAAGGACGAGGCAAGGATCGCGACCGACATCAAAATAGCAAATGGTCCAAGGATCGGACCGGACAGTGCTGCAAAGATCGATTCCTGGTTATCAGGGTTGCCCGCGCCTAAACCTTGATCTCCGATGCCGGCCCAGGCGATGACGCCGACGGTCACCAGAATGTACAGGGTGATAATGATCAAAATGGTCAGGGTTGCTGCCCGCCCCGGAGTTTTTTCTGGGTTTCGGGTTTCTTCATTCATGGTCAGTACCGCGTCCCAGCCCCAGAACATGAAGATCGACAGCGACAGACCGGCTGCAAAGACCGAGAAATCTGTGATTTCCAGCGGGTTGAACCAGTCCAGGCTGACCGGCGTGGCGTCGAAGGCCTGACCATTATTGACCTGCACCAGTGCAGCGACAACAAACGCCGTGAGAATTAATACTTGGAAGGTGACCAGGAGGTACTGCAGCTTCTGGGTGGTATCCAGGCCACGATAGGCTACCCAGGCGGCAATCGCGGTAAAGATCAGCGTCGTTGGAATATTGATCCACAAATTCTGGGTCCACAGCGCGATATCGGGGTTGGCGAGCACTTGCGACAAGAGTATGTAGAAAAAGTCGACGGCCACCGCCGCCAGGTTGGACAGCACGATAACGGTTGCTGCGATCAGACCCCAGCCATTCATCCATCCGATCCACGGGTTGAAAGCTTTGGCGCTCCAGGTGAACGAGGTGCCGGAGTCGGGCACGCGGTTGTTGAGTTCCCGGTAGCCGAAGGCCACCAGCAGCATCGGGATGAAGCCGACCAACAGGATGGCTGGAACCTGGGTGCCGACGGTGGAGATGGTCGGTCCCAGTCCCGAGGTCAGCGTGTATGCCGGGGCAATACACGAGACCCCGATGACGGTCGCGCCGATGATACCAATCTGGCCGGTTGCCAGGCCTTTGGCCGAGCGGCCTCGTTCTGGTGTTTTGCCGGATGGCGCTGAGCTTGGGGTGCTCAGGGGAGGGGAGGTGCTCACGAGATACCTCTTTCGGTTCAGGTCGCCGGATTCGAAAGCTGAGTCCGAGACTGCTAGGTGGTCTCCGCTGGGATGACCATCATGGGGGATGGGATGTGTCGCAAAATTTTGGCGGCGGTGGCGCCTAAGAATGTGTGTTGCTCGGAGGCGAGTCGTGATGAGCCGAAGATGACCAATTCGTGTTCCATCCAGGTCAGCTGGTCGACGGCGTCGTGGACGTCTTTGCCGGTGGCTACGACCGTGGAAGCCTGATGATTGGCCACCATGTCGGCAGCTTGGGCGGCGAGTTGTTCGTTGCCGAATTGTTCAACCTGCGCGATCAGATCTGCGGTGTTGATGCCTTCGGGCAAGAAATCGGCTTGATTTTCATCTAGGAACAGCAGCGACACCAATCGCAGCGGTAGGTTGAAGGATTCGGCCGCCAGCAGCGCGTAGTGAATGACCGCTTCCGCGCCGGGGCGTGCACCGAACATCGCGGTGAACCACGAAAGTTTGTCTTGGTTCTGGTACCCGCCCGGGGCCAGCACAACGGGAACCGGGCTGGAATGTAGCAGCGTGGTGGCCGTCGTTCCGAGTCGGAAGCGCCGCAATAGCCCGCCGCGTCGACCGCCCAGGACGATGGCCGAGCCGTTGAGCTGTTCAGTCGCCGTGAGTAGGCCGGCGGCGTCGGAGGAATCGGTGATGGTGTGGATACTGCTGCTGATGTCAGCAGGTAGGGAGGCTTGGGCTTGTTCGAGCCACTCGCGCACCTGTTCTTGAATGATTGGCATGTGCCCGCGGTCCGACGGATAGACCGCAGCATACAAATTGTCCTGGGGGACCACGGTCACAAGGTTCAGGTGAGCGCCCGAAGTCCGAGCCATGGCTATTCCAAGGTTCAGTGCATCGCGGCCGGCGTCGGTTGCGGTGTAGGCGATGACCAGGTTTCGGAATGTGGGAGTGTTCATTGCAGCCTCTCAAGAATGCGGCGGGCCACGAGTTCGCCCTGCCGAACTGCGCCGTCGACGTGTTGGTAGCCTTCGGCGGCAATATCAGAGCAGGCGTAGTAGATCGAACCGGTTGGGCGGTTCTGCAGGTGACCCCAGCGGCTTAGCCCGCCAAGGTCATAGCTGGTGGCATAAGCGCCGCGGGTCCATTCCTCGGCGGCCATGTCCGATAGGAAAAACGCGATCGGATCCAGGGCTTCATCGCCTAAGTAGACA
>Ga0079226_10003805_pt1 | contig 11563 bp, 11 predicted proteins | sample Poulit2014_FD_76345 | JGI IMG/M metagenome (GOLD analysis project Ga0079226, IMG submission 76345) | Agricultural soil microbial communities from Georgia to study Nitrogen management - Poultry litter 2014 | ecosystem: Environmental > Terrestrial > Soil > Agricultural land | place: USA: Georgia...
CTTTTATGTGATATTAATGTAGGGTTAGCCAATATAACAAAGGTTGTAAATCTATCACAAAGTTTACTAAAAACATTTTTAGACAAATCTTTTCTATTAATCTGGCTATTTTACCTTCCTTCCCAAGTGTTACTTGCATTAAGTGGATATAAGTATTTTCATAAGTTTTAGCTTAATATATTTGTGAAATTAGTTGTAAGAAATGGAATATATGTTAGGAACACTTTAAATTATAATTTGGAAAAGTTTAAATATAAAGTATTGGGAAAACTTTGATAAAAACCTTCTGTTGACTCCTTCCATATAAAATTATATACTTTAATTAATGTTTAAAAGTTAATATTCAGTAAAGGTACAAGGAAGTATAGGAAAACACTTTTTTGTTTAAAAGGGAAGCAGATGAAAATTCTGTACGGTCCCGCCGCTGTAATGGTGAGGAATTTTATATTTACCACTGAGAATATCGGGAAGGTTTAAAATTCCTATAACCCAAAGTCAGAAGACCTGCCTTTACTTACTCGCCAAAAACTCTACGGAGGATAGGGGGTGCCTTTGCAATCGACTTGCGAGTAAAATCGATTAGTTTTGTTGTGTCTCCTAAGGGAAAAAAGGTTAGGAGTTTTTTGTTGTTAAAAGATGTAAATATAATTGAAGTTACAATAAGAAATAATGAATTATAAAAATAAATGATTACAAAATAAATAATTACAAACTGAGAAATTATTTATTATAGTAAACCTATTATTAATTTTGCTAATGAAAAGGATTTTATTTGGAATAAGGGAAATATAGTAATTTTTATTATGTAAGGGGGCAAAATATGAACAAAAAAATTAAGGAATATTTATTGATTACAATTGGCATGGTTATGGTTGCAGCCGGGATGTATTTTTTTCTTATGCCTAATAATTTAGCAGTTGGGGGAGCTAATGGTATAGCGGTTGTTCTACATTATTTTATACCTAGTATGTCTGTAGGATTTCTTATGATACTCATTAATATATTATTATTTATAATAGGTTTTATATTTATTGGAGCAAATTTTGGAATTAAAACAATTTATGCAAGTTTAGGAGTTTCAGGCTCTGTTCTGTTGTTAGAAAAAGTTGTTCCCATGACAGGACCCATATCAGAGGATCTTTTAATCCAATTATTCTTTGGAATTTTAATATCTGCCATAGGCATGGGAATAGTTTTTAATCAAAATGCCTCCACTGGAGGTACAGATATAATTGCAAAAATACTAAATAAATTTTTAGGTATTGAATTAGGAAAGGGAGTTTTATTTTCAGACCTTTTTATTATATTGATGGCTGGCTTTGCTTTTGGACCAGAACTTGGAATGTATTCCTTATTTGGAGTAATAATAAATGGATTTTTAGTAGATGCAACCATTGAAGGATTAAATATATATAAAGAGGTTAATATAGTTAGTGATTATAACAATGATATAAAGGATTATATAGTTACTAACTTAGAAAGAGGAGCTACTTTATATGAGGCAAAGGGAGCATTTACTGATAGCAAAAAAGAAGTGCTTGTAACTGTAGTAGATAGAAAAGATTTTATCCGGCTTAAAAACTTTATAAAAGATGTAGATGGAAATGCTTTTATAACGGTAAATCATGTAAATGAAGTATTAGGTGATGGGTTTAAAAATATACAGGATTAATATAGAAGTAATAGAAACTATCCAGAAATGGATGGTTTTTTACCTTTAATGGTGTGAAAATTTTGACATTTAATTGCTAATTTAATATTAAACTGTCTAAAGATTAGATAATAAGAAAAGACATGATGAAAAATGTAAGAAAATATTTATTGTATAGCCTTAATGACAATGGTAAACTTATGTAAAGAACTACAAGGAGGGATATTGTGAATAGAAAAAGAATTATGATTTTAGTTTTTTTGTTAACTTTAACATTTTCCTTACCAGTTTTTGCAGAAGGGGAAACATCTGTTGACTTTGGTTGGTTATCAATTTTACCTCCATTACTAGCTATTGTCCTAGCATTTATAACAAAACAAGTATTAATTTCACTATTTTTAGGAATTTTTGTTGGTGCCACAATGTTGGTAGGTTGGAATCCATTTTATGGTTTCTTAAGAACTCTTGATAATTATCTAGTAGGTTCTTTGTCAGATTCCTGGAATGCATCTATAATTATCTTTTTATTAGCTATAGGTGGAATGGTTGGAGTAGTGAACAAAATGGGTGGAACTATGGCGATTGCAGAAGCGTTAGGAAAAAAGGCTAAAAATCCTAAAACCGCCCAACTTTATACTTGGATACTTGGAATACTAGTGTTTTTTGATGATTATGCTAATACACTAATTGTTGGACCTACTATGAGGCCTTTAACTGACAAGAACAAGGTTTCTAAGGAGAAGTTTTCTTACATTGTTGATTCAACAGCGGCACCTGTTGTAGGACTTGCTTTGATTTCAACCTGGGTGGGATATGAAATCGGTGTAATTAGAAATGTCTATCAACAATTGGATATTGAGGCTAATTATTATGGTGTTTTTTTAAAGACTCTTCCTTATAGTTATTATTGTATTTTTGCACTAATATTTGTTTTAATATTAATATTGTTAGAAAGAGATTTCGGTCCAATGTATGAAGCAGAGAAAAGGGCTAGGTTAACAGGAAGGTTAAATGCTAAGAAAGCTAAACCTATGACTAGTGACGAAATTACAGATATGGAAGTTAGAAAAGATATTAAGCTAAAAGCATCTAATGCTATTGTCCCGATACTTACTTTAATTATAATAGCATTTATAGGTCTCTGGTACAATGGCTATACCTTAACTGAAGAGACTGTAAATCCTTTTACTATGGAAGGGCTGAGAATTTGTTTTGGGAATTCAGACTCCAGTATTGTTTTATTATGGGCTTCTATTGTGTCAAGTATTGTTGCTGTGGTAATGGGAGTGGTACAAAAGATATTTACTGTTGATGAAGCTATGGATTCTTGGGTAGCTGGTGCAAAATCTATGGTAATGGCTTGTATGATATTAGTATTGGCTTGGTCCCTTGGAAGCGTTACAGGAGATGTGGGAACGGCTGAATTTTTAGTAGGACAGGTTTCAGATACAATCCCCTTTGCTATCTTACCTGTAATTATATTTTTCCTATCAGCATTAATTTCTTTTGCAACAGGGACTGCTTGGGGAACTATGGCAATAGTTATACCATTAGCAATTCCAATGGCCTATGCTTTTGTACAAAAAGGAGGAGATCCTAATATGATGAATGTCGTCTTGGGAACTGTATTATCTGGTGCTATATTTGGGGATCATTGTTCTCCAATATCAGATACTACCATAATGTCATCTATGGCTTCAGGAGCAGATCATTTAGACCATGTAAAGACGCAAATGCCTTATGCCATGGCTGTAGCAATTGTTTCCGGTTTTAGCTATATATTAGCAGGATTTTTACCAGTTCATCCTATAGTAATACTATTAATAGGTACGGCTATACTTGTAGGGTTTATTAGGTTATTTGGTAAATCTGTAAAGGAAGAAGATTTAAAAAGAGAAGCTATTTTGAAAGAAGAATAAAAGTATAATCTAGTCCTCTATTAACTTAGGGGACTTTTTCAAATGTAAGTAATATGATAGAATCATAATTGTTGTTATAGTTATATGATTACTAGGAGATGGAAGATTTAATGGAAAAAACTATATAGAAAGATAGGAAGTTTTTAAAGGTAATGTTGGCAATTGCAGTTCCAATTGCTTTGCAAAATTTAATAACTTCTTCGTTGAATATGATTGGTACACTAATGATTAGTAACTTGGTAATGCTAGTATTGCTTGGGTAGGTCTTGCAAATCAGGTGTTTTTCCTATACATATTTATGATTTTTGGAATTAATAGTGATTCATCAAAATGTTTAATGGTACTATAATTGTTGGTGTTTTAAGAGATGGGGAGAGATACCAAGTTTTCTATGTTGCTAGAAATGGCATCAGTATGGTTAGTAGCAGTACCTTTAGTTTTTGAATTTCTAGTTCATATAGTTTTAGCTTTAGTTGCTTTAGAGGAAGTAGTGAAAGCTATAATTAGCATACCTAGATTAATTTCGAAAAAATGGGTAAGAAATGTAATAGATAATATGTAATATAAAATAAAGATTAAGGGAAAATATTAATGATAATAGTAAAATTATTCTATAGCTATAATATATTAAGTTGTTTCTAATATATAGAATTTATTTATTAGGATAATTATTGTATGACATAAGAAACGGAGGTGTAACTGTGAAAGAAATAGTTTTAGCAGGAGGATGTTTTTGGGGTGTAGAAGAGTATATGTCTAGGGTAGATGGAGTTGTAGAAACAAAAGTTGGATATGCCAATGGAACCAAACCTAATCCTACCTATGAAGAAGTATGTACTAGTACTACTGGTCATGCCGAAGCTTGTTATGTGAAATTTGATGAAAATATAATTTCTTTGAAAAGTTTACTTTATAAATTTTGGAATATTATTGATCCAACGTTAGTAAATAGACAAGGGCCAGATATAGGAAATCAATATAGAACAGGGATTTACTATATAGATGAAGAAGATCTTTCTATTATTAAAGAGATTTTTAAGGAAGAACAAAAGAAGTATGATGAGCCAATAGTTACTGAAATAGAAGAATTGAAAGTATTTTATGATGCAGAAGAATACCATCAGAAATATTTAAAAAAGAACCCAGGTGGTTACTGTCATATTAATTTAGATTCATAGAAAGGGGATTAATTATGAAAATTGTAGTGTTAGAATCTTTGGGACTTCCTGAAGAAGAGGTCAGAAGTATTGCAAAACCTATTACAAATAAGGGCCATGAATTGGTAGTTTATGAAGATAAAACTGAAGATATTGAGGTTTTAAAAGATAGAGTTAAGGATGCGGAAATATTAGTAATAGCTAATATGCCCTTAAAAGGTGAAGTTATTTCAGCAGCAGAAAATTTAAAAATGATTTCAGTAGCTTTTACTGGTGTTGATCATGTAGACCTAGATGTATGTAAAGAAGAGGATATTAAAGTGTCTAATGCTGCTGGTTACAGTACATCTTCTGTTGCAGAATTAGCTTATGGTCTTATAATTTCTTTATTAAGAAATATAGTACCTTTAGATGAAGTAACTAGACTAGGGCAAACTGCGGCAGGTTATAGTCAATTTGATCTTAGTGGGAAAAATTTAGGTGTAATAGGTACTGGTGCCATTGGAAGTAAGGTAGCAGAAATTGGCTTAGCTTTTGGTTGTAATGTATTTGCTTATAATAGAAGTGAAAAAGATGAACTTAAAAAGTTAGGGGTAAAATATTTAACTTTAGATGAACTATTAAAAGAAAGTGATATTGTAACCATTCACTTACCTAATACAAAGGAAACAGAAGGATTAATAAATAAAGAAAAAATAAGATTAATGAAACCTACTGCCTTACTTATAAATACAGCTAGAGGCCCTATAGTGGATAATAATGCTTTAGCGCAAGCTTTAAAAGATGGAAAGATTGCTGGAGCAGGGGTAGATGTTTTTGATATGGAACCACCGCTACCAAAAGATTATCCATTACTAAATGCACCTAATATTGTTGTTACACCTCACATAGGATTTGCTACAAAAGAAGCTATGATAAGGAGAGCTTATATTACTTTTGAAAATATTTCTAAATGGGAAGAAGGAAAACAACAAAATATTATTTTATAGATTAAGATTAAAAAGGGGTTGCTCCCATGGGCACCCCTATTATAAATCTTTTTACCTAATATTTATTAAGTAAGTTTTTTATACTTTCTAAAGTTAAGTCTTCATAGCTATCAACTACAAAGTCTGCTCCAGATAAATCTTGAGTACCGGAATTTTTATTTTGTAATCCAATACATTTCATTCCAGCTGATTTTGCTGCAAGAACACCATTTCTTGCATCTTCAATAACCAAACAATTTTCTGGTTTGATATTCATATACTTTGCAGTAGTTAAAAATATTTCAGGATTTGGTTTTCCCTTTAAAACTTCCTCGCCATTCATAAATATATCGATATATTTAGTTAAATTATACTTTTCTTTAACTGATTCTACAGCATCTCTGTTATTTGATGAAGCTAGTCCCAGGTTATAACCTTCATTGTGCAGGGATTTCATTAACTCTAAAACATTATTTACTAAAGGAATTTCGTCAAGATTTTCTATAAATCTTTTTCTTTTTATATTGATTAATTCTTCTACTGAAAGCTTTATGTCAAATTGTTTCTTAAAAGTATTCCACATGTGGGCATCAGTAGTACCAATAAAATTGTCGCGATTTACATCTAAGTAATTTCCACCCATTTCTTCTAGTAATTCTTTTTCAAGCTTAAGATGTATAGGTTCACTGTCAATAATAACGCCATCCATATCAAAAATTATTCCTTTCAAAATCTCACTCCTTCATTTATTAGAAAATGGTTGACACAATATATAGTTGTTTGATATTATTGAATAACAAAATGTAGTTATTTAATAATATCATCAATAGTTATGATATCATAAAATGTTAAAAAAACAATTAGCAAGGAGGCTTTTTTGTGATAACGAAAATTAAAAAAAGAGATGGTAGAGAAGTAGCTTTTAATATAGAAAAAATTGCAAATGCTATTTTTAGAGCTGCCCAAGCTGCTGGTGGTCAAAATTATGGTACCGCTTTAGATTTAGCAGAAAAAGTAGCCAATTGCTTGGAAACAAAATATGTAAATAAGGTTCCAGGTGTTGAAGATATTCAAGATATGGTAGAAAAAGTATTAATAAAAAATGGTCATGCAAAGACTGCAAAGGAATACATACTTTATAGGGCTGAAAGAACTAAAGCTAGAGAAATGAATACGAGACTTATGAAAGTATTTCAGGATTTAACCTTTAAAGATGCTAAGGGTAATAATTTAAAAAGAGAGAATGCAAACATAGATGGAGATACAGCTATGGGAACCATGTTAAAATATGGTTCCGAAAGTGCGAAACAATTTTATGATTTATTTATGTTAAATCCAAAACATTCAATGGCCCATAAAAATGGAGATATACATATCCATGATCTAGATTTTCTAACTTTAACCACTACTTGTTGCCAAATAGATATAGTGGATTTATTTAAAAATGGTTTTTCTACAGGCCATGGTTATTTAAGAGAACCAAAAAACATTGAAAGTTATGCAGCATTGGCCTGTATTGCAATACAAGCTAATCAAAACGATCAACACGGGGGTCAAAGTATTCCCAACCTTGATTATGGCTTAGCTATAGGTGTTAGAAAAACTTATAGAAAATTATATAGACATAATTTAATAAAGGTACTGGAAATTTTAGCAGAGGATTTTAATGTAAAAGATGAAATAACAAATATATTCGAGGAAATAGAAAAAGAACATAATTTAATTCCATCAATGGACAATAATGAAAGATACTTAAATATAGAGTTTGAATATATATCCAAATATATAGGGGATGAAAAGACAATTAAAAAGGCACAAGAGTTTGCATTAAAGAATGCGTTAAGTGAAACGGAGAGAAGAACATTCCAAGCTATGGAAGCTCTTATTCATAATTTAAATACTATGCATAGTAGGGCTGGGGCTCAAATTCCTTTTAGTTCTATAAATTATGGTACAGATACATCTGTTGAAGGTAGAATGGTAATGAAAAATCTTCTTCTTGCTACAGAGGCAGGTCTTGGAAATGGAGAAACTCCTATATTTCCTATTCAAATCTTCAAAGTTAAGGAAGGGATAAACTATAATCCAGCTGATCCTAATTATGATTTATTTAAATTAGCTTGTAAAGTAAGTGCAAAAAGATTGTTTCCAAACTTCTCATTTTTAGATGCACCGTATAATTTACAATATTATAGGCCTGGAGATCCAAAGACGGAAATGGCATATATGGGATGTAGGACGCGGGTTGCAGCTAATAACTATGATAAGACCAAAGAAATTATTTCTGGAAGAGGAAATTTAAGCTTTACTACTATTAATTTACCACGCTTAGGGCTTAAAAATGTAGGAGATAAAGAAAGTTTCTTTAGGGATTTAGATAAGACTATAGATATAGTTATAGGTCAATTATTAGAAAGATTTGAGATTCAAGCTAGTAAAAAAGTTAAAAATTATCCTTTTCTAATGGGGCAGGGAGTATGGTTAGATTCAGATAAATTAGATAATGAAGATGAAGTAAGAGAAGTAATAAAACATGGAACATTAACTACAGGCTTTATAGGATTAGCAGAATGTTTAAAAGCTTTAATAGGGGAGCATCATGGTGAAAGTGAAGAGGCACAAGAACTAGGACTAGAAATAATAGGACATATGAGAAAAAGAATGGATGAAGCTAGTAAAAAATATAATATGAATTTTTCTTTAATAGCTACACCAGCAGAAGGTACTGCCGGGCGTTTTGTTGGAATGGATAGAGAAATTTTTGGAGAAATTGAAGGCGTAACAGACAGGGAATACTATACAAATAGTTTCCACGTGCCTGTATATTATGAAACTAATTCTTTTAATAAAATAAATTTAGAAGCACCTTACCATGAGTTAACTAATGGTGGGCATATTACTTATGTAGAATTAGATGGAGATCCAAGCCAAAATTTAGAGGCATTTGAAAAGATAGTTAGAGCTATGAAAGAGGCAGGAGTAGGTTATGGTTCTATTAATCATCCTGTTGATAGGGATCCGGTATGTGGATATACTGGAATTATAGGGGATGAATGTCCTAAATGTGGTAGAGAAGAAGAGGATATTAAGTTCCAAAGGATTCGTCGTATAACTGGTTATTTAGTAGGAACCCTAGATAGATTTAATGATGCAAAAAAAGCTGAAGAAAAGGATAGGGTGAAACATTTCTCATGCTAAGAATTGCAGGTATTAATAAAGAATCTATTGTAGATGGACCAGGTATAAGGTTAGTAGTATATACTCAAGGTTGTAAGCATAATTGTGTTGGATGCCATAATCCGGAGACTCATTCCTTTGATGGAGGGCAATTAATATCTATATATGAAATATTTAATATGATAAAGGGAAATCCACTATTAGACGGGATTACATTTAGTGGAGGGGAACCTTTTGAACAGGCGGAGAAGGTAGCTATTTTAGGAGAAAAGGTTAAAAAAACAGGTTTAAATGTTGTCACATATACAGGATATATCTATGAGGAAATACTTGGACAATTACCTAAGAATAAATCTTGGGAAAGATTATTAAACTGTACAGATATTTTAATAGATGGTCCTTTTCAAATAGATAAAAAAAGTTTAGAATTAAAATTTAGAGGTTCTTCAAATCAAAGAATAATAGAAGTGAGTCACTAGGGAAGGTCTGAGACCACTGAAATAACCGATGAAATGAAAATAGCTGCAGCTTATGCAATTGGAAATATGGTTAGTGGGGAAGAAGTAAGAGAAAATTTTATTATTCCTGATGCTTTAAACAGAAATGTAGCCAAGGAAGTTGAAAAAGCCGTAAAAAATGCAGCAGTGAGTTGGTAGGGACGGTCCTAACCGACTCACTTTTTTATTTGATATGAATTACAGAATATGAATATAATAAAAATTTACTCATAATTTATAAATAGATATAAAAAAACTTGCAGTTTTATGACTTTATAGATAAACTAAACTAATAGCTTTAATATATTAACTAGATGGAGTGTAAAGAATATAATCTGATAAGTTAGGAGGTCAAGATGGAAGGAAATAATAAGGATTACAGTAAATTTGGTTCAAAATTTGGATTCATACTATCATGTGTTGGTTCAGCAGTAGGTATGGCTAATATTTGGGCTTTTCCTTATAGGTTAGGGAAATATGGAGGAGCCGCATTTTTATTAGTTTATTTATTTTTTATTGCTTTATTTTCATATGTTGGATTATCTGCTGAATTTGCCATTGGTAGAAGGTCAAAAACTGGCACTCTTGGTTCTTATGAATATGCCTGGGAGTCTAGAAATAAAGGAAAATTTGGTCGTAAACTAGGTTGGATACCTTTACTAGGGTCTATGGGAATAGCCATAGGATATGCTATAATAGTAGGGTGGGTACTTAGATCATTAGCAGCTTCAGTGACAGGTTCATTGTTTCAAATTGATTCGGCGGAGTTTTTCTCTCAAGCGGCAGGTAGTTTTGGGAGTTTACCATGGCATATTATGATAGTCATTGTTACATTAATGACACTTATGCTAAGTGCTAAAAGTATTGAGAAGTCTAATAAAATAATGATGCCAACCTTCTTTATATTATTTATTATACTAGCCATTAGAGTTGCATTTTTACCAGGGGCAATTGAAGGCTATAAATATTTATTTATTCCCGATTGGTCATTTTTAGGTAATCCTATGACTTGGGTTATGGCTATGGGGCAAGCATTTTTCTCTTTATCTGTAACTGGTAGTGGTATGATTGTATATGGAGCTTATCTAGATGACAAAGAGGATATAGTCCATGTAGCAACATTGACAGCTGTATTTGATACAATTGCGGCAGTAATTTCCGCTCTTGCAATTATTCCAGCTTGTTTTGCTTTTAATATTCCACCAAATGCAGGACCACCGCTAATGTTCATTGTTATACCAAAGATACTAGGGCAGATTCCAGCGGGGAGATTTTTTGCTATATTATTTTTCTTATCAGTGGTATTTGCAGGAATTAGTTCTCTTCAAAATATGTTTGAAGTGGTAGCAGAGTCATTAGAAAATAGATTTAAATTAGATAGAAAAAAGGTTCTTGTATTATTGGCAATAGTATGTTTAGGCATAGGAATATTTATAGAGGCTGAACCTAAGGTTGGAATGTGGATGGATGCAGTTTCTATATATGTTATTCCGTTTGGTGCCGTTTTAGGAGCATTTTCTTGGTATGTAATTCTAGATAAAGAAGAGCTGCTAAATGAGTTAAACAAAGGCAGTCAAAAAACATATGGTGATACTCTTGTTAAAATAGGAAAATACGCCTATGTTCCAATAGCAGTGGCAGTATTTATATTGGGAATAGTATTTGGAGGTATAGGCTAAAACTTTTAATTATAAATATTAAATAAATAGGGGGTATTTATAATGGAAAAGAAGTACATGCCAGAACCGTATAAGGTAAAAATGGTAGAACCTTTAACAATTTTACCAAGAGAAGAAAGAATTGAAGCTATGAAGAAAGCAGGTTATAATACATTCTTATTGAATTCAGAAGATGTATATATTGACTTGCTAACTGATAGTGGGACAAATGCTATGAGTGACAGACAATGGGCAGGACTTATGGTAGGAGATGAAGCCTATGCAGGAAGTGAAAACTTCAAACATTTAGAAAAGACAGTAGAAGATATTATGGGCTTTAAATATGTAGTGCCAACCCACCAAGGTAGGGGTGCTGAAAATCTACTGTCACAGATTTTAGTAAAACCAGATACCTATATACCAGGAAATATGTATTTTACTACTACAAGGGCTCACCAAGAAATGAATGGTGGTACATTTGTAGACGTAATTATTGACCATGCTCATATTTCAGACAATCCAGATGTACCTTTTAA
>Ga0079226_10003806_pt1 | contig 11555 bp, 7 predicted proteins | sample Poulit2014_FD_76345 | JGI IMG/M metagenome (GOLD analysis project Ga0079226, IMG submission 76345) | Agricultural soil microbial communities from Georgia to study Nitrogen management - Poultry litter 2014 | ecosystem: Environmental > Terrestrial > Soil > Agricultural land | place: USA: Georgia...
ATCCATAGCAGACTTAGATCAACAAATTGCTTGGAAAGACTAAATGAAGAGGTTAGAAGACGTGAAAAAGTAGTTAGGATATTTCCTAATGAAGATTCAGCCATTCGCTTAATAGGCGCAATCATCATTGATATCAATGAGGATTGGATCACATCGTCTAAATTGTATGTTAGAATGAAATAGTAAATATTGTGCTAGTAAATTTTACACAATATTATGGACTTGACTAGGGAATAGCGGAAGTATTTAATAAAATTAATTACGTCAACCAATATGATTTTGGTGATTTAAATTCTATAATTGATTTATGTGATATAGAAGATTATCTAAACGATATAGATGATAAAAAAATTTTATATATAGGTAAGGTTTTTTTTCATATTTATATAAGCATGGGAATGGTGAGCAATTTCTATCGATATCCAAAAATCAAACTAAAGAAAACTTATTAAATACGTATGGTAAATTAGCCCTTAGTGCTGAAAGTTTTACCTTAGATTACTTAAAAGGAAGTGAGGTTTTATGAACATTATAAAAGACTTTTTCAAATTTAATAAAAAATACTCATTGCTAATAGTTTTCTTATCAGTTGGATTAGGATTTTTAGGCTTTTATTTAACTAAGTTAGTATTTGATATATCAAGTTTAGCTATAAAATCAGATGAGAAAATTATTAATGTTTTTATATTCTTTATGCTCAGCTTAGTCATTCAGAGATTTTTTAGGTCTTTAAATAAATACTTGCTAAGTAAAAAATCCTATAAAGAAGAAAGGACATATTATAATAATATATATCTGTCTAGGCCCTTGAGACTTAAAGAAAGTGAAAATCAGGCCTATCAGAATAAATACAATATGCTAAGAGATTTTTTAAAAAATAGAAAGTCCTATCTTATGAACTTATCTGATTTTATTATAGCTTTAGTCTTTATACTAGTTACATATACATATGTTTTAAATAAGAGCCTATACATATTTTTACTTTTTTTACTAACGGGGATTATATATATTCCCTTAAATATAAGTGCAAGTAAGCAAAATAAGTCAATATGGCCTAAGTACATGGCTAATATGAGAAAGGCCGACATATTTAATAAGATCTTAATAGATAGGGACCATTTATATGAAAGAAAATTATTTTCATATAAAGATTTCATCCAGGATAAATTTAGGTCATCATTTAAAGAAGCTAGGGGCTCTAACAAAAAACTGGGCAAAGGAAAATTTGCTTTTGATTTTTCCCTATCTATTGTATCAATACTTTCAACATTTTTACTTATATTAATTCTAGCTTTAATGCACCAAAGGTCAACTTTGATTTTTTCAGAACTTCTTTTAATTTTCACCCTAAAACTAAGAAGTGATAGCATAATCGAAGAAAGACTTTCCAAAATAGATTTATTTACTAAGTATAGTCAAGCTGTAGACCTACTTTCTACTATTAAGGATAAAGATGGTGGATATAGAAATAATATCTTAGATACTAAGGGTGATTTTAAGGTAGAATTTAAAAATGTATATTTTTCTTATCCTGGCTCTAGTGAATATATCATAAAAGATTTTACCTATAGCTTTACTTCGGAACTATCCTATCTAATAATAGGTGAAAATGGTGCTGGAAAATCAACTCTTATAAAGCTCTTGCTTGGGTTTTATAAGCCAAGCAGTGGCAGTGTTAAGATCAATGGGGTAGATGCCCATACATTAACTAGTGGTGAAAAAAGAAGGATATTTTCAACTCTTCTTCAAGACTCTAGCAAGTATCCCTTCACTATCAAGGAAAATATAGACCTATCTTTGGAGGATAAGGGTAAATATTCTAAAAATATAGAAAATATAAGCAAAGATTTTAAAGATGGCCTCAGTTCAAACCTATCTAAATTAAGTAAAAATCCGGTTGCCTTATCAGGTGGCCAGTGGCAAAAAGTATTCATCGAGAGAGTCTATGATGATCAGGGTAAAATATTAGTCTTAGATGAGCCTACTGCAAGCTTAGATCCTATAGCAGAGATAGAGTTTTATAAGACTATAGATGATTTTACAGTAAGTAAGCTAGCTATTTTTATTTCTCATAGGATGGGGATAGTACCGATATGTGATAAGATTCTTGTGTTAAAAGATAATAGATTAGTAGAAGATGGAAGCTATGAGGAACTTATGGATAGAAGAGAGGTTTTTTATGAAATTTACCAGTCTCAAAAAAAAATATACGAATAATTTAAAAAAAATAATAAGAGCATCTAAAGAGCTGTTAAAAATAGATAAAAGATCTTTCGTATTTTTATCTATAGTCGAAGCTTTATTTGTTTTGATAAATTTCCTATCTTTGCTTGTGCTAAATAGCTTGTTTCAAAGTCTAAGTTTAGCAAGAAATCTTGACTATTTTTCTTTAGTCTTAAAAATTTCTTTACTTTATATATTTTTACTGACCCTAATAAAGTTTAAGAGCTCATATATTAACTCATACTATCTTCAGTTTGTCTTGATGCCAAATTTTGAAGAAAAATTTAAAATCTATATGCAAAACTTAAGTAGCAATATCGATCCTATAGAATTTGAAGATAAGAAAATATATGAAAAGATTTATGAAGCAAGTGTTTCATCAACTAATATTTTTAGACTTGTAGAAATTTTTATAGAAAAAATAGCCTTGCTTATAAACTTTTTCCTAATATCAATTTTCTTTATGAATATTAGCATTTCATATATCTTGCTAATAGTTTTAAGTCTTTCGATAGGTTATTTAGAAAATAGGACTAGAAAGAATATTATAAATGAGAATAGAAGAAAAGTCTATGGATCTTCCCTTAAAAAATTACAGATGTCAGAGATATTAACAAGGCCAGCTTATGTTAGGGATAATGAAATTTATAACCTTTACTCTTTTTTAAGCTCCAAAGTATCTTATATCTACGATGAGTTTGAAAAGATAAGCAGAAAGATCTACAGAGATTTATTTTATAAGTCGTCAATGCTCGAGCTTTTATCAAGTCTACTAAATATCTGCCTATACTTTTACTTATTTTATAGGCTGATTTTAGATAGGGACTATAGCAATTTTGCGGTTAGTTTTTTTGCTATAAGGATGGTATTTTCGGCAAGTGAAAGATATTCAGAGCTTTCAAGCTATCAAAGTATCTTTATAAATATGACAGACCCATACTTTGACTTTTATAAAAAATATTTTGATAATCAAAAAAGTGATTTAACAGAAGAATTTAAAAACATCTTAGAGCTAAAGGATATAAGCTTTAAGTACCCAAACTCAAACTCCTATGCTATAGATAGGCTTAATTTAAAACTTGAAAGTGGGAAAACTTATGTGATAGTAGGAGAAAATGGTTCTGGTAAGACTAGTCTTGCAAGTATTATCCTTGGTCTTTACTATCCACAAGAAGGAGATATCTTATATGATGGTAAGAAAATAGATAAGCTTAATACTTTTTATGACAAAAGTGCTGTTTTTCAAAATTATGCAAGATACCCCCTATCTTTAGCTGAAAATATAAATATATCAGATATTAGCAAAGGAAGAGGGGAGGTTGTAGAGCTTTTAAATAAATCAGATTTTTTAGGATATGATTATGAAAAAAGTCTAGGTAAGGAAGTAGGAGAGGTAAATCCATCAAAGGGCCAGTGGCAGCAAATAGCTATATTAAGATCTATCTTTAGAGATAGGAATATAGTAGTATTTGATGAACCTACCAATGATATAGACCCACTTAAGGAGAAGAAGATTTTTGATTTTCTAGACTCCTATAAAGATAAGAGGACTATGGTAATTATTTCCCATAAGCTTCTTAGCGTAAAGCTAGCTGATGAGATAATTGTTATGGAAAATGGAAAAATCATCCAAAAGGAAAGCTTTGAAAGGCTAAAAAATCAAGATGGACCCTTTAAGAAGATGTGGGATGCAAAAAGTAGGGTCTATAAAGAAGGCGCTGAGTTTGAATACTAAGATATAAGCTAAATTTTAAAATAATCTAATGCCTAAGTTTTTATTAAGACTTAGGCATTAGATTAACTTCTTAGATTTGAAGTTTTATATTTTCATAATAGTATTTTTCATAAAGATTGAGACTATCTTTGAGAAGTTTTCTATTGATTTTATCCTACAAAAGTCCTGGCCGTAGATTAGCTTGGCGTTTTCTACATCTTCATCTTCTCCAGTGAATACTCCTAGAACTGATATTTCCTCACTTTTTATATTTCTAATCTCTTTTGCCGTATCTCTTACGGCTACATCTCCTACGTATTGTTCTTTTTCAAGAAGTTTAACTGTGTTGATATTGGCCTTTTCATCATTTGGTCTGCCGTCAGAAAGGATTATGACAATGTGTTTTTCATTCTCTTTAGTCTTATCAATTAGTTCATTTAAGACCTTAAAGGCTAGCCCGTCCCTATTTGATCCTGAGGCAAAGTATTTAAAAATCTCCTTATTATTGTGTTTTTCATTGTAGTCTCTAAAAAGGTTAAATACAGTGTGATCTCTTAGGGTTGAAAAAGACATAACCCTTATAGGAATACCTACCTCATCCATGGCTTTTTCTATAATATAGGCTTGGTTGGCTATTATTTCTTGCCTGTTGTGTTGGCTTGCAGATGCGTCTAAAAGTAGGTCTACCTTAAAAGTTGAGACGTCGTCGTTTTCTATATTGTCAAAAATATTAAAATCTTTAAGGACGCTTACTCTCCAGGCCTTTGTAGAATCTACAATTCCGTAGGGCTTACTTACTTCTTGAAAGTCTTCATAATTTGAAATTGCATTTTTAATTGTCTGGGAAAGTTCTTTTATGGACCTGTTATTGATGGCAAGATTTTTTTCTATATAGTCCTTGTTTTTCTCATAAACTTCATCCCTATTTTTTTTATAAAACTTGGCGTTAGGACTATCTGTGTAGACTCCCTTGGTAAAGTAAAGGTACTTGCCCGAGTGAACACCTGTTGCAAGTTTTTTCTCGAGAGACTTAACCTTCATTTCTGGGAAAACTGACTTGCCATAAAAATCTTCTATAAATTCATTAGTCCCATGATAGCCTTCTTTGTCAAGATTTAAAAGGATAAGGTGCTTATCCATGTCCTTATTTTTTTCTTCGAGATATATATTTCCTGTAAACTCAGCTGAACCAATGTTAAATTGGTCTTTGATAAATTCATCAGAAAATTCGAAATCCTTGCTATCTTTTTTTGAGTTTTTAAAGTCTTTGGGTTTCTTATCCTTGATCATTTCTTTAAGAAGAGATTCATTTTCTCTGGATTTTTCAAAGGTAAAATAGGTTTTAAAAACTTCGTTAAGTCTTTCTATAAGTTTTGTTGTATCAAGCTCATAAATTTCAAAAATATCCCTATAAATAGTCCTAAAAAAGGGCCCCTCAGTTATAGGTTTACCTAGGACTTGCCCGTAGTAGGACTTTTCGATTTGCTCTTTTAAGTCATCTGCCTCATGAAAGTTGTATTTTCTTAAGGCTTTTTTGGCAAAGTCTTTTCTTGATTTTTCGATAACTAGGTTATCTTTTACAAGAATCTTGTAGGCTATATCTTCCATGAGGAGATTGGTTATAAAGGAAAATTCTGGATAGAAGGGGCTTTCGGCTCTTAGGTAGTCAAAATATGAGTCTAAGATTTTAAAATCAAAAGTTTTAATTATAAGCCCCCTGGTCATATTTTTATAAAGCTCATCCATAGGGTAGGATTTTTGCGGGATAAAGTCATATTTTTCCGCAAAATCCCAAATGATATTATATTCCCTTATTTTATCAAAATTTTCACTCATCAAAGACACTCTCGTCTATTTTTTCAGGAATCTTTGTTTTTATTAAATCAAGAACCAAATCTCTTTCAAACCTGTCAAAAGACTTGTTAACAAGCCCCATCTTTATAGCATCAAAAGGATTTAGGCCGACTTTCATAGTTTCTATAGAACCGATTAGTCCTCTAAGGTCCACAGCCTTGGTTGAAATTTCATTATTTTCACTCTTAACCTGTAGAGAAATAAACATATCTATCATAGCCTTTCTATATTTTTCCTTAAGAGTCGGGAAGTTATCTTTAAGAAGGAGGTCAAGGTTAACTTTGGTAATATTTGGCACATTTATAATCATAAATCTTGAAGCAAGGGCTTCATTAAGCTCACGAGTGCCTACATAGCCGTAGTTCATGGTAGCAATAAATCTGGTATTTGGATCAAGACTTATCTTGTCAAAACCAGATATATCAATAATTCTCCTGTGGTCAAGGGAAGCGTGAAGGACTGAAATGGCTTCGTTTTTTGCCATATTTATCTCATCTAAAATTGCAAAGCCCCCTCTAATAGCTGCTTCATAAATAGGCCCCTTTCTAAAAGTCACCTCTCCATTTTTAAAGGTATCGGCTCCTATTAGCGAAGCAAAATCAGTATTTACATGGAAGGAAACATTATAGGTTGGTCTTTTAAATAGGTAGGAAAGATTTGAAGCAAGGACATTTTTCCCCGTAGCCTTAGCTCCTGTAAGAAGGATATTTTTGCCTGCAAGTAGGGCGGAAATGGCTTGCTCTAAGACTTCCTTGCCGTAGTATTTATACTCAGGCTTTATAATCCTGTCGTTATTATCTAGTCCGTTTTCTTTTCTATATTCCTCTAAAAGGGCAATCAAGTTTTCGTTTATGCCCTGGTCTTTTAAATATTCTATCATAATTCACCTCGGCTTTATTATACATTAAAGATTTTGTTTTATCATTACCTAGCTCTTTAGCTTAAGATAAATATGGACTTGTATTGATATAAATTTATAAATCTTCTTGACATAGTCCTAAATAGTACTATAATAATCATATTAGTTAACAAATAATTGTTTATTTATTTTAGAGAAAGAGGATTTATGGATTTTGAAGTTGATCCCATGTTCTCTATTTTTTCTTTGCTAAGGTGTGCAAATGGCCTAAATAAAGAAAGGGCGAAGTTTTATGGGCTAAATGACCTAGAAACTATCATCCTTATCAATATAGGTCTTATGGAAAATCCAACTCAAAAGGCCTTATCTGAAAAACTTGGGGCTCCCAAGCAGACTGTAAATAATATTATTAAGAGTCTTGAAGATGAGGGACTTATAGAACTTATTCCTTCAAAAGATGATAAAAGACTTAGGATTTTAAGGTTAACAGACCTGGGAGAGGAAAATAGGGACGAGAGATTAAAACCAATTAACGAATCAAATGTAAGAATGTATGAGAAATTGGGTCATAAGAAGGCAAGAGATATTAAAAATGCTCTTAAGCTTCTAAGTGATACAATTAGAGGAGATTTTATGAAGGAGGATGAATGGAAAGTATAAAAGAATTTTATAGGTCCTTTTCCTATATCAAACAGTATCTAGGGTCCTATAAGAAAAACAGAAATATTTCTAGACTTTTTACCAGTCTTGAAACAATCTTAGAGCTTGCTATTCCAGCTATCTTGGGGCTAACCCTAAATGAAGCTGTGAAAGGGCAAGACTTAAGTCTTGCAATTAAGTATGGACTTTTGATGGTAGTTTTATCCCTTATATGTATGTTTTTTGGTATGCAGGCAACAAAAAATGCCGGCATTGCCTCATCTGGCATGGGAGATAATGCAAGGCTTGCTCAGTATGAAAATATTCAAAAGTTTTCTTTTGAAGACCTAGATTATTTTGGAGTCCCATCTCTTTTGACAAGGCTGTCATCAGATACCCAGCAGATAGTTTCTTCAACCTTTGTTTCGACTAGGTTTGTAATAAAAACTGTGGCTATGGCTATTGTTGCCTTTATCTTGGCTCTTAAGTCAAGCTTAAAATTGTCACTTATATTTTTAGTAGCAGTGCCAATCTTATTCGCCCTTTTGATGGCACTTACTACCTACGCTATTCCAAAATTTAGGAAGGCTAGGTACCAATACGATAAGCTTAACCTAGTTATAGAAGAAAACCTAAAAAACATGCGAGTAATAAAGGCATTTTTTAGGAAAAAATACGAACTTGATAAGTTTGAAGTTCAAAATGATAAAATGTTTGAATACGCGGATGGATCTCAAGGGCCAATGTCCTTTGTATTTCCCCTTGCCAATGTAATATTATTTGCAACCTTTGTAGGAATTACTTATTTTGGTGGGGTTGAAATAATAGAAGGTAGGCTTGAAGTAGGAGATCTTGTTGCCTTTAATATGTATGCAACCATGCTTTTAGGCGCCTTTATAGGGATGAGTATGGTTCTTACCATGTTTATGTCAGCATCTCCTGGTATTACAAGGGTTGTTGAGGTTATTTCTAGGACGCCTTCCATGGCTAATGATGAAAAAATCGAAGGCTTAGAATTAGAAGACGGGTCAATTGATTTTGATAATGTTTCCTTCAAATACGAGGAAGATTCAGATTCTTACCAGCTTGAAGATATAAACATTCACATAAAAAGTGGAGAGTCTATTGGTATTTTAGGTCCAACAGGTTCTTCAAAATCAACCCTAGTCCAGCTAATACCTAGACTATATGATATAAGCAAGGGAAGTCTCAAAGTAGGAAATCATCCAGTAGAAACCTATGACTTAAAAACTCTTCGTGATGATGTAGCCATAGTTCTTCAAAAAAATACCTTATTTTCAGGTACTATTGCAGATAACCTAAGATGGGGAGATGAAGAAGCTAGTATGGAGGAAATCGAGCTTGCAAGTAAGATTGCCCAGGCAGATGACTTTGTAAAAGCCCGTCACGGTGAATATGAATCAGTTCTTGGCCAGGATGGTACAGGTGTTTCAGGTGGTCAAAAGCAAAGATTAACCATAGCCCGTGCCCTTCTTAAAAATCCTAAGATTTTAATCATGGATAACTCAACATCTGCAGTTGATACCAAGACAGAAACAGCCATAATTGACGGTATTAATAAGTTTAATAAAGACCTTACAAAGATAATTATTTCCCAAAGAGTATCTTCTTTTAAGTATGTAGACAGGATAATAGTTATGAATGAGGGAAAAATCGAAGCAATAGGTAGTCACGGCGACTTATATAAGACCAATAAGATTTATAGAGAAACAGTAGATATCCAAGAGCAAGGAGGTAAAGATGAAGAATAAATATAAAATGAATGATAAATCATATAGAAGAAAAGTTTCGTTTTCATCTATAGCAAGACTCTTATCCTACCTTTTTGCCTACAAGTGGCAGATGATTTTAATAATAATTTGTGTAATAGTATCAGCCCTTACTCAGATTTGGGGTGTCAATATGCTAAGGCCAATTATAGATAATTATATCTTAAAATCAGATGTATCTGGCTTAAAAAGAGCAAGCCTACAAATGGGAGCAATCTATGCAGTATCTGCCCTAACATCCTTTATCTATTCAAGACTAATGGTAAGGATCGGAGAGAAATCTATCAGAAACATAAGGATAGAGTTATTTGATAAGGTTCAAAAGATGCCTATATCTTTCTTTGACTCAAACAAGCACGGAGAGATTATGTCAAGGTTTACTAACGATACTGACGTTTTAAGCCAGGCTCTTGCAAACACAGTCCCAACCATAGTTAGGGCTACAATCATGCTTGTAGGTACAATCCTTGTTATGTTTAAATTAAGTTTTAACTTAACTCTTACCATGCTAGTAGGCCTTGCTATTTTATTACCAATCCTATCTAGGATTATATACAGGTCTTCTACAGCCTTTAGGCAAGGCCAGGGCAATGTTTCAAACCTTCAAGGTTTTTCTGAAGAAAGTCTATCTGGTCAAAAGGTTGTAAAAGTATTTTCTAGAGAAGAAGAAAGTCTAGAAACCTTTAGGAATAAGTCAGAAGATGTAAGGATTGCCTTCACCCGTGCCAATATCTATGCAGGTAGGATGATGCCATTTTTAATAAATATGGTAAATATTCTTTATGCAGCAATTACAGTTTACGGTGTATTCTTCACCATAAAAGGAAATATGACAGTAGGTGTTTTAGCAGCCTTTTTATCAAACATTAGGCAAATCCAAAACCCTATTACAAACGTAAGCCAGCAAGCCAATGCGGTTTTCCAAGCTATGGCTGGAGCTGACAGGATTTTTGAAATAATTGATATGCCAATTGAGGAAGATACTGGCTTTATCGAACTAGTCCACGCTGTAGAAAACCAGGACGGAACAGTAACAGAATGTGATGACCTAACAGGCCGTTATGCTTGGATGTGGGATGATGGAGATAGAAGACACTACAAGATGCTCCGTGGAAGACTTGAGTTTAAACATGTAGACTTCTCCTACGATGGTAGAAACCAAATCCTTAAAGATGTATCTTTTTATGCAGAGCCAGGAGAAAAAATTGCCTTTGTAGGATCAACTGGAGCAGGTAAGACTACCATAACCAACGTTATAACCAGATTTTATGAAATAGATAATGGATCAATCCTGGTAGATGATATAGATGTAAGAGATATCAAAAAAGATGCCCTTAGACGTGCCTTTGGTATGGTTCTTCAGGAAGTAAATCTCTTTACGGATACCATTGAAGGTAATATCAAATACGGAAGATTAAGAGCATCGGATGAGGACATTAAGTCGGCTGCTAGACTTTCTGGAGCAGATTCCTTTATAAAAAGACTCCCAGAAAACTATAACACTGAGATTAAGGGAGATGGTTCAAGCCTATCAGACGGTCAAAACCAGCTGATTTCAATATCAAGAGCAGCTATAGCAGAACCTGCCATGTTAATTCTAGACGAGGCAACTTCATCTATAGATACTGCTACAGAAAAAGATGTAACAGAAGCTATGGATAATCTAATGACAGGATCAACTTCTATAGTTATAGCCCACAGACTATCAACCATTCAAAACTCTGATGTAATCATGGTTATGGATAATGGTAGGATAATAGAACGTGGTAATCACGAAAAATTAATAAAAGAAAAGGGAACCTACTGGCAACTTTATACCGGTAAGCTTGAACTTGATTAAATAAGACCTCTCATTCCACTTAGGATTGGGAGGTTTTTGTGTCATAATAATTTTAGGAGATTGTATGTTTAAGATATTTGTGGTTGATGATAGCCAGATTATTTCAGAAAAATTAAAAACTGAGCTTGAAAAATGGGGCTTTAGAGTTATCCTTGCAGATAATTTTGAAAGAGTTTTTGATATTTTTAAAGGGGAAAAGCCGGACCTTGTGGTTATGGATATTGGTCTTCCATTCTATGATGGATATTTTTGGACAAGGAAAATTCGTGATATTTCAAATGTGCCTATAATATTTTTATCCTCAAAGGAAGATACCATGAATAAAATTATGGCCATGGAAATGGGAGCAGATGATTTTGTGAGTAAACCCTTTGAAATGGACCTTTTACTTGCAAAAATCAAGGCACTTTTAAGAAGAACTTACGATTATAAGGAAAGTTTATCCAGGCTTGAAATTAAAGGGCTAATCCTAGATTTAAAGTCCATGACTCTTATTTTTGGCGAAAAGAGTCTTGACCTATCTAAAAATGAATTTAAAATCCTAGAAACCCTTATGGTAAATAAGGGCAATGTTGTCTCTAGAGATAGGCTTATGACAAGTTTGTGGTCAACAGATATTTACATTGACGATAATAC
>Ga0079226_10003807_pt1 | contig 11554 bp, 9 predicted proteins | sample Poulit2014_FD_76345 | JGI IMG/M metagenome (GOLD analysis project Ga0079226, IMG submission 76345) | Agricultural soil microbial communities from Georgia to study Nitrogen management - Poultry litter 2014 | ecosystem: Environmental > Terrestrial > Soil > Agricultural land | place: USA: Georgia...
CGAGGCCCTTGACCAAATAAATGACGTACTCGGCCAGGTTGTCGGCGTGATCGCCGACCCGCTCCAGTGCCCGCAAGATGCCCATCACGTTGAGCACGGAGCCGATGGCACGGCTATCCTCCATCATGAAAGTCACCAGCGAACGCATGGCGCTGCCGTACTCATCATCCACCGTGTCATCGTCGCGTACCACCTGCAGCGCCAGCTCGGTGTCAAAGCGGGCAAACGCGGTGAGCGCATCGCGCAGCATGCGCCGTACCTGCTCACTGATATGCCGCACTTCAACCAGGCCACGCACGCTGTTACCACTCTCGATCAGCGTCAACGCATTACGCGCAATCTTGTTCGCCTCGTCACCGATACGCTCCAGATCCGAGGTGCCACGAATGACCGCCAACACCAGGCGCAAATCAGAGGCAGCCGGCTGGCGCCGCGCCAGCACCCGGGTACACTCCTCATCAATCTTCAGCTGCATGGCATTGACGTCAGGTTCGCGGTGACGCACCTTCTCAGCCAAGCGGCCGTCGCTATCGATCAGCGCCTGGATCGCTTCCTGCACCTGCTGTTCAACCAACCCACCCATGGTCATCAGCTGGGTCTTGAGCGCCTCCAGTTCCTGGTTGAACTGGCGCGAAATATGCTGGCTATGGGTGTCACTGGTAATGTCCATTTTCACTCTCCTCGGACGTGCTGCCCGGTCAGGCCATACGGCCGGTAATGTAGTTCTCGGTACGACGCAGGGCCGGATTGGTGAACAACCTGTCGGTAGGCGCGTACTCGACCAGTTCCCCCTCTTGCAGAAAAGCGGTGTAATCGGAAACCCGCGCCGCTTGCTGCATGTTGTGGGTCACCAGTATCAGCGTCAGCTGCGATTTCAAGGTACGAATCAGCTCTTCGATCTTGAGAGTCGAAATCGGGTCCAGTGCCGAAGCGGGTTCGTCGAGCAGCAACACCTCGGGACGTACCGCCAACGCACGAGCGATCACCAAACGCTGCTGCTGGCCACCGGAGAGCGCCCAGGCCGAAGTCCCCAAACGATCTTTCACTTCATCCCACAGAGCCGCTGACTCGAGTGCCCATTCCACCATGTCATCCATTTGCCGCTTGCGCATCCCGCCCTGCAAGCGTAAGCCGAAAGCAACGTTCTCGTAGATCGACATGGGAAAAGGGTTGGGCACCTGAAACACCATGCCGACACGACGCCTCAACTCATCCACCGCCACTTCCGGAGCGTGGATGTCCTGCCCTTCGAGCAGTATCCTCCCCTCATGGGTTACCTCTTCGTTGAGGTCATGCAACCGGTTGAGCGCACGCAACAGGGTCGACTTGCCGCAACCGGATGGACCGATAAAGGCTGTCACCCGGTGGCGCGGTACACGCAACGAGATATCTTTCAGCGCCGGCTCACCCTGATAGGCAAGCTTGAACCCCTCAATGCGAAAACAGCTGGCCTCGACGGAAAAGTCGACAACCGGTCCCGCAGCGACAGGCTGGTGTCCAGACGCGGTATTCATTAGCATCGAGTTCCTCATCACGCGCGTGGTCCTGCAGCGTATCGTGCCCGGAAATAATGCCGCAGAAATATGGCAGTCAGGTTAAGCAGCAGTATTACCACAATCAGCAGCAACGCCGTGGCATACACCAGCGGTAGTGCTGCCTGCACATCGCTGCCGTGAAAAGCCGTGTCGTAGATGTGATATCCCAGGTGCATGAACTTGCGCTCAAGATGCAGGAAAGGAAACTCGGTATCCAGAGGTACCTGAGGGGCCAGCTTGGCCACCCCCACCAGCAATAGCGGTGCGACTTCTCCGGCGGCTCGGGCCACCGCCAGAATCACCCCGGTGAGCATGGCGGGAATCGTCATTGGCAGTACCACCCGGGTCAGGGTTTCCAGTCGTGTTGCTCCCAGCGCCAACGCTCCCTCGCGTTGCGCCACCGGAATTCGCGCCAGCCCCTCTTCGGTGGCCACAATCACCACCGGCAGCGTCAACAGCGCCAAGGTCAGTGAGGCCCATAGCAACCCCCCGGTTCCAAAGGTGGGCGAAGGTAACGCATCACTGAAGAACCACTCATCCAGGGTCCCGCCCACCGCGTAAACGAACACGCCCAGACCGAATACGCCGTAAACGATGGACGGCACCCCCGCCAGATTGCGTACCGCAATACGCACGACATAGGTCAAACGCCCCTGATGCGCTACCTCGCTGAGATAGACCGCCGCCAGCACACCGAAGGGGGTCACCAGCAATGACATGAGCATGACCATCAACATGGTGCCAAAAATTGCCGGCCATACGCCACCAGCGGTATTGCCGTCACGTGGGCCTTCAACGAGAAAACGTCCAACCCCTTCGGCCCAGGCCACCAGTTTCTGTGGCACTGTCATGGCATTGGGCCGCCACGCTCGTAGAACTTCATCAAGGGGTTGCAGCAAGCGTCTGCCATCTGCGCTCTCGATCACCACAGCATGGCCCTGCATCGCTTGCCGCAAGCCACGTGCGTGAGCATTGGCCGCCGTCAGTGCCCGTTGCACTTCGCTCTCATTAGGTGCCATTTCCAGTTGGCGTATCAATGGCTGGATCTGTTTTTGGCGCAACCGATCGAGCTCTTCACGCAGGCCCTCCAGCTCGGCCAGGTGCGCCTGTAGCTGAGACCAGCTCGCTTGGGGCTTGGCCGCCAGGTCCATGCTGTCGGTATCGCCCAATGCCACCAGCCGGCCCATAAAATCACCGTGCAGTTGCCGTTCCAGGACCACCAGATCTTCGGGCCTCTCACTGGCAACAATTTCGTCCACCGCCAACCAGTGCCAGACATGGCCGTCAAGATCACGGTTAGCGGTGAAATAGAGCCGCTCCCTTCCCTGAGCACCTTCCAGCGGCAGCTCGCGTACTGCATATCCCGCCAGCACACGGCCGTCCGCGAGTTCGACTTGCTCTATCGCAGCAGGCCAGAAGTGGCCCAGGCCACGCACGATAATGAGCAGCAGCAAAGCGCCCAGCATTAATAGCGATAACGCTACACTGCCCGCAGCCAGCCATGCCCAGGGGCCTTCCGCCCGCGGTAGGCGCCGTCTATCAGACGACTGGCGTTTCATGATGCACTGCCGAGCCAGCGGTAGCGCCGCTGCAGCCGGTGTCTCACCACTTCCGCCAGGGTATTGACCAGAAAGGTGAAGAGAAACAGGGCCAGCGCCGCCAACAGTAATAATATGTAAGCATCACTACCCGGTACCGCCTCGGGTAGTTCTACGGCAATACCCGCTGCCATACTGCGCATGCCCTCGAAGGGACTCAGACTCATTAGCGCTGCATTCCCACTGGCCATTAACACGATCATGGTTTCCCCCACGGCCCGCCCGGCACCGATCATCACCGCAGCGAAAATGCCGGGGGCGGCAGCGGGCAGTATTACCCGCCACAAGGTTTGCCAACGCGTCGCCCCCAGTGCCTGGGCACCCTCACCGAGGCGACGCGGCACTCCCGACAGCGCATCTTCAGCTAACGCATAAACGCTAGGCATCACGGCAAAGCCCATGGCCACACCCACGATCAAGGCATTACGCGAGGCGTAATCGAGGCCCAGCTCACGGTCCAGCCAGCCTTTCAGATCTCCTGCGAACAGCACTGTTTCAAGCCCGGGGGAGAGCTGCAGCGTCAACCACACCAATAGCAGTAGCCAGGGCAGCAGCCAGAGCCCGGCTCGCGAAAGCGGCAGCCGGCTACGCCATGCCGAAGGGGACCGACGCCATGCTGCAGCCGCCAGCAAAATACCCAGCGGTAGCACGAAAAACAGCAGCAGCACCATGGTCAGGTGTCGCTCGACCCAGGGTGCCATGACCAGACCGGCAACGAAGCCGACCACGACGCCGGGCAACGCTTCCATCATCTCCAGTGTCGGTTTCATACGACTGCGCAGGCGCTGCGACATGAACATCGACGAATGGATTGCCGCCCCCAGCGCTAGAGGAACCGCAAATACAATGGCCCACAACGCTGCCTTCAGCGTACCCCAAACCATCGGAGCGAGAGCGGTAAATACCTGATCCATGGTTAGCCGGCCACCGAATAGAGCCGGCAATGTTTCCATTACCAGGAAAGCACCGATAGCCATCACCGCCATGATGACCCCGATACCTCCGGCAGTAATCAGCAGCGTGGCCACTTGGTCACGCCGACGGCGCCAAAAGGCGCGATGGGGTACGCGAGAGCAGGGAGGTTCCATCATGAGCGTAAGTATATGGCAGTAGAGTGACACGGATATGACAGCATCACAGTGCCGCTCCGTCGAGTCCCAAACGCTGCCGTTGAGTGGTGATAGTCTCCGCAGCGAGAGCCACGAAACCCAGCGCCGCCACCGTACGTTGACCTTCCGGTGACAGAATCAGTTCAAGCAACGCCCGTTCGGGGCCTTCCAGTGCAGCTCCTGGAGGCAAATTAACGTAGAGCAGCAGCGAGCGGCTCAAAGGGTAAGTCCCTTGACGAACCTGCTCAGCAACTGGTGCTACCCGCTTGCCTTCGGGTCCTTCCAGCGCCAGGGGTTTGACCCCGGGAGTCAGGTGGTTAAGGCCCACATAGCCGATAGCCTCACGACTCTCGGTAACAGCAGCGGCGACGGCGGCAGCGCCGGGATACTCGTTGAGTTGGGCACGATACTCTCCACCACACAGGGCACGTTGGCGAAACAGCCCATGGCTACCCGAAGCGGGATTGCGTCCATGCAGTTCAATACGTCCACCCATGTCCTCGATGCCCAGTTGATCCCAACGCCTGACATCTGTCGTGCCACCACAGCGCCGGGTCGTCGAGAAAACGGCATCCAGTGTTTCCAGCGACAGCGACTCCAGGGGGTGGTGGCGATGCACCACGACCGCCAAGGCATCGCGCGCCACTTCGAGTTCCACTACGGCATAACCATGCTGCGCTTCGAACGCCTGCCGTTCCGCTTCGTTCATGCTGCGTGACATGGGGCCCAGCCGTGTGGTACCGGCCGCCAAGGCCGTTGCAGCACTGGCTGAACCGCCAGTCTGGAGCTGCAAGCGAATGCCAGGATAATGACTGCTGAGCTGTTCTCCCCAACGCAGCATCAATCCTGCCATCGTATCGGAGCCCACAATACCCAATGTGCCGACAGGCTCCTCAGCCCAAACTACCAGCGGCAGGCAACTTAACACTGCACACAAGCCAACCTGTTTTAACCTGTACCAGCCAGCACTTGGAACGAAGAACATTCGCGCTCTCCTTGTGGCAAAATAGTCCCAACACTTTTCACAACAACAAACCGAGTTTACGTGACACCATGACCGATCTTGATGATGTCCCCGCACCCCAAGGGCAGCTCACGCTCAAACTATTGGCCAACCGGCAAGATACCAATCTCTATGGCGATATCCCCGGCGGCTGGCTGGTACGTCATATGGACCAGGCAGCCGAACTGGCGGCCGGACGTGAAGCCCATGGCCGTACTGCCACCGTCGCCATCGAAACCATGGATTTTTTGAGCCCGGTACGGGTTGGCTCGATAGTCAATATCTTCACTGACGTGCGCGAAATCGGCCACAGCTCGATCAAGATCAACGTCGAAGTGTGGATTCGTCAACCACACGAACCCGAGACCAGCGAGCTGCATAAGGTGACGGAAGCACGCTTCGTGATGGTAGCACTCGATGAAACGAGCCGGATCCGCGCAGTGCGTCAGCGCAACTGATCCTGGCTAAGAGAGCGACAAGCTTGTGCAGACACGACAAGGGCGCCGGTTGGCGCCCTTGTCACTACTCTCGCTGCCGCAATCAAGCGCCAATGGCGTCACGGAACTTGAGATAGTCGTACTCACCGGTATCGGTGGCAACCCGCACCAGCTTCTGGAAGGCTTGATAAGACTCATACACCTTGGCCGAGTCGGGATCGCTATCGACCTGCTCCTGGATCACCACTTTCGACGCTTCAAACAGCGCTTCCATGACATCCTGGGGGAAGGTACGCAGCTGTACGCCATGCTCCTCGACCAGGGTTTCGAGTGCCTGGCCATTACGGAAGGCGAATTCGCTGATCATGGCCAGATTGGATGCCATGGCCGCTTCGCGTACCACCTCTTTGAGGTCGTCAGGCAGTGCATTCCAGGCATCCAGGTTGATGGTACCTTCGAGCACTGCAGATGGTTCGTTCCACGCCGAGGTATAGTAATAGTCGGCTACCTGGTGCAAACCGAAAGCCAGATCGTTATACGGGCTGACCCAGTCCGCCGCATCCAGCACCCCGGTCTGCATCGAGGTGTAGATCTCACCACCCGGCATATTCACCGTGGTCACCCCGATACGGTTCATGGCCTCGCCAGCCAGGCCCGGCAGACGCAGTTTCACACCCTGCAGATCATCGAGAGAATTGATCTCTTTCTTGAACCAGCCACCCGGTTGCGTACCGGTATTGCCTACCGGGAACGGCTTGAGGTTGTATTTGGCATAGAGTTCATCCCACAGCTCCTGGCCACCGCCATGGTAGAGCCAGGCATTGGTTTCAGTGGTGGTCATGCCAAATGGCACCGCCGTAAAGAACTGCGAAGCAGCGACCTTGCCGCGCCAATAGTAGGAAGCAGAGTGACCCATCTCGGCAGTACCGGCCGCTACCGCATCGAACACTTCCATGGCCGGCACCAGCTCACCGGCGCCGTGCACGCGAATACGCATGCGGCCTCCCGACAGCACCTCGATGCGCCGGGCGAACTCATTGGCCCCCGTGCCCAATGCCGGGAAGTTGGTGGGCCATGAAGTGACCATATCCCAGGTAATTGTCTCCTGCGCCTTGGCCGTGGAGACAAAAGGGGCGGCGATAACACCAGCGGCACCCAGGCCGGCGGTCTTGAGACTGTTTTTCAAAAAAAGGCGACGTTGCATAAGGGCGTGGCTCCGGATGGTTATTATGGGTCGCGTCTTGGCGTGACTTATCACGTCAAGAGTATGCTTAATGGTCTTTTAGCCAGCAAGTTGTCTTTTGACGTATACGTCACCTCTCACAGGGAACACGACTCTACCTCATACACAAAAACTTACAATGGAGTGAGCTTGGCAAAGCCCAACACCAGCCACTTGTCCCCCTCCCCCTCAAAACTGACCTGCACCCGAGCTCGCGCCCCTTCACCCTCGGCGTTGAGAATCACTCCCTCACCAAAAACCGGATGCAACACACGTTGCCCAAGGCTAAGACTAGGCAGGTCGCCGCCCGGGTCGACCGTGGTCTGACGTGACAGCCCCACCGCCGGGCGCATGGCGGTTACCGGCCGAGAAATTTGTCCGCGCAAACGTACCTCTTCCAGATATTCGGCGGGAATCTCGCGCAGAAAGCGTGAAGGTCGCTGAAAGGTCTCCTTGCCATGCAAGCGACGAATCTCGGCATGGGTGAGATAGAGCTTGCGCATGGCCCGGGTCACGCCGACATAACAGAGTCGACGCTCCTCTTCGAGACGCCCCGGCTCCTCCAGTGACATCTTGTGCGGGAACAACCCTTCTTCTACCCCAGCGATGAAGACCACCGGAAACTCCAGCCCCTTGGCCGAATGCAACGTCATCAGCTGCACGCTGTCTTCGAATTCATCCGCCTCATGCTCGCCGGCATTGAGTGCCGCTTCGGCCAGGAAGGCTTCAAGCGCTACCATGCCCTCGCCCGCCTCGGGTGGATCAAAGACATCCCCTTGGGTGAAGCCACGAGCAGCGTTGATCAACTCTTCCAGGTTCTCCACCCGGGCCTGACCCTTTTCTCCTTTCTCGCTACGGTGATGCTCGACCAGGCCGGAGGCCTCGATCCCGTAAGCGATAATCTCATGTAGCGCCATGCCTGCAGTGGCGTTATCGAGTCCTTCAATGAGATTGGCAAACGCTTGTAATGCACTACCGGCGCGCCCCTTGAAGGAACCGCTACTGAGCCCGTCATGCAGCGCCTGCCATAATGACACTTCCGCCATCCGTGCGTGTTCACGCAGCAACTCTACCGTACGCGTGCCGATGCCCCGTGCCGGCACATTGATGATACGCTCCAGCGAAGCGTCATCATCGCGATTGAGCAACAAGCGCAGATAAGCCAGTGCGTTCTTGATCTCCAGACGTTCATAGAAGCGCTGCCCTCCATAGATACGGTAAGGCATCCCCTGGCGAATCAGCGTCTCCTCAAGTACCCGCGACTGGGCGTTCGAGCGGTAGAGGATCGCAACATCCTGGCGTCGACACCCCTCATCGACCTTTTCCTTGATGGTATCGACAATAAAGCGCGCTTCGTCGAGATCGTTGAAGCCGGCATAAACCGAAATCGGCTCGCCACGCTCACCGGCGGTCCATAACTCCTTGCCCATGCGCTCGGCATTGTGATCAATCAATGCGTTGGCAGCATCCAGGATGACACTGGTGGAACGGTAGTTCTGCTCCAGGCGGACCGTGCGGGTCGCCGGAAACTCCTGCTCGAAGCGACGAATGTTCTCGATCTTCGCTCCTCGCCAGCCATAGATCGACTGGTCATCATCGCCCACCACCGTCATCGGCGTTTGCATGCCAGTCAGCAGTTTGAGCCAGGCGTACTGCAGCGTATTGGTATCCTGAAACTCATCGACCAGCACATGCCCGAAACGCTCACGGTAATGTGCCAGCAATGCCGGATTATCGCGCAGCAACTCCAGGCTTCTCAGCAGCAGTTCGCCAAAGTCGACCAATCCACCACGCTCGCAGGTGAGCTGATAGCGCTCATAGAGCACCACCATCTGTGCCATGTAGGCATCACCTTGCACGTCGACTTGATGGGGCCGTAGCCCCTCTTCCTTGCAACCGGAAATGAAATACTGCACCTGGCGCGGCGGATAGCGCTCATCGTCGATGTGGTGCTCCTTGAGCAGTCGCTTGATCAAGCGCAACTGGTCGTCGGAGTCGATAATCTGAAAATGCTGTGGCAATCGTGCATCCTGCCAGTGGGTACGTAGCAGGCGGTGGGAGATAGAGTGAAACGTGCCAACCCAGACATTGCGCAGCGACAAACCCAATAGCGCCTCCAGTCGCGTGCGCATCTCACGTGACGCCTTGTTGGTGAAAGTCACCGCCAGCACGGCGTAGGGTGACAGGCCTTCAGCCTGCATCAACCAGGCGATACGATGTACCAGTACCCGGGTCTTGCCCGAGCCGGCTCCGGCCAGCACCAGCATGTTGCCCTGAGGAGCGCTTACCGCCTCGCGCTGGGCCGGGTTCAAATGATCGAGAATCGCCGAAACGTCATCCATGGGGAACGCTGCTGCCGCTTAAAAATTGAGCGCCAAGCTTAGCATATTGCGTCTTGTTCCATTGAGCTCTCAGCTTTCGGGGAACCGCAGCGGCGTCAGGCTGCGCTTCACGGATTTGAGCTGTTCGGCAAGCTTGGGACCACGCGTCTTGGCTACTCCCACCGCGAGCACATCGATCAGTACCAGGTGAGCGATACGCGAGCTCATCGGCGTATAAATCTCGGTATCCTCGGGTACATCAATATAGAGCGGCAGGGTTACCTCCTCGGAGAGTGGCGAACCGTTAGGGCACAACCCTATAACCGTGGCTCCGGCTTCCCGTGCCAGACGCACGCTGGCCACCAGGGCCCGGGTACGCCCGGTCTGCGAAATCGCCACCACCACATCACCCTCCTTGAGGGTGACCGCCGACATGTTCTGCATGTGAGGGTCGGCGTAGGCCGCCGTGGAAATCTGCAAGCGAAAGAACTTGTGCTGGGCATCAAATGCCACCGCGCCGGAAGCGCCAAACCCGTAAAACTCTACCCGGTTGGCCAAGGCCAGCGCCTGAATGGCCCGGCTCATGGCATCATTGTCGAGACGATCACGTACCGAAAGCAGCGTCCATACGGTAGAGTCGAAGATGCTTTGCGAAAATTCAGCGACGGAATCGTCGTCGTTCATCGAGAACTGGGCGAACTGACTGCCGGAAGCCAGCATCTGGGCCAACTTGAGCTTGAAATCCTGGAAGCCGTTACAGCCCAGCGCACGGCAGAAGCGTACCACTGTCGGTTCACTGACCTTGGCTTCGGTAGCCAGATCAACGATACGCATGTGGATAACTTCATCGGGATTGCGCAGCACGAAGCGCGCCACTTTCTGCTCGGAGCGACGGAAGTGCTCCATGCGGCGTCTCATCTCATCGAACAGGGCGCGACTCACACTGAACTCCTTGATTGAAGGCAAACAGGCTTCAGTATGCCTGATGCTGCTGCGCTTGGGTGATTTTCCAAAGCAGGGAACGGCCGAACCCCTTTCAGCTCAAGCGATTCCGTAACGTGGAAACACTATAACGTCATTCTTCTGTCAAGAAGGGTATAGTAAAATTTACGTGCTCAAAGCCATAAGAGCACGGACACATCAAGCCGGGATGTGGTTCAGTAAACGATACCGGCCACCGGAAGAGAAGAAGGAGGGGTCGATCATGAATAAGGTCGAACGTGTCACTTCGGTCAAGAATGAGCTTCTCGACATCTTCATGGGAATCAACGTCACCGAACACGAGAAGCGTTCCCGCAGCGCCGCCCAACGCAATTTACGTGCCCGTCGCGGTATCGAGCTGCATAACGAATTCAAGCAACTGGAGCGAGATATCGCTGGTTTGGTCGACGAAGAAAAACACTAAATAAACACATGGATCAGGCCGCCACCAGGCGGCCACGACAACTCGACTTGGCGAGTCCTATCCTTGGGGATAGCGGCTCACGGGGAGGCTTCCCCTCCGCTATCCCCAGGGTTGGCACTCAAGCCCAGCCAACCCCGTTAGAACAACCCCGCCAGAAACACAGCAATCAGGCCGATTGGTGCCACATAGCGAGCCACCAGATTCCACAGCTGCTCTTTACCGCCTGTCAGCCCGAGTTCCTGAGTCACACTATTACGCTCAAGACACCAGGCCACAAAGATAATGGCACCCAGCCCGGTCAGCGGTAACATTACCTTGCTGGTAAACGTATCCAGCAGGTCGAAGATATTCAGGCCAAAGAATAGAACATCATCCCAGATGTTAAACGACAGCAATGCCGCAATGCCCAATACCCAGACCGCAACACCGCTGATGATGGTCGCGCCTACACGCGACAGCGGCGTACGCTCCTCAACCAGCTCAACCGTCGGTTCCAGCAGCGAAATCGCCGACGTCAGCGCAGCAAAGGTCAGCAGCAGGAAGAACATCAAACCGAGGAGTGTCCCACCGGCTATATTGCCGAATGCCACCGGCAGGTTAACGAAAATCAGGCCGGGGCCTTCGCTGGGGCTCATGCCATTGGCGAAAACGATGGGGAAAATGGCCATACCCGCCAGCAGGGCAATGATGGTATCGAGCACAATCACTGTGCGGGCGGTACTCAGCAGGCTGACCTCTTCGCCCAGGTAGGAGCCGTAAGCCATCATAATGCCCATGCCCAACGACAGGGTGAAAAAAGCCTGCCCCATGGCGGCAAGCACAACACCACCCGTGACGGCACTCCAGTCAGGACGGAACATGAAGGCCATGGCTTCACCAAAGTGGCCAGTGGTCATGCCGTAGCCAACCAATATCAGCAGTAGC
>Ga0079226_10003808_pt1 | contig 11553 bp, 8 predicted proteins | sample Poulit2014_FD_76345 | JGI IMG/M metagenome (GOLD analysis project Ga0079226, IMG submission 76345) | Agricultural soil microbial communities from Georgia to study Nitrogen management - Poultry litter 2014 | ecosystem: Environmental > Terrestrial > Soil > Agricultural land | place: USA: Georgia...
CGCATGGTTCGGATGACTCGGAGCCGGACGACACCGAGGGTCCGACGGATACCGCTGTCGGTGGGCAGGTCGCCGCCGACGAACTCAACGAGATGCTGCTGGCGTGGCGGCGTGACATCGACAGTGCGCCGATCGACGAACTCGTCGATCCGGAAACGGCGGTCGCCACGGTCAACATGGCCAGTGCGAGGCGCAAACGTCGGGTGCGGGCACGCAGACAACGAGCCTTCGCTCCCGTGACAGTCGCGGCCGCCGTGCTCGCGATCGCGTTCGCGAGCACGGGCCTCGTCGCGCGTGGTGCCGAGCCGGGCGATGCGCTGTGGGGACTGACGCAGGTGCTGTACACCGACCACGCGCAGTCGGTACAGGCGGCCACATCAGCGGAGACGAACCTGGACACCGCGAACTCCGCACTGTCCGACGAGCGATTCGACGAGGCGCAGGAGGCGCTCAGATCCGCTGCCCGGGAGATCGATCAGGTCAATCCGGAGGATCGGCAGCGGAAGCTTCGGGACCAGCACCAGGAGCTCAAGAGCCAGTTGGGGACGAACGGGGGCGGGACCGACAGCAGCGAGACGGAAACCACTTCCGACACCGAGTCGACCTCGGAAGACGCCGCCACGTCGGATTCGGATTCGGATTCCGAGCCGAGTACCGACTCGTCCGAGAGCGGGACGCCGAGCGAGTCCGTCACCCCGTCCGAGTCGGAACAACCGTCCTCGACGTCACCGAGCGAGCCGAGCTCCACACCGTCGAGCTCGGAAAGTTCCGAAGATACGAGCAGCGACGGGGGGATGCACCCCGCCAACAGACCCGACTGGGCGAGCGACACCACGAGTGAGTGATCTCCCCGCGGGATGACACGTCCGTACTGCACTCGCTGTACGGACGTGTCACGGTCCGATGGAGGAGCCGGTCGGGCTCAGCGCGGATTCTCGGCCGTGGTGATCCCGTCGGCGAATCCTCTGCAGTAGTCCCAACTCACGTAGTAGCTGGGGTCCGGCTCGAACGCGGGCTCGTGCGGGCGCATCTGACTGTCGGCGAGTAACTGCTGAATACCCGACCGCAACAGGTCCCAGTCGTGATAGTGCGGAAGTTCACACTCCCCACAGTCGACGACGATGCCGCGTACGCCCTTCGGCTCCAACAATGCCTGGTAAACGCCGAGGTCGGCGAGGTCCGCGAGTAGTTCCGCGCGTTCCTCCTGACTCAGCGGTTCCGTGGGGACATCATCGGTGGCAGCGATCTCGCGAGCCGGGTCGTCCGGGTCATCGGCGAACGGGTCTGGGGGCAACATATCGTCCGACACATCCTGCACGGTACCTCCTCCGTCGCGCCCGATAACATGGAGTATGGCTCCCATCCAGTTCACAACCCCCACGGAAGGCTCTTCGCCCGCGATGATGAGTGAGTTCTCCGCTGCGACATCAGATGCCGCTGAGACGGTCCCGGCCGCACAGCCCGATGACACGGGCAAGTTCGCGATGCTGGGGCTGACGTTTGACGATGTGTTGTTGTTGCCCGCCGAGTCGGATGTGCTGCCCGGTGCTGTGGGGACCTCGAGCAGGTTCTCGCGCAACGTCGCACTGAACGTGCCGCTGGCCTCGGCGGCCATGGATACCGTGACCGAGGCCCGGATGGCGATCGCCATGGCGCGTCAGGGTGGTATCGGCGTGCTCCAGCGGAACATGCCGATCGAGGAACAGGCCGCGGCGGTCGAGGTCGTGAAGCGTTCCGAGGCCGGGATGGTCACCGACCCGCTCACCTGTTCCGCCGACGACACGCTCGCCGAGGTCGACGCGTTGTGCGCCCGCTACCGGATCTCCGGGCTGCCGGTCACCGATGCGGCCGGCGCGCTGGTGGGGATCATCACCAACCGGGACATGCGCTTCGACACCGACCACTCCCGGACCGTGGGCACGGTGATGACTCCGGCGCCGCTTGTCACCGCACAGGTCGGGGTGACCGCGGAGGACGCCCTGGAGCTGTTGCGTCAGAACAAGGTCGAGAAGCTGCCGATCGTCGACGGGGCGGACAAACTCCGTGGCCTGATCACGGTGAAGGATTTCGCGAAGACCGAGAAGTACCCGGACGCGACCAAGGACAGTGACGGCAGATTGCTGGTCGGTGCCGCGGTAGGGATCGGCGCGGACGGTCACCAGCGTGCGTTGGCCCTGGCCGATGCCGGGGTGGACGTGTTGATCGTCGACACCGCGCACGGGCACTCCCGCGCGGTGGCGGACACCGTGGCGACACTGAAACGTGAGCTCGGTGACACGGTCGACGTGGTTGGCGGGAACGTGGCGACCGCGGCGGGTGCCCGAACGATCGTGCAGGCGGGCGCGGATGGCGTGAAGGTGGGGGTCGGTCCCGGATCGATCTGCACGACACGCGTGGTCGCGGGAGTGGGTGTGCCGCAGATCTCGGCGATCCACGAGGCCGTGAAGGTGTGTGCACCCGAGGATGTGCCGGTGATCGCCGACGGCGGGATTCAGTATTCGGGTGACATCGTCAAGGCGATCGCGACCGGCGCGTCGGCCGTCATGCTGGGTAGCCTGTTGGCCGGTACCGCCGAGGCTCCGGGTGAACTGGTTCTGGTCAACGGGAAACAGTTCAAGACCTATCGCGGTATGGGCTCGTTGGGCGCGATGCAGAGCAGCGGCGACCGGAAGTCGTACTCCAAGGACCGTTACGCCCAGGACGACGTGCTGTCCGAGGACAAACTGGTCCCGGAGGGGATCGAGGGCCGCACGCCGTTCCGCGGACCGTTGGTGAACGTGGTGCACCAACTTGTCGGCGGGTTGCGTTCGGGAATGGGCTATGCGGGTGCGGAGAGCATCGAGCAGCTGCGCCGAGCGCAGTTGGTACGGATCACGGCGGCGGGGCTGAAGGAGAGTCACCCGCATGACGTCACGATGACGGTCGAGGCGCCCAACTACACTTCCCGTGCGTAGTACTCGGTGTACTCGGTGATCTTCGGAAGGAGCTGCAGTGCGAGATCTGGTCGAGATCGGGATGGGTCGCGCGGTACGTCCGGCGTACCGGTTCGATGATGTCGAGATCGTACCGTCGCGGCGTACTCGCTCGTCGCAGGTGGTGTCCACGGGGTGGCAGATCGATGCCTATCGGTTCGATCTGCCGTTGGTCACTCACCCGACGGACGCGATCGTGTCGCCCACCAGCGCGGTCCGGGTGGGGAAACTCGGCGGACTCGGGGTACTCAACGCCGAGGGCCTGTGGGCCCGGCACCGTGATGCCGACAAGGCGCTGGACAGCATTGCGCGTGCCGCGCGCGACGGCGAGGGGCCCTCCGAACTGGTCGGAAGGCTACAGGCGTTGCACGCGGCGCCCGTGCAGCGAGAGTTGCTGGCGGAGGCGGTGCGCACCGTTCGGGAGTCCGGTGTGACGGTGGCGGCTCGGGTCAGCCCGCAGCACGCGGCCGAATTGACGCCGGATCTGCTCGCTGCGGGGGTCGAGATCCTGATGGTTCAGGGCACGATCGTCTCCGCGGAGCACGTGCGTCCGGACTCTCCGGAGGAGGAGCCGCTCAATCTCAAGGAGTTCATCGCTGATCTGGATGTTCCGGTCATCGCGGGGGGCGTCAGCGACTACCGTACGGCGATGCATCTGATGCGTACCGGGGCTGCCGGTGTGATCGTGGGGCACGGACACACGCCGGGTGTGACGACCACCGATGAGGCGTTGGGGATCGGTGTGCCGATGGCCACGGCCGTCATCGACGCGGCCGCGGCGCGTCGTGACTATCTCGACGAGACGGGTGGTCGGTACGTGCATGTTCTTGCCGATGGGGGGATGCGGGGTAGCGGTGAGATCGCCAAAGCGATCGCCTGCGGTGCCGACGCCGCCATGCTCGGTGCGCCGCTGGCTGCCGCCACCGAGTCTCCCGGACAGGGGTTGTACTGGACGCCTGCCGCGGCACATCCGTCGCTTCCGCGTTCGGCAGTGGCCCCGGTGGCGGAACCCCATGTCGACCTGTCGACGCTGTTGACGGGGCCTTCCTCGGATCCCTCGGGGGCGGTGAATCTGTTCGGTGCGCTGCGCCGTGTGCTGGCCAAAACGGGCTACTCGAACCTGAAGGAGTTCCAGAAGGTGGAGCTGGCCGTGCATGCCTGAGGGGAGAGCGGTGCCGCGGGATTGACTCGTGAGTAACAATCGTTACGATTTACCTGTGACCGCTCGTAACACATCTACAGGATCCGGTGCTGTCGAACCGGACTATGACGTCGTCATCGTGGGGTCGGGTTTCGGTGGCAGCGTGGCTGCACTCCGACTGAGCGAGAAGGGCTACCGGGTTGCGGTGCTGGAAGCGGGCCGTCGCTTCTCCGACGAGGATTTCGCCCGCACATCATGGGATCTGCGTAACTACCTGTGGCTCCCGCAGCTCGGATGCTACGGCATTCAGCGAGTACACATGCTCGCCGACGTCATGGTGCTGGCGGGCGCCGGGGTCGGCGGGGGGTCCTTGGTGTACGCCAATACGTTGTATCGCCCACTGCGTGCCTTTTACACCGACTCCCAGTGGGCCCACATCACCGACTGGGAGCGCGAACTGGCTCCCCACTACGACCAGGCGAGCCGCATGCTCGGAGTGGTGACCAATCCCACCGAGACGCCGTCCGACACGGTGATGCGCGGTGTCGCCGAGGACATGGGAGTTGCCGATACGTACCACCCCGCGCCGGTGGGTGTGTATTTCGGCCCGCCCGGTGAACAGAACCCCGACCCCTACTTCGGTGGGGCGGGGCCGGCGCGAACGGGGTGTACCGAGTGCGGGGCGTGCATGACCGGGTGCCGCGTGGGAGCGAAGAACACGCTGGAGAAGAACTATCTCTACCTTGCCGAACAACTCGGCGCTCACATCATTCCGATGACCACGGTGACGGCACTGCGGCCGTACGGGGACGGAAGCTTCGAGGTGGATATCCGCAAGACCGGCACCGTTTCGAGGCGGTTCACCCACACGTTGCGCGCCGGTCAGGTCGTGCTCGCTGCCGGCACGTGGGGAACCCAGACGCTGCTGCACCGTATGCGCGATGAGGGCGAGTTACCGCATCTGTCCCCGCGGCTCGGTCAGCTGACCAGGACCAACTCGGAGGCCATCCTCGGTGCCGGTCGCACGTCCGTGGATGCCGAGCGTGATTTCAGCACCGGCGCGGCGATCACATCGTCCATTCACCCCGACGAGAGCACCCATATCGAACCGGTTCGCTACGGCAGGGGCAGCAACGCGATGAGCCTGTTGCAGACCGTGGCCACGGACGGCTCGCCGGGTGCTCCGTCGCGTTGGCGACAGGCGTTGCGGTTTCTTCGGGAACACCCGATACAGACGTTGAAACTGTTCAGTCCGCGTCGGTGGAGCGAGCGGACGATGATCCTGTTGGTGATGCAGAGTATCGACAACTCGATCACCACATACACGAAACGCGGGCTCTTCGGGCGCCGCCGCTACACGTCCACGCAGGGACACGGCGAACCGAATCCCACGTTCATCCCGGCCGGCTACGAGGCGAACCAACACGCTGCGGAGCGCATCGGCGGTATCGCGGGCAGCACCTGGGGCGAAATGTTCGATATCCCGCTGACAGCGCATTTCATCGGTGGTGCACCGATCGGGACGGACACGGACGACGGGGTGATCGACCCGTATCACCGGGTTTTCAACTACCCGGGCCTCTCGATCGTGGACGGTACCGCGATCACGGCGAACCTCGGCGTCAACCCGTCGTTGACGATCACGGCGCAGGCCGAGCGGGCGTTCTCGTTCTGGCCGAACAAGGGGGAGACCGATCCGCGACCCGCGCAGGACTCGGGGTACACACGCATCACACCGGTCGTTCCGGACAACCCTGCCGTGCCGGCGGACGCCCCCGCAGCCCTCGACCGCTGACACGCCCGGGTCATCTCGCGGACGCGGTGGGGCGGGGCGGAACTCAGCTGTTGCCGAGTTTCGGCCAGACCTTCTTCGCGACCGATTCCGCGGCGTCACACGGGGCCAGGTCCTCGGCGTCCGGACCGCTGATCACCCTCACCGTTGCCGTTTCGGCCAGCTTTGTCGATTCCTCGGGCGGATCATCGTCCCGGGTGGTTGTCATCTCACAGGAGCGGACCTCGTCGGAGTCCTTCTCGGTGTGCGGAATCCGCCACGTCGGCTTGTCCGCGAGCTTCTCGGGCCCCTCGGCCGGCGTGTTCTCGGTGTCCGGTAGGTGCTGCGGACTGACCGTCACGGACAGCATGACCTTCTTGTCCTTCTGGTAGTGACACCCACGACCGAAGTCAGCGACGACTTGCTGTGACCAGTCGATCCCGTCGAATGTCACGTCGCTGGGCTCCAGGCGATCGCAGAGATCGAGGAACGCGAAGGAACTCTCCGGGCGATTGAACTCGTTGAGTCGGTTCGCGTCGATGCTGCTGATGGCCGTCTCCACCATGGTGCGGCCGATGTCGCACAGCGCGTTGCCCTCGGTTTCGTCGTCGCGTGGATGCAGGTACACAGTCAGGACGGCTTCGTTGTCCAACGGCACCGCGTAGGCGCACTCGTCCTCGGATTCCGGGAACTCGAGGACCGTGTGTCCGTCGACGTCGATCTCGTCGAGGTCGCTGATCGGGGTCGGTTCGGTTCCCGGCGCGGGGACCAGCCGTGGTTTACCGCCCGCCTGAGTGTCCTGTAGCGCCAATTGGAGCTCGACCGTGCCGGACACGGGATCGGTGACCTTCTCCAGGCACTGTCTGCGTTCCTCCGGGAGCTCCTGTTTTTCCTTGTCGGACAGATCGTCGGGATCGCCTTCGGACAGACACTGCCGGAGCGCGACCTGGCATATGCTGAACCGAATCCCGGACGACACCTTCGGCATACCGAACTGCTGCACCGTGTCCTTGTCGAGGGCGCTGCAGATGTCGACAGTGCGGGGATCCGGAATCCGCAGGTCGCCGGCGGGGAGGGGTCCGCTGCTCGTGCTCGGCGTGGCGCTCTCGCTGGGATTCCCGCCCGTTGTCGTCGTGACCTCGGCGGGGTGGGCCTGCCCCGCGATCTGCTGCGAGCACGCACTCAGCAGCACCAGACACAACACGGCTGTTAAACAGCGGTAAACACGCATGTCCGCACGTTACACGGTGCTTCGCGTCACCGGCGGCACGGCTATGCCGTGCCGCCTGCAGCGTCAGCCCAGCGCGTCGTTGAGTACGGTGAGGCGTTCGTGGGTGAGTTCCTCCATCGCCGCAGGAACAGCCCCGTATCCCGTGCCCGAGCTCGTCGCTGCGCCTTGGGCTGCGACGTCGGCGTCATCCGAGGGAACGTCGCCGATGACGACGCCGTCGACCTCGAGTTCCGCCGAGGCACGGAACGCCACCCGCAGGTCGTGGGTGAACACCCCCGCGCGCAACCCGCCCTCCGAGTCGTTCACCAGGGCCAGTGCCTCGTCCACGCTGTCCGCCACGGCGACGGCGAGAACGGGCCCGTACACCTCGCGTTGCCACATCTCGCTGTCGGACGGCACGTCCCGCAACAGGGTGGGTTCGACGGTGGTTCCCTCGCGCGTACCGCCGCTGAGCAGGGTGGCTCCCGCCTCGACGGCCGCTTCGATCGAGCTCGTGATCCGTTGTGCGGTTTCCTCGTCCACGACCGGCCCGACGCGAACATCCGGATTGTACGGATCGCCGGTGGACAGTGCCCGGACGGCAGCGGCGAGTGCGTCGACGAACTCCGCCGCGATCTCGCGCTGCACCACCACCCGCTGTACCGTGAGGCAGGACTGTCCTGTCTGGTACGTCCCGAAAGTCGCGATCCGCTGTGCGGCACCATCCAGGTCGGTCCAGTCGGCCAGGACGACGGCGGCGGCGTTCCCTCCGAGTTCCAACACGGTGTGTTTGCGGGGCGCGCAGTCCGCGACCGACCAACCGGCCGCTCCGGATCCGGTGAAGGACACCACGGGCAGTCTGTTGTCGCGCACCAGCTCGAACGTCGTCTCGTGATTCACCGGGAGTACTGCGAAGGCCCCGCTCGGGAGCCCGGCTTCTGCCAGCACCTCGCCGAGAACCAGCGCCGACACCGGTGTCCGGGATGAGGGTTTGACCACGATCGGAGTTCCCACCGCGAACGCGGGTGCGACCTTGTGTGCCACCAGGCTCAGCGGGGAACTGAACGGTGCGATCGCCAGCACCGGTCCCCGCGGCACGCGCCGCAGTAACGCCACTCCGCCCCTGCTGTTCGGGTGGTCGTCCAGGTGCTGCACTCGGCCCGAGCGGTCCCGTGCCTTTTCGGCGGCGGTTCGGAACACGGTGACGGCGCGGTTGACCTCGGCGTGTGCCCAGTGCAGCGGTTTGCCGCTCTCGGCGGTGATCACCTCGGTGAACTCCTCGGCACGTTCCGCCAGTGTTCGCGAGACCTGCTGCAGTGCCTCCGCGCGCGTGTGCGCGGAGGTGCGTGTGAGTGTGGGTGCGCACGCGGCCGCAGCGGCCGTGGCACGTTCGACCTGGTCCGCGCTCGGCACCGCAACCGTTGCCACCTCGTTGCCGTCGAACGGGTGGGTGACCACGCGGGAGCCTTCGCCCTGTTCGGCCATTCCCGCGATCCACGCAGGTCGTGGTTCGGGTGTGATGGCGTCGTCGTCCATATCCGCACGCTATCTGTGTCCTGGCCGTACACGGAACAACCACCCCGCGCGGCCCTGGTCGGGCTGGTAACGGGTCACCTGCCACGATAGAAGCACGACAGTGCCGTGACGAGCTGGAGGTAGGCGGTGCCGGACGGACCCGTGCTGGTAATGGATCTCGGGGCGCAGTATGCCCAGTTGATCGCACGCAGGGTGCGTGAGGCGCAGGTGTACTCCGAAGTCGTGCCGCAGACCACTTCTGTGACCGAGGTGATTGCCCGGGATCCGAGTGCGGTCGTCCTCGCGGGGGGCCTCACGGGCCCGCCGGACTCCGAAGTCTCGGTGTTCGTCGCCGAGTTGCTTCGTGCGGGGATCCCGCTGCTGGGCATCGGTAGGGGGCACGGGCTGCTCGCCGCTGCCCTCGGAGGCACTGTGGTGGATTCGACGCGAACGGAACCCGGTCGCGCGGAGCTGACCGTCCTGGGGGGCGGCGGGGTGTTGCACGGTGATTTGCCCACGCGTCATCCCGTGTGGCTGGGCAGGGACGTCGGTGTCTCCGCCGTCTCTGCCGTGCCGGACGGTGTGGCGTGTACTGCCGGCGCGGTCGGTGCGCCGGTCGCGGGATTCGAGGACACCGCGCGGCGGGTGGCGAGTGTGCAGTACCACCCGCAGGTGGTCGACTCGCCTCACGGACAGGAGGTGCTACGTCGTTTCCTGCACGATATCGCCGGTATTCGGCCACAATGGACAACCGCGTCGATTGTGGCCGAGACCGTGGCGCGGGTGCGCGAACAGGTCGGCGCGGGACGAGCCATTTGTGCCCTGTCCGGCGGCGTGGATTCCGCGGTCGCGGCCGCGTTGGTGCAGCGCGCCATCGGTGAACGACTCAGCTGTGTGTTCGTGGATCACGGGTTGTTGCGGGCCGGGGAACGTACCCAGGTCGAACGGGATTTCGTCGCGGCGACCGGGGTCCACCTGGTCACGATCGACGCCCGTGAACGCTTCGCCGGCGCGCTCGCCGGGGTCACGGATCCGGAGGAGAAGCGCACGATCATTGGTCGGGAGTTCATCCGGGTCTTCGAACAGGCACAGCGGGAGCTGCGGGCCGAGGGCGGTGCGGAGTATCTGGTGCAGGGAACGTTGTATCCGGACGTGGTCGAGTCCGGTGGCGGCGACAACGGGGTGACCGTGAAGAGTCACCACAATGTCGGAGGGCTTCCGGACGACGTGGAATTCGAACTCGTCGAACCCCTCCGCACCCTGTTCAAGGACGAGGTGCGGAGGGTGGGGACCGAGCTCGGGTTGCCGGAGACCATTGTGCACCGGCAGCCGTTTCCCGGTCCCGGTTTGGGAATCCGCATCGTCGGTGAGGTGACACCCGAACGTTTGGACATTCTCCGTGCCGCCGACGCGATCGCGCGGGAGGAGCTCACGGCGGCCGGACTGGACTCCGACATCTGGCAGTGTCCCGTCGTGCTGTTGGCCGACGTACGCAGTGTCGGAGTGCAGGACGAGGGACGCAGTTACGGTTACCCCGTGGTGCTACGCCCGGTGTCCAGTGAGGATGCCATGACCGCCGACTGGACGCGGTTGCCCTACGGGGTACTGGAGCGGATCTCCGACAGGATCACCGAGGAGGTCGCCGAGGTCAACCGTGTGGTACTCGATGTGACGAGTAAACCACCGGGAACCATCGAGTGGGAGTAGCGTTACCGGCGAACAGGCTCCCCGGTTTGTTGTACCGGTGGGCACCGCCGGTACAACACTCAGTCACGCCCCCGTCGGACCGAAGCACCGAGCAGCAGGAGTCCGGTCAGTACTGCGGCTCCTGCCAGCGCCCACAGCGGATCGATCGCTGTGATCCAACCCCCGCCGTCGGTGAGTACGTACGCGGAGACGAGCAGCGCGAGCAGTCCGACCACGAGACTGAGCGGGTCGAGGCCGCCGCCGGCGGTTCGGTTCGGTCGGTGTTCCTCGTGTCGTTGCCTACGGTTCACTGCGTACCTCCACGCTGCCGACTCCCGCGGTGACGTTCACCGTGTACTGTTGGTCCGCCGCACCCTGGCTGCTGCCGCTCACCGCTGGTGTGCCGATACCGTCGTCGAATCGGTCGAGGCAGTTGACCGTGCCGACGCTGGTGGAACACGTGTAGTCGACGTCCGCCTCGGCGGGCACCACCACCGTCGCCTGTCCCACACCGACCATGACGTCCACATCGACCGGACCGTCGGTGCGCAGCTCGGTCAGGTTCAACGTCAGCTCCCCTGCCGACTGTTCGTAGCCGGATCGGAGCTCGGCCGCGGTCCGCGGCGTGTGGGTGACCGTTCCGAATCCGCCCTGCAACACGTTCACCGGAATCACCGTCAGAACGATGCCGAGCAGGCTCACCGGCAGCACGAGCAGGATCAGCCCGCGTGCTCCGCCGAGGAACGCCGAGACCGTCAGCCCCACACCCAGCACCGCCAGAACCAGCCCGACCACGTGCGACACGGTGAACCAGGTCCACACATCGGGGGCGCTCGCGGCGTGGAACGCTGCCCCCACGCCCGCTACGAGCAGGGCCAGCGCGAACGTGACGAACCCGATCCGGGGATGCCGGCGTTGGTGCGCCGGTGCGGCCGCGGTACCGATCGGGTCGGGAACGGCGGTCGCCTCGGTGGCTGGGTCCGGGAGTTCCCAGCCGAGTGGTGCGGCCGCCAACGGGTCCCACGCGGGCGGGCCGGTCTGCTGGCCCGCCCGCTGTTCGTTCTGCTGCGCGGCATGCTGTGCGGCGTCGGCGTCCTGCTGAGTGAACGCGGCGGGCGCGCCCGCCGCGGCACCCTGGCGCTGTTCGGGACCGTGCGGGCCCCGGTTGCGGTGCCCGCGGTGACGGTGCAGCAGATACAGGCCCGCCACGAGCAGTGCCAGGCCGGTGATCCCGGTCCCTCGGAACCACCCTCCGGAG
>Ga0079226_10003809_pt1 | contig 11553 bp, 13 predicted proteins | sample Poulit2014_FD_76345 | JGI IMG/M metagenome (GOLD analysis project Ga0079226, IMG submission 76345) | Agricultural soil microbial communities from Georgia to study Nitrogen management - Poultry litter 2014 | ecosystem: Environmental > Terrestrial > Soil > Agricultural land | place: USA: Georgia...
ATCCTTACCGTCGCTTATCCAATCGGCCCCTTTTCCGTTGTTAAATTCGGCACAATGGTATTGATATAATTTCTGTGGCGTTCCAAAAAGAGAGATTAGGTCTAATATATCTTTGCTCAAAAACTCGAGATGCTCCCGTTGATGGTCAATTTTCCCAGAGTTCTCCTCAATATGCTCCGCATTTTCCCTGGCATCTTCTGCTACTTCCTTATACTGTTTCTTTTTGCCGGAAGGCAGATCATCTATATACATATCTTTTAGTACAGTTACGAGCTTCCCGCCTGCTTTAGAAGCAGCTTTACTGTCATTTTCTGTCAGCGCATTTTTTAAAGCCAAATAGTCTGCAATAATGGGCGCTATATTAAATTCCTTATTCTCCACATTTTCTGTGGTGGCTGTATTAGCGTCTTTTGACTTGTCCTTATTAGAGTTGTTGCAAGAAACGGCTGTGGTAACAATAAGTGCCAATCCTATGATTTGAATTTTTACATTTTTCATTTTTCTGATTTTTTAATGTTGTTTGTTTTTATTGAGTTTTAATAGTGTAGCATTAAAAGCTACAACGATGGTGCTTGCACTCATCAGGATTGCTCCAACCGCCGGGCTTAAAATAAACTTTGGATAAAGGATACCTGCGGCCAATGGGATTGCGATCACGTTATAGCCCACAGCCCATATAATATTCTGAATCATTTTTTTATAGGTTCTTTTCCCAAAATCGATCAGGGTAGAAACATCCCTTGGGTCACTGTCGACCAAAACAATATCGGCTGTTTCGGCAGCTACATCCGTACCGGATCCTACCGCAATGCCCACATTGGCCTGTGCCAAAGCAGGGGCATCATTCACACCGTCTCCGGTCATTGCCACAATCTGCCCGTCAGCTTGAAATTCCTTTACTTTCTCTTGCTTATTATGGGGCAGCACATTGGCCAAATACCCGTCCATATCGAGTTGTTTAGCCACTGCGGCAGCAATTTTTTCATTATCTCCGGTAAGCAAAAAGGATTGGATATTCATCTTTTTTAAGCTGGCTATGGCTTCTTTGGAACCTTCCCTAATACTATCGGCGAGCGAAATAATCCCAACGGTTTCTCCATCGATCAACACAAAGTTGACGGTTTCCAAATCTTGGTTGATTTCCTTCGGGATTTCAGGAATATCCAAGTTGTTTTGCTTGTAATAGTTAGGACCGGCAGCTACTACAGCCTTATCCTTTACGGTTCCTTTTACACCCATTCCCTGCATATACTCAAAATCTGATGATCTCCATAAATCCAGATTTTTGTCTTTTAACACGCGCATAAGTCCTTTTGCGATGTGATGTTCCGAATTTTGTTGAAGAGCAGCAGCATATTGAATGAGCTCATTTTCAGAATAGGTATTGTTCAGCGAAATTACCTTCTGCACTTCGTGAGAGCCTTTGGTCAGTGTACCGGTTTTATCAAAGATGACCGTATTTAAATTCCGCGTTACCTCAAAAGCGGTTCGATCACGAATAAGCAGACCATTTGTTGCCGATCGGGTGGTTGATATAGCGACCACCAAAGGAATAGCTACCCCTAAGGCGTGGGGGCAGGCTGTAACCATAACGGTTACTGTTCTTTCCAATGCAAAGGCGAGGTCATTGCTTTCAAAAAACCAGAAGAAAAATGTAAGGATACCTGCACCAAGAGCAATAAATGTGAGCCATTTGGCTACTTTATCTGCCAGGTTTTGGGTTTTGGATTTGTTGGCCTGTGCGTCCTGAACTAAATTAATGACCTTATTAAGATAGCTGTCTTTTCCAATACCAGTGGCTTTTATGGTCAGAGCACCATCCCCATTAATTGTTCCGGCGATTACTTTTTGGTCTTTCTCCTTTTTTACCGGCATACTTTCTCCGGTCAGCATACTTTCATTGACATACGATTGTCCTTCTGTAACCATTCCGTCTGCCGGTATTTTTTCACCCGGTTTGATCAGTACACTTTCTCCATTTTTTAGCGCATCCAAAGGGATTTTTGATTGTTCTCCATTGCGAATAACCGTTACATCCGTAGGCAATAGCGCTACCAGTGACTGCAGGGCTTTGTAAGCTGCGGTTTGGGATCGCATCTCCAGCCAGTGCCCTAATAACATAATATCTATCAGCGTTGCCAGCTCCCAAAAGAAATCCATTCCTTTTAAGCCCAGCACAACGGCAGCAGAATAGAGATAAGCTACGGATATGGCAATCGCCACCAAAGTCATCATTCCGATAGCTTTGGCTTTTACTTCGCCTACAATTCCTTTCAGGAAAGGCATTCCTCCATATGTAAAAATGAAGGTGCCCAATCCCAAAAGAATATATTTGTCTCCTTTAAAACTGAAATCAAAGCCCAGCCAATGTTGTACCATTTTCGATAAAAAAAGAATAGGTATCGTTATGATCAGACTGATCCAAAATCGCCTTAGGAAATCATTGGTATGATGACCTTCGTGCTTGTCATATCCATCACTGACTTGATGGTGATCGTGAGCGTCCGCTTTATGCAGACTTTTCCTGCTTGACCCTATCGGAACCAGATCCATTCCGCATAACGGGCACTTCCCGGGTTCGTCCCTTAGCACCTGTTGGTGCATCGGACAAGTATATTTTGCCATAATAAATGTCTTTATAGGTTGATTTAATTATTTAATGTATCAACCGTGCTCCCGCAAGACATCATCTTAGAACCGAAATAAGGATTTTTTATTTGCTTACTTTCACTTAGCCAATTGGCATCTTTCATCGGGCAATGTTGGTAATAAACAGCTTCTTGGTAATCAGTTACCTGTGCCAATTGATATACTTGTTCAGAAAGTTCAGAAAATAGTTTTCTTTGCTTATCCAGGTTTTGGGTTTTGGAAATACCTTCTGCGCTCTTGGTTAAATTTTTCACGATTTTCATCCAAACCGTGTGCTTATTTCCAGAAAGTTCAGCCATATCCACGGCTTTTATATTCTTAGTCATAGCCGTAGCTTCTGATGAAGCCGATGCTGCATTTGAGATGACTAAAGCATTTTTTAGAGCAAAATAAGAATTAAGAATGCTTTGAAAAGGCGTACTGTTTTCCGAAGTCTTATGTGTTGCCTGGGTGGTAGGGCTTTCAGACTTCTTCATAGAAGTATGATTCATATCCATATCCCTCATTCCCATATTTTCATCCATTTCCATTGTCTTTTCATTAGACATTGGTTTCAATGACCTTTTGTACTGACATTGATTGGATAAATTGGCATAAGCTCTTGCAGGCGCTAAATATTCTTCGTTATCATAACCTGCCAATGCAATGCGTTTGAGGATTTCGCTGTCAGTGGTTTTTGTATAATCGAATAGGATAGTAGCAGTTTGAGTGGTCTCGTTCCATTCCACTTTAGCCATTTTTTTCAGGCTTCCGGCTTCTTCTATATTTGTTTTTGCAGTTTGACAACTGCCGGAAATTTTCGCTGTGACCGTTTTTGGATTTTTGATTCCTGCAAAAGTATTTTGCGTTGATAGTAATACCACGATTACTATCAATATTTTTGATATTGATTTCATTTTGAATTCCTTTAAATTAATATAATAGTTGATTGTTCAAGAGCTGATATTGCTCCCGACAAGGCGTAGCTATGGCTTTGCAACCATTAAATTAACTTATTTTGGGAGGTACCCAAATGGAAAGAAACTGTGAAGAAAGAAAAACTTCACTTCCGAAAGTAAGTTGCTTTATGGCAACTGGTAAAGGATTGGTGTCAACTGTAAGGGCAGGAACTACCACGTTGCAATAAACGCAATGGCAACCTGAATGACTGCATCCGGAATCGCACCCCTTGTCTTTATGATCTGATTGGTGATTTTCACAACAGTCATCACTATTCGAATGTCCGCTTTGATGATCACAGCAAGATACGGTCATATCCTGCTCCGATTCGTTACAGGCATAGATCAAAGTCGGCATCAATAGAAAGCCGAACAATGCAAGGGTTAATATGAAAATATGTTTTTTCATCGCGCTAATGAGAGCAAAGATATGAAAAAAATATTACCCCAGCACTTTCTTTTTAAACTGTTTTGCCGTCATCTTATATATTTTGTTAAACGCTTTATTCAAATGGCTCTTTTGTTATGTGTTTTCGATTCATCAGCTATTAAAGAAAGGAATTAAAGGTTTTGAAAAAGTAAAAACTTAAATAGCACAGAGCTACGCCACTTACTATTTGGATGCTTTTTCTCAACCACGACACTTTTGCAAGCTTTGAAATAGAACCGACAAAAAGACCAACTATCAAAAATGGGATTCCTCTTCCTACTCCGAATGAAAGTGCTATAATTAGGCCATAAAAAACATCTGTTTTAGCTGCCACAAAAGATAAAATCAACAGTAATGGGGCTACGGCTGTCCCCAAACTATAAACTATACCATACAGGAAAGACCCCCATATACCCGGTCTGCGTATAGTTTCAAGCCGTCTTACGTGTAAACGTGGTCCATAAAAAGCGATTCCTGAAGCTATCAATGCTATTATGCCCATAGCCAACGCCCAGTATTTGCCAAAAGTTTCGGTTAAAAAGGCTCCTAAGTAACCAGCCAAAGCTCCCAGTACAGTTAAACAGAGGACAATGCCCAAAAAAAATGAAAACGTTATTGAGAATCCTGTTTTGGATTGACGAACAGATGAACTGCCGACATACCCCGCAAAACCAAGTCCGACCGGTAGTGTACAAGGGCAAATTCCACTTGAAATCAAGCCTGCCAGCAAAGCAATTCCTATACTTATCACAGAACCTTCCTGAAAAGTATTTACAAAATCATTTAAAAAATGTTGAAGCATCATTTTTTAATTGTTTGTGGCTTACCCGCTTGATAACCTGACTTATTGATTGCTTCTCGCAACAGTTCAGACGTAACCTTAATTGAGTCATACTGTACTGTCGCATTTTTATCTTTAAGGTTTACATTTACTGCTCTTACACCTCCTATTACCGAAAGAGCTCTTTTTACCGTTGCTACACAGGACATACAAGACATTCCTTCAACAGGAATGACTGCTTTTTTTTCGTTACTTACTACTACTTGAGAAGATTCCTCTTTTGATGAATGTTGTTGGCAACTCACAAATGTTGTTGAAATCAATATCAGAGAAAGTATGAACAAAAAGGTTATTCGTCTTTTCACAATTATCCTTTATTTTAGAGGCTTATACCCTGCTTTTGTTAATATGCTTACAAGTGTCTCTTCATCTGTTTTTTCTGGATTAAATCCGACCTTAACCAACTTCTTCATTGCTTTGGCTTTCACAACTTGTACTCCATCTACTTCTTTTAATATATCCGTTATTTTCTCTGAACATCCCAAGCAAATCATATTGTCAATTTTAAATGTTGCTTCTTTCATATTACTCTTATCTTTTTGTATAAACTCCTCAATTTTTTCTATTTCTTTCTTTTGTCTGTTAGTTCAAATGGTTGTAAATTTGGAAATTTAGTGCGAATAATTGCAATTTTTTCTTCTTGCCCGCAATTTCCAGGACACATTTCTAAAGCTTCTACAATTTTTATGGCTAATGCTTTTCTAAACACCTCGTCCAATAGAAGGTGTTGTGCTTTTCCAAATCCCTTATTGACCGCTTTAAATTGATTTAATATTTGGGCGGGCTCATTGCTTTCATCAAGCATTTTTATTATGCCTTCCACTTGCCCTTTTATGCTATTTAATCGGTCTTTTAGGTCTTTTGTCAAATCTTTTGGCAACATAATGGTTTGATTAAATACAATCCAACCCCCATAGTTGGAAGTTGAATTGTATGTTTAATAAATTAAATTGCTTTGCCAATTCCGGCTGCTATTAATTCCTCTTTGCTTACGCCTCTGTCTTTGCAGCAAGAAAGAAGTTTCCCATTTACAGCTACGGCTGGCAGTGAAGTAATGTTGTATTCTTTCATCTTATCAACACATACTTTTGAATCGCATTGCTCAACAAGGTTATAGATAGTTACTTCACAAGAGTCGCAAGCGATCTCTTTTACCGTTTTTACCACGGGTTCACATACCGGACAACCGGCTGAAAACACTTCAATTTGTCTTTTCATTGTTTTACGTTTTAATGATTAAAAATTAATTACAGAACAAAGATATGCCTGGGTAGGGGGTGGTCTCCTAATTTATTTTCAATTATTTCTTAGTATGGGTATATTGGGAGAACTATACTCTTTAGAAAAAAATTATTTTGAAAGCTTAATTGTCATCCTGCGATATATTAATCCATCTGTTTGGGCTCTATCGAGAGCAGATTTAAAAATGAGACTTTCAATTGATCACCAGTCTAAAAATAAAATCTCACTCTCATTTGTTCGACATTAGTTCCTTTCACTTTTTAAAACGAACTTGTCGTAATTATCTCGTTTATCGAATACAAATCTTTGAGAAAATAAAATCCCTAAATAAACACAAAGCAATGTTCCCGAAAATATAGCCAACATTATCATTATTTGGTATTTGATCGCGGTTAATGGGGAACTTCCGCTGAGCATTTGTCCGGTCATCATTCCCGGAATAGAAACCAAACCTATGGTTGCCATTGATGCCAATGTGGGGTTTATGGCTTTCTTCAATGCCGAACTGAAAAAAGGAAATAAAGCTTCATTTTTTGTTGCGCCACTTGCCAAAAGAAACCGATAACGTTCTTGATGCTGGTCGATATTGTAATAAAAATCATTAATTCCGATAACATTACCCCGTAAACAGTTCCCTAAAATCATTCCTGTTATGGGGATGAGATATTGTGCATCCATAATGTTGGGCAGCTGGATAACAAATTTTAAAAAAAAGAAATCAATGAGTGAAAGCCCTACAAGTGTAGCCACAAAAATACTGACGATTAGTCCTGTTTTGCGTTTTAATTCACTTCGATCAATTGTAGCAAAATCGGCTATCAAAACCATTATTAAAATCCAACCCAAATTAACCCAAGGATCATTGTATTTAAAAAGGTATTCCAAATAATAACCCACAAAAACCAATTGCAATATCATCCTGACAACGGCAATTAGTGTTTTTTTGATTAACCTCGTTTTAAATTTCCATAAAATGGAGATGGGAATTACCAAAATCAGCAAACCCAAAGCTAATTGTATCCATTTTAAATTTATGATTTCCATTTTAGTTCAGGTTTAATTTCTATAATTTTATTACATTGATTCAACCACCAATCATCGTGAGATGAGGATATAATTATTTTGTTCCTATCGAATAAAATTTTTCTTATTTTTTCTTTGGAATTTTTGTCTAATGCCGACGTCGGTTCGTCCAACAACATAATTTCTTTATCCAAAAAATAACAAATTGCAATTCCTATACGTTGGCGTTGCCCGGTTGAAAATTTTTTGAAGTTGTCGTTCCAAGAAAATTCCTTTAAACCAAGAAAGCGGAAAACTTTTTCGGCTTCTTCTTGGGAAGGTTTTTTAACTTGATTGCTTTTAAAATTAAACGGGAAATTAAAAACTTCTTTCAAGCTACCTTCTCCCAAATCTAAATCTTGAGGCAGCCATGCAACTCTATTTCTAAAACCTCTTAATTCTTTCCCTTGTATAAGTTGATCATTAAAACGAATGCTTCCGCTTTGAGGGGTTTCAAAGCCCAAAATTAGCCGAAACAACGTTGATTTTCCTGTGCCCGAATCTCCTTTTAACGCAATAATATCCCCCTTGTTTGCTTCCAAAGAAAAATCTGAAAGAAGCATTGATGATTGTTCAGCATATGAAAAATTGAGATGAGATAAGGACAGTTTCATCGTTTTCGCTTGGTAAAAAACAAATTATCGAATGACCATTTTCCCCCGCCTTTGATGAGTAAAAATAAGCTGCCCAACCACATGGCATAATCTGTACGTATTTCGTGAGCAAAACTCCAGAAGTTATAAAAATCAAAATGTTTGACATTGAATCCTAAAATGCCGTGTCCGAAAAGAATGGGAATTTTTGTGATCAAAATGGCCACGGACATATTCACTAACATTGCCAATGCTGCTGCACGGGTCAAAAAGCCTATTAAAATGGCAGCTCCGCAAACAATTTCAAACACGCCAACGAAATAACCCCAAAATTCGGGATGCGCAAATCCTATTTTATCGAATCTTCCAACACTACGGACAGCGGGATAAATAAATTTCTGTATGCCTTCCGAAAGGAAAACAGCGCCTACCATAATACGAATTATTAAAGTAGTTTTTGATGTGTCGGATGCAATTAATTTATTAAACATAAAATTTTAAATAAATGTTATATCGTTTCAAACAATGCCATAAAACCTTCTTCCATATGGTTTTGTTTATGACAGTGAAATAACGCCAACCCTTTTTGTGTAGCTTTTAAATCTACCGCTGCGTAGCTGTTCTTATTTACAAAAACGGTATCTTTCATTATTCCCGACATTTCTTTTCCCTCCACATTGACCAACTCAAAATAATGCCGGTGAAGATGTAAAGGATGAGACTTTATATTGCTGTTATAGAAATGTATGCGGTAATCTTCGCCATATTTAAGCGGTATGGGATCTTCTTGTTCTTCAAAAGGCTTTCCATTTACCTTGTATAAAGTGCCATTTTCAGTTTCATAGCGTTTGATTTCAACAGTTATTTCATTTTTGGGTTTCGTCTTTTTGGGTTCAATAGAGAATAATGAATAATCCCATCGATTTCCAAAAGAATCCACTTCCCATTTCGGATCACCTTTCTGATCAGGATATTCTACAACAAAGCCTAATCCTCCTTTCCTTCTTTCTTCATCAGGATCGCCAAAAATCCATTTCCCCGGATTGTTCATCTCGACAAGAATATCAGCCCGTTCTCCCGAACCCAGTTTAATATCGTTTACATAATCGGGTTTTGGAACCGGACGTCCATCCAAACCTAATATTTTCATTTTATGACCTGAACAACTAAAACGAATATCATCTCGAGCATTTCCATTGACAAAATGTAACAGAATTTTCTCCCCTTCTTTTACTTTAATAGGCGAATCAAAACCAAGTGATTTACCGTTTACTGTATAAACCAACCGATCAAAATCTTTAAACAAAGCACCCTGCAAAAAGTATTTCCAATCGTGGGTTATAAAAAATAATTCCCGGTCATAGGCTGTCTTATATTGTCTTTTCCCATCTTTAGGTTCAATATAAACAATACCGATTTGACCGCTATACATCGCCTTCTGTTTATCTCCTTGAGTCATAGCGTGGGTGTGATACCATTTTACACCGGCTGGACCGGGTTTAAATTTGTATGTGCGTTTACTATGAGGTTCAATAGGGGGTGTTCCTTCTTCGAGTGCTCCATCGACTTCAGCCGGAATCTCTTGTCCGTGCCAATGTACTACTTCTTGATGATCGGTATTATTGATAACTTCAACTATAGTCTCCTCTCCTTCCTTCATTCGTATGACCGGTCCCGGAACACTATTATTATAAGCAATAGTTTTGAATATTAATCCTTTGGCTATTTCTGTTTCAGTTTCTGAAATAGTTAATCTAATTTTATTTTTACCAAAATAGGTATGAGAAAGTTTCTTTTTTGTGTTCGTAGAAGAAAAACTATTTCCTAACAAAGAATTTGCAGTTAAGACACCTGGAACCGCCAGGGCGGCGTTTTCTAAAAATTTCTTTCGATTCATAATTTTAGATTTGAATCAAAAGTATAGAATTTTATTTTCGGAAAATGGTGTATTTGAAAATAGAATGGCTTTATTGCTTCTCTTTTCTAAATTGGCTGGGTGTTTTTTGGACGTGTTTCTTAAAAAATTTGGTAAAGTGAGAATTGTCTTTAAAGTCAAGCTTATAAGCAATTTCAGAAATATGCATATCGGTATAAATCAACAGTCGTTTAATCTCGACAATAAGGTATTGGCTTAGGATTTTTCCAGCAGATTTATTTTCATTTTTTTGCAAATATGATTTAAATTCTGAGGTGACGTTTTTAACAAATCAGCATAATGAGCTACATTGTTAATTAGGCTATTGCTGTTTGTCAAGAGTTGTTTGTATGCTAAAAATAAGTCTGTAGAATTTTGTTCGATTTCTACTGATTTGGCTGAGTTTAAAATTTTGACCAATAATGCTTTCAAAAGACCTTCTCTTAAAGTAAGATTATTTTCATTAATAAGCAAATTAAAAAATGTGGGGATCGTGGAATTAGAAATTAATGGAAGCGCTGAAATACTGCTTACTTTTGAAAGTAACTGTTTTAGTTTCTGATCATATGTATTGAAAAACAAATCTTTTTTAATTATCATAACATACCCAGCTGGTCTGTCGGTGATTGTCCAGTAATGAACTTGTTCTTTTCGAATAAAAAATACCACAGGGGGCTGAATTTGGTAAGAATCATGATCTATAAAATGTGTTCCCTTGCCCTCTGTCAGATAAATGATTTCGAAATAATTATTATGCTTATGTGGATTAGTTTTTCTTATCTCCTGTTTAAATCTGGAAACAGTGATTAATTTTCCTGTATCACTTTTGTCTTTTATGTGGATTTTGGAATTCATTGTAACTTTTTTTATTGAAATTTGTTTTATACGGGCATCGCATAACACTAAATGTAAACTTAGCAAGAATTTAAGAGTGATCAACTATCCGACAGCACCACATTTAATAGATACCCTAAGATACTCAATTTCATCGATTCGGTCCATATTGCGCTTATATAACTTAAGAACGCTTCTTTTTCGTCCGGAGGGAAACGGAATGGATATTGACTCAATCGATTTTTCGCGCGGGGCGAAGGAAAAATCAAATACACGCATAACAATGGAATTTTAGCCAAAGACCCAAAATTAGCTGCAACGAATTTTTTAAAGGCACTTGAAAAATTGCCCAGTTTTATAGAGCAAGAAGAAAAGCGAATAACCGAAATCAATAAAGACCTTCCCGTGCTTCAGGAGGTAGTGAATGGTACTTGGTCCAAGGAAGACCGGTTAAATGAGTTAAAAACAAAACTGGCTGGAATTGAGCGAAAAATACAGTTGTCTATTATACCGAAGATGGGCGTTGCAGATCAAAAAAATGAAAGAAAAATAAGTGAGAAACATGAAAGAAAATCGATGAGTGTAAGAGTTATTTGACTTATTAATTCTGCATCAAATATTGTAGATTAGGATCATTCTTTATCCGCTCTATTTCTTTTTCGATAATATTCAGGATATCCGTTTTGATTTGACGATAATTAGCTTCAATTTCTTGATTCATATTATCCGTTCCACTTTCATTGGCAAAGGATAAAATCTCCGGAATCTCTTGATAAGCTCTGGTTTCAACGGCTACCTTTTTATTATCTACAACAATTTCGGCGTGAAATATTTTTTGCTTAATACGTTCGTCGTAATTGTCGGAGACGGATCCCACAAACATCCCTTGAGTAAGCGTTGATATTTTGGATGCCGGTATCAAGCTATCCATCTGGGTCGATATGGAAGTTGACTTATCGTTGCGGTTGATGGTCATACTTTGGCGTTTCTGTAAAATTTTTCCGAAACGGTCGGAAAGACTTTTAGCCGTTTCGCCAACTACTTGACCA
>Ga0079226_10003810_pt1 | contig 11552 bp, 9 predicted proteins | sample Poulit2014_FD_76345 | JGI IMG/M metagenome (GOLD analysis project Ga0079226, IMG submission 76345) | Agricultural soil microbial communities from Georgia to study Nitrogen management - Poultry litter 2014 | ecosystem: Environmental > Terrestrial > Soil > Agricultural land | place: USA: Georgia...
ATGCAAGTAGAGGCAGTATTAACTTTAGGAGAGGAAGCTAAAAACCCACGAAGAAACTTACCTTTAGCCCAAGTTTCTGCCCTGGTTACCGTTGTTATTTTATATGTCGCTACAGGATATGGTGTTGTTTCAGCCGCTTCACCTGCTGAATTAGCTGCTTCTAGTGCTCCTTTATCTGTAGCCGTAGAAAATGTTCTACCTGGAATAGGCGCAGTAATAATTGCCATTGCAGCACTTACTGCTACAGGGACATCTACGATTGGATGTTTATTAGGTTCTTCTAGAATGCTTTACGCAGGTGCCAGAGAAAAAGCATTCCCACCAATTTTTGCAAAAATCAGTGGGAACTCTGGCGTTCCTACCAACGCAGTTATCTTTACAGGAATTATTGCTCTATTAGCAACTTTAATCGCCATTTCCGGATATGCTAGCGCATTGAGTTTGTTAGTAAGTGCGGCCGTATTTGCCAATTGGCTCATGATGGCAATTATGAATATTGCACTTGTTATTGTTAGAGTCACACGAAAAGATTTAAACCCAAGTTTCCGATATCCTTTTAACATTAAAAACATTCCTATTTTAGCACCTATCACAGCTATAGCTTGTATATGGATTTTAACGTATATCGAACCGACAGCAATCTTAATAGGATGTATTTGGCTCCTAATTCTAACACTTTGGTATTTCTTTTATTCAGAAAAACGTTGGGAGTTTTTAGATGAAGAAGAAATGGAGAAAGTAGCAAATCAATCAAAAGAGATTTAACAGATGACACCCTTAATGAAGGTACTGCACCCCTAAGGTTAGAGTGGAAATTCTAATGTTAGGGGTGTTTTGTATGGCAAACTATGATATGGAATTTAATTTGAAAGCTTTCAAGTATTTCTTAAAAGGAAGATTAGGATACAAACTATTAGCTAAAAAATACGGCCTTCCTATCGTGGTATTTATGACGAAATATGAAACAAGGGGGAACATTATTAATCATAAAAAAGTATAACGTATCCTAAGAGAAATGGATGTAAATTGTGAGTAATTTCAACGTAAATCGTTGTAAGTTATGTAGTAAAATTGTTAAAAAATGTAGTAAAGAATCGTTTAAATAGAAAATTAGCCGGTCTAAGTCCAGTGCAATACCGAACTCAAACCAGCCAAACAGCTGCATAATTAAAACTCTAACTCTGTGGAATCACCACCATCTTTAATTGTAGGGTACGTTATTAAAACCATTTATAACGAAGACATTTTATCAGTTACTTTCAAAAATGTGTCTACATCGTCTTGATTATGACAATGTAATGGTGAAACTCTAACAATCGAGTCTAATTCTACAGATTCGAGGATTCGTTTTGAATAATGGCTGCTCGCCTGTCTATCATAGACAAGAATATTATTCTCACTATACGCTTGAACAGCTTCCGCAGAAGTTAAGTTCTCAAATGTAATTGCTAAAATTAAATCCTGATGTAGTCCATTTTCTTTGGCAAAGTAAAGTTTTACATGATCCATGTCTTTAATTCCTTTTACACCTTTTGCTCCATGTATGAGGCGATTTAAAATAGCTTGTTCTTGCAAATGAATTTGCTTCATACCTTCTACAATAAGATCTCTACGATTACTAGAATGAACAAAATGAGCCCCAATTGAACAAACATAATCAATAATTTTACTGAACCCAGCATAATGTGCTGGTACTGGACTTCCTATATTCCAATTATTTTCAGGAGTTGCTAATAACCGATCATGAGGAATAATAGACACTCTATCAGATACATAGGCATAAGCCATTCCACGATTACCAAACATTTTATATGGGGCAATATTAAGAGCATCAATATCCCATGCATCTACATCTATTATCCCGTGGGCTGCCGCTTGCACTGCATCAACTACAATATAGATATTAGGATTAATAGAGCGAACCTTTTGTACAATCGTTTGAATATCATGCATTGCACCGGTTATATTTGATGTAAGAATAATAGAAAGAAGTGCAGTGTCTTCGTCAATTAAATCGTATAGTGACTCTGTATCAACACTACCACTCTCCACATTTGTTTTCGCTACACGAAGTTCTTTTTTAAATCGATCAGCCGCCATTTGACAAGCATCAAAAGATGACGGATGTTCAAGAGATGTCGTTACTATATTCGTTCCTTCTGCATGCTCTACAATTCTAGGTACTATTTCAAACATAAGTTTTGATGCTGTTGAAGAAGGAACAATACTTCCATTAGAAGCATTTAATAAAAATCGAATATCCTTTTCCCCTTTTTCCAAAATCTCTCGAATCAATTTTGCAACATCATGTGTTCGCTCTGGACAATCTGGTATAGAAGCAATGCGTGCATCTTCCTCGGTTACAGATTTTAAGCGTAAAGATCCACCGGAGTTTTCAAAAAACAGCCGATCATTCCCGTAAAAATCTTTTTCTAAATATGAAAAATTTGATCGTAGTTCATTTAAAATAGATTCATCTAAAAATACATCATTTAGTTTTGCCATTTTACCATACCTCGCTCTACTCATTATTTTGTTGATCTAATGGTGCGTTGTCTGCATCAAATATATCTTGATTAAGCTCATCGCTCTTTTTCGCAACAACGGTTGTACCAAGTAAATCACCTGTAATATTTAATGTCGTATGCCCTATATCGATAACTGGCCAAATTGCTGCCAATATTGGAATAATATGAAGGGGCATACCTAATGCTTCTAACAATACGATAGACATAACAATCCCTGCGCCACGGACTCCAGCAGCGCCAATTGATAGAACCAATCCTAACAAAACAAATTGTGCTATTAATGAAAATGTGATGGGCATGCCATATAAATTGGCAGCAAAAACAGAAATCACTCCAATTGCTACAGCAAATCCATCCATATTCACAGTTGCTCCAAAGGGAACTGTAAATCCATATACCTTTTCATCAATTCCAAGATTGTTTTTTGATACTTGTAAAGATACAGGTATTGTAGCTGTACTTGTAGAAGTTGTTGCAGCAAATATCATGGAAGGGTAAACATTTTTATAAAATGTAACGATGTTTAACCCAGTCGTTAGTTTCAAAATAATTGGATATGCAATAAGTATCATTAGTATAATCGCTAAATAGTCTGCAACAACAAATAGAATGACTTCTGATAAAAACTCTGCTCCAAACGTTCCAACTAAGTTTGCCATCAATGCTAATATTCCATAAGGTGCAAGTTTTATAACATAGCCCGTTAACGTCATCATAATATCAGCAGCTTCGTTTACAAAACCGGTGATTTTAGGAACTCTATTCGGTCCGAGAGCTAACATAACTAAACCAATAAACACTGTAAAGATTATGATTTGAATCATTTCCATCTCAGCTAGTGCCTCAAAAATATTATTTGGAACCCAAGACAAAAAATGATCTACAAAGTTAAAATCTGTCGTTTCAACTTTTTCATCTGGATTTAATATGTTCTCTAACCCTTTTCCTGGCTGAATGAGTAAAGCTATAAGAACTCCAAATGTGGTTGAAATAATACCAGTCATCACTAAATATAAAGAGAAATTACCGCCTATTTTACCTAAAGATTTCGCATCTTTCATTTTTAATATGCCGGATAATATTGTTGTGATAACTAATGGCACAATTAACATCTGAAGTAATCGGATAAATAAATCCCCAAACGGCGCTATATATTTAGCATTATCTTGTAAAACAAATCCTAATACAACACCAACAATTACACCAATAATAATTTGTGTATATAATTTTTGCCTAAACCACCACTTCATCTTATTTTCCCCCTTCTTTCTACCTTAAAGTGAATCCGCTTTCATTGTTTGCAAACTATTTGTTGATAAATAGTATACTAACGAGCTACAATATTGTAAAATTGAATTTAATGCTCTTTAACATCTAAAAAATAGATATTAAATAGAGGTGAATAGATGACTCCTAATCAATTAGAAGCTTTTTTAGCTATTGTACGTTTGGAAAGTATTTCTGAAGCAGCTCGATATTTATATATTTCACAATCAACTATTAGCCATCGGCTCCAAAATTTAGAAGAGGAATATAAAGTAACTTTAATTGAAAGAGGGAGAGGGGTTACTGGTATTTCTTTAACAGAAGAAGGAGAAAAGTTATATAACATAGCATTACGATGGGAAGATTTATCTATTCAAGCAAAGGACATTAAAAATGACGCTTCTTCTACAACTATCGTTATTGGAGCAGTAGATAGTGTACACAATTATCTTTTTTACTCTGTTTATGAAAAAATCCGTAAAGAATATCCACAAATTAAAATTGTGATTCGCACACATCAATCAAATGAAATATACTCTCTCCTACAGCATAGAGAAATCGATATTGGATTTCCTTTACAAGAGCGAATGAGTTCAAAATTTAAAGTAACTAAAATGTTCGAGGAAAAGATGGTCTTGATAAAAAAGAAGAGAGATGGGGATGTTCCTAAAATTATTAAAAATAATCATTTACATATTAATGATGAAATTTACGTAAATTGGGGACAGGAATTTCAGGCATGGCATGAAAAACATTGGGGTTTTTTTGGTACACAAGCAATTCAGGTAGATACTGTTGAATTACTATATAAATTAATGGGCTCTAATCATTGGGCAATTGTTCCAAAGTCCGTTGCAGACTCATTACAGTTAGAGAATAAAGTGGATATCTATGAATTAGAGGATAATCCTCCATCACGAACATGTTACTATGTTCATCGAAAAAACCAAAGCGAAAAAATAAAGTTATTCGGACAACTTTTGCAGGAATTATTCTAATTAATCATTTTCTATCTTAATTAATCCTAATTTAAAAGCACCTCCAAAGCTAATAGATTAACTTTAGAGGTGCTTTCCTTAAAACTATTTATTTGTCATTCACCAATTGACACATTCCAAAAGATGGGTCCTACTAATGTATCGATATCGCTTACCTTACTTCTGGAAATATATAATTTCCCAAAACTTCCTATTTGCAGTGTTGGAAGATATTCCTCCCAAGCATACTGTTGCAATTCCTCCCATAATTCTTTCGCAGTTTCTAAATCCGGTTCGAATTCAATTGCATTCATCATATCTAAAATGTATGAATCATTTACTCCTCCAGCCCAAGAAGAACTTAAGGAAATTAATTGTGGGGGTATACTAACCATACTTGATCCCGAAACAGTTACATCCCAAGATCCTAGCTCACTATCATTTCCAGTCATTTCTACAACAGTTGGCCAATCATAAACTTCTAATGAAGAATTTATGCCAATATTATTTAACTGTTCATTTAAAACAACCGATATGTTATAGACGTAATCGTAATCTCGGGTTGTTAATATACGGAAAGGTTCGCCGTTATACCCATAATCCTTCAACATTTGTTCAGCTTTTTCGGGATCATTAATGTTATAGTATTCACTTCCTGCGTCACTTGCCCAATTTATAATTTGCTTATCCATATAACTATTTGTTAACTCGTAGGCGTCTTCATGAGGAAAGGCAGCTGCCATAATCGCCTCATAGTCCAGTGCAGTATTTACAATACTTCGGAAATCCACATCATTACCTATTCCTTCTTTTGTATTAAACTTTACAACAGCATTTGCTGGAGAGGCTATAAACGTATTTAAATCAGGATCATTCGTAAGCTGATCATACATATCAAATGGTATATCATAGCCAAAATCATACTCCCCAGTTTGAACTCCAGCTACCCTAGTAGCAGTATCTGATACAAAATGGAAATATATATCTTCAACTAATGCTTCTTTTTTTCCTGACCATCCATCTGACTCTTTATCCAAGGGTGCATACTCATCATATTTTGTTAAACGAATATATTGATCATGTTTCCATTCATCAAATTGATAAGGTCCCGTCCCAATATATTCATCAACTCCTTCTACAGGTGCATCATCAAGAATCTCTTTTGGCATAATCGCAGGTGCTTGTTTAGTAGTTGCAATTGTATCTAACGTTAATGAAGATGGTTCTTCAAGTGTTAAAATAACCGTGTAATCTCCATCTTCTTCCCAAGTTGCATGATCAAATATTTGTCCAGCAATATCTGACTTTTCCATCCAACGTTCCATTGATGCGACAACATCTTCAGCAATCATCTCTTCTCCATTATGAAATTTAATTCCTTCCCTTAAATGAAAAGTGTATGTTCGACCATCTTCACTTTCATCAATCGTTTCAGCTAACATTGGTACGGGTTGAAAATCTGAGTCAACTGTAACAAGTGTTTCATAAATTAGCATAGTAATATCACGTGTTGATGTAGCTCCCGTTGCATGCCAATCTAACGTGGGAGGCGCAGCATTATGAGCAATATTTAGTTCTGTTCCACCAGTCGTATTATTTTCACTTCCATTTTTGCTATCACTTTTACCGCTACATCCAGTTGAAATTAGTAAAACAACAAGCAAAATAAATATTGAAATATTCTTCTTCATATTTCCACCTCTTTAATATTCATAGCTTAAAAACATAATAGACATTGATTTTTGCACCTATATCTGAATTAAATAATCGATATTTTATAAACCAAATCTGTTCGGTGATAAATGTTCAATCTTGTGATTCGTTTCATTCTTTATAATTAAATCAGCTGCAATTTCCCCCATTACCGGTGCTTGAGAAAACCCTTGCCCTGAAAATCCACATAATAGAAGCACATTATTATGGTTCTTTAAACGTCCGACAATTGGAAGTCCATCTTTTGAAAATCCCTCAACAAACGGGATGATGAGAACAGGGTCTGGATGTAAATCAGGAATTAACTTCTTTATTTGTCCACCTATACTTTTTGCATATTCTACTGAGATATTTTTATCAAATCGATCTGGATCTTTAACTTCGAGCTTTGTTTCAGAAATATCTTTTGAATTATTTGTCACACGTACAAACCTCCCATCTAAAGCGGGAGTTCCTTGAATATGCATAGATTTACTTAAACGAGTAAAGTTTGGAAATTTACTTTCATCAAATTGCTCTGGATTTTCTGGCATAAACCAAGACAAAACAATTCTGTGAGCACTAAACACATCATTTAAACTTGGTACCAATTTATTTGCCCAAGCACCAGTTGTAACAACTACATCTCCTACACGATATATCTCATCATCAGTGACAATTGTTACCCCATCATCATCAGGGATAATTTCTTTTACTTGGGTATACGTAAAAATGGTTGCACCAAGTTGTTCAGCACGATTGACAGCAGAAATAACAATTTGTTCAGGACGAAGTACTCCTCCCGTTTCTTCCCAAATAATTACTTCTCCTGGTAATAATTGGTGCTGAGGATACAGTTCCCTTGCCTTTTTTTCGTCGTATACTTTATAAGGTACATCATATTTGTCAGCGCTCTCAATTACATCCTTAATATGCTTTGAATCTGGGTGTCCGATTGTCAAAGCACCGCTACGTGACAATAATTTTTTATCAGTTTCTGCTTCTAATTCTCTAAACTTCGGATATGAAGCGTTTGTAAATGGAGTTTCCCCTACAAAAGGTGAAGCAATTCTAAATCTCCTAGACCCTCCACCATACGCGGAACGATCATGTCCAATCCCAAATTGTTCAAACCCTAATACAGAAACTCCTTGACTAGCAAGATGCCAAGCAGTCATACTCCCCATTGTTCCAAGTCCAATTATAGCTACGTCTGCATTTTTATCCATAGTTGTCCTCTCTCCTATTGTTAAATTAACTAATTATGTAAATACTTTTTATATTAACACACACTTTTTAAATTGCCAAATAATTGCCTCTAGTAATATAAATGCAAATTTATACGTTATATTGAACATCCAAAGGATCTAAGATCATGTCTTTTGTAAGTCAGCATGATAGAATAACTAGTTTTAAATGTTCAAATAATGATATATTAAATTATTTAATATGTTGATTATTCAAGTTAAAACATTCCCAAGTTTAATCTTTCTCATGATTTTATCTAATTATTTTTCTATCACATACATCTAAATTACTACAAATAATTTCCCAGGAAATAATATGCTGTCGAATAATTGGTTTTCGTTAAAAAAGTAGGAACTCACTTTAATTTGAGTTCCTACTTTCTTACAAAGCTTATTCCATTAAATCGGTAACTTCTCCTGTTTTAGAATCTACCGCATACCAGCCTAATGTTGCTGTATGTCCTCCATCACCATCATTGACCATTTCATAGTAGTGAAAAATGTATTTGTCCCCGTCATCATGATCGTATTGTAATGTGAAGTTGCTATCTTCGGATTGTGAGTCGCCAGCTTCCTCACCATATAAATATTCATATACTGCTTTCTTAGCTTCTTCATGGGTTAGGATGTCCGAATCTTTCTCATTATCTTCTTTATTTTTTTCATCATTATTGTCTTCTGTCGTATCTTTATCTGTATTTTCTTCCGTATTCGGCTTTTCTGTTTCTGCTTCAGATCCTTGGGCTAGTTCGGAAATACGCTTGTTTACAGCTTCCTGAAATTCCTTTATCGCGTTCTCTTGCTCTTGTGTAACATATGCTTGTTCCAACATGTCATTTGATTTCAAAATGTACAGTTCATTTGCAGACATTTGTGGATCTTCTGGGTCAAAAAAGGCCTGTAATGCACGTATTTTTTCATCAATTATTTTCCGTTCTTCCATAATTTCAGCTAGTTTTTCGCCTTGGTCGACAAAAATAAATGTGACTCGTTGAAATTCTTGGCGATCTTTTATTTCCTCATATGTACGAACAGCGTTATCAATTTCATCTTCCTTCATCGCTTCATCTATAAGTTCCGCTGCGGCGATTAAGTCTAAATATTCTTCAGCTTGGTCCTTATCTTCATCGGATGCTTCTTTAAAATGCTCTTTTGCTACTGTGACATCTTCATGATCTAATGCTTCAATGCCTAATTGTAATTCTGACTTTTCATCTTTGTCTTTAGAACAACCAATTGTAAATGTGATAATGAATAATACTGCGATACCTATGCTCAATTTTTTCAAATGACCACTCCCTTTTTATATGAACTTTCTACATTTTATCATTTATGAATGTACTAGGCGAGTGAATGTAGTATCATTAAAAAACATAGAAAGCGTATAATTGCACGTATGTTAACAACACTACAGAGTATATAGCATTACCAAAACAGAGTATGCATATGCTACATTCATTTATTATTTTTTTCGTATTGTATCATACTAAGATAAAGGACAAAGATGTATGATAGATATATATTTCTACAAAGGAGGAATTCATATGGCTTATATATTGCTCATAGTTGGATTTGTTTTACTTATAAAAGGTGCTGACTTTTTCGTTGACGGAGCGTCGAAAATAGCTGTACTTTTAAGGATTTCTCCAATTGTCGTTGGATTGACGATTGTTTCTATGGGAACAAGTGCACCAGAAGCAACAATTAGTATTATAGCTGCCCTTGAAGGTAGTTCGGATATTTCTCTTGGAAACGTTGTTGGGAGTAACATCGTTAATATTTCATTGATTGTAGGTGCTGCTGCTTTCTTGCACCCTTTTCACGTACAAAAACCGACAATTAAAAACGAAATACCATTCACCTTATTATCAGGTGTCGTGTTACTTGTATTAATGAGTGATCGGATTTTAAATGGAAGCACTAATATAATTAATCGAAGTGATGGAGTTATTTTACTACTTTTTATGATGGTCTTCCTATATTATATTTTGCAAACAGCTGCTTCTGATCGAAAAAACAATGCTGAAAACGGAGACAAAAGTGGCAGCTGGCTAAAAAGCACATTATTTATAATTAGTGGCCTTGCCGGAGTCATTTATGGTGGTGACCTTGTCGTGACACATGCAACAACTATTGCTTATTCTTTTGGGATGAGTGAAGCACTTGTTGGATTAACCATTGTTGCAGTTGGGACTTCCCTTCCTGAACTTGTTACATCTGTTACTGCAGCATTAAAAGGACAAAGTGAGATTGCTCTAGGAAATATCGTTGGAAGTAATATTTTTAATGTTTTGTTCGTATTAGGGGCTTCATCTGTCATATCCCCTTTGACTGTTAACAATAAAATCTTTACTGATATTTTCATTATGTTACTGTTAACGGTTTTATTGCTTGTATTTTCTCGGACAAATTTTCGTCTTGGGAAGCGCGAAGGATTATCTTTAATAATTCTCTACATTCTGTATTTAGTTTTCATTATTATAAGGAATTAAAGAGTATATCTATCTAAGTATGGTACATATATGAATAATTTCATAAGGAAAAGAAAACACATTGAAAAGAACTAAACGGCAGCTTATTTCCCTTGTATCCAGTGGTCTGAAAATAGCCGACGATAATCAAGCTAATTACACATAACATGAATGTACTATGAAATGGATTCATAAAATGCGGCTATACTTTTTACAACCTCCCCTTTTATAACACGTTACTTATTTAAATTTTAAAACTTTAAAAACTATTGCAATTAAAAGTATATTGTGCTAATATCTGAAAATAGAATCGTTGACATTGCTTTCAACCATACAGATGAGTCTATTTATTCGAATTTCATCTCACTTTAGAGTTTGAAATATATTTTAGATACAACTACCTCTATGTAACGTTTATTAATAGAAAATAAAACATGTATAGAAAATGTTTAGAATAATTATGTTATTATCTTCATTAAATGATTACGCTTACATAATGAAATGACGTTTCATTATATGAAATACAGCTACAGATACACTTCCCTACATAAAGTTAATGAATGCATCATGAGGATTTTATGCTCCTATACTTCGACATGTTGTTTCTATAGTTTTTTCAATACTACACGTATTGAATTTTGATAATTATGAAATTTTCACATACATAAGTAAATCGTGTTCGCTTAATTTATTATACTCTCCCTTTTTTATTAGATATTTTCATTGTTCAATGATTATAAGAATCATTTCGTCCTAAAGGTCTGAATTTTTTGTGTCATATATAAAATATTTGTTAGGAGTGTCGATTAAATGGCTCAAACATTATTAAATATCAAAAACTTAAAAACCTCTTTCCGAATTAAGGATGATTATTATGCTGCTGTTGATGATGTGAGTTTGCATGTAAATGAGAATGAAGTGTTAGCAATCGTTGGGGAATCAGGTTGTGGTAAAAGTGCTCTCGCCTTCTCGTTAATGGGTCTACATAGTAAAGCAAAAGTAGATGGAGAAATAATCTATAAAGACATTAATCTATTAGATATAACCAAAAGAGAATTTGACAGTATTCGGGGAAGCGAATTAGGAATGATCTTTCAAGACCCTTTATCTGCACTAAACCCTTTGTCCACGATAGGAAAACAAATTGCAGAAGTTATTTTTTTACATAATAGAAAAGCACCGAATAAACAACTCGTCGATTGTATAATTAAGCGAGACAAAAAAAGGACATGTTATGATACACTCAAGTTAACATACCACTGCTAAGGAGAGTGCATCAAACATGTCATACACCCATCTTACCAAAACTGAACTCATTTTCATAGAGAACTATCATGCCATCGGCATGAAAGGCCGTCAGATTGCTGAAAA
>Ga0079226_10003811_pt1 | contig 11550 bp, 10 predicted proteins | sample Poulit2014_FD_76345 | JGI IMG/M metagenome (GOLD analysis project Ga0079226, IMG submission 76345) | Agricultural soil microbial communities from Georgia to study Nitrogen management - Poultry litter 2014 | ecosystem: Environmental > Terrestrial > Soil > Agricultural land | place: USA: Georgia...
AACAAGCTTGGCATGTCATACCCTCTATTTTTATAGATAACTTTTTCAAATTTCCACTCCTCTCTTATACCCCCTAGGGGTATTTAAATTATATTATTATATATGGATTTTGTCAATATTTTTTCCCTGAAAACCTGTGAAAACATATACAATCTTTATTTTATTTCCTTAATAGATTATAATATTATATAATGTATTTATTTAATTATATGTAGCCGATAAATAATGGCTAGAGAGGAGCTTTTATGTTTGATTACAACAATGAAAATAACCTTAGTATGTTAGCTGATTATTATGAATTTACTATGGCTAATGGTTATTTAGAAAACGGTCTCGAAGATACTATTACATATTTTGATATGTACTTTAGATCTGTTCCCGACGATGGAGGCTTTGTTATAACTGCTGGTCTAGAACAACTCATCGATTATTTAGAAAATTTAAAATTTACCGATAAAGATATTGAATATTTTAAATCTAAAAATTGCTTTTCCGAAAAATTTTTAAATTATTTAAGAGATTTTAAATTCGAATGTGATGTTTGGGCTATGCCTGAAGGAACTATAGCTTTTCCACATGAGCCTTTAATGATAGTTCGTGGACCTGCTATACAAGCCCAAATTTTAGAAACTATGGCTCTATTAACATTAAATCACCAAACTATGATTGCAACAAAAGCAAATAGAATCGTTCGAGCTGCTGACGGTCGTCCTGTTATGGAATTTGGTGCTAGAAGAGCTCACGGTATCACTGCTGCAACTTTAGGTGCAAGAGCTGCATATATAGGTGGTGTAGCTGGAACTTCTAATACACTGACAGATGAGAAATTTAATGTACCTGCTCTAGGAACTATGGCTCACTCATGGATAATGATGTTTGACAACGAATATGATGCTTTTAAAGCTTACGCAGAAATGTTCCCAGATAATTGTACTCTTCTAGTTGATACTTATAATGTACTTGAAGAAGGTGTGCCTAACGCTATAAAAGTATTTGATGACATTTTAAAGCCCCTTGGAAAAAGACCACAAGGTATCCGTATAGACAGTGGAGATATAGCATATCTATCAAAAAGAGCACGTGTAATGCTCGATGAAGCAGGTTATGAAGACTGTGGAATAGTTGCATCTAATGCTCTAGATGAATATAGCATAAGATCATTATTAAAAAATCAAGGTGCTAAACTAGACAGCTTTGGAGTTGGTGAAAGACTTATTACTTCAAGATCTCACCCTGTATTTGGTGGAGTATATAAATTAGTCGCTTTAGAAGATAAAGATAATAATATAATACCTAAGATAAAAATAAGCGAAAATGTCGGAAAAATTACTACACCAGGCTTTAAAACAGTTTACAGAATGTATGATAAGGACACTCATAAAGCTGAAGCTGATTTAGTATGTCTATATGAAGAAAATATTGAAGATGATAAACCTATAGAAATATTCCATCCAGTACACACTTGGAAAAGAAAGACTATGACTAATTTCTATACAAAAAAACTTTTAGTTCCTATTTTTGAAAAAGGTAAATTGGTTTATGATAAACCATCACTAGAAGAAATAAGAAATTATACAAAAAAAGAATTAGAAACGCTTTGGCCAGAGATTAAAAGATTTGAAAATCCTCATAAATATATCGTGGATTTATCACTTCCTCTTTGGAAAATAAAAAATGAATTGCTTTTAAAAAGTAAATCAAAAAATAATATATAGAAAAAACTCCAGTATTACTGGAGTTTTTTTATTTTTATATATTATATTGTACTAAAGATTTAATATCGTAATCTTTATTTACTTCTCGTCCTTTTAAATCAGTTAATTCTATTAAAAAGCACATTGAATTTACTGTGCCACCTAATTTTTCTATTAGATGTGCTGTAGCATTTACTGTGCCACCTGTAGCTAATAAATCGTCAATTATAGCTATCTTATCCCCTTCATGAATATCCTCTTTATGAACTTCTATAGAGTCTGTACCATATTCTAAATCATAGCTAAATTGTTCAGTTTCTCTTGGAAGTTTGCCAACTTTTCTAATCGGTACAAAAGGAAGACCCATAGCATATGCTACTGGTGCTCCAAAAAAGAACCCTCTAGCTTCTGGACCTACTATTTTTGTAATATCTTTATCTTTTAAATAGTCTATCATTTCATCTACTGCTTGTTTAAAAGCGTCGGCATCGTTTAAAAGAGTTGTAATATCCTTAAAACTTATACCTTTTTCTGGGAAATCCTCAATTACATGTATTTTAGATTTTAAATCCATATTAATCCTCCTTAAGATTAATTCTTTCTCCAAGTACTCGGTGCAAATAAAATTATTATCGGAAATATTTCAAGTCTTCCCGCCAACATACCAAATGAAAGCACTATTTTATTTAAATTAGATAAAGATGCATAATTTGATGTCGGTCCTACAACTCCAAGTCCTGGGCCTATATTATTAAAAGTAGCAGTTACAGCACTAAATGCAGATAAAAAATCTGTAGACTGTACACTTACTATTATTAAAATTGTTACAAATATAAGTAGATATACTGATAAATAATGTAGTACACCACTAGATACATCTCTATCCAATGGTTTGTTTTCCATTCTTATAGCTTCTACCCTATTTGGATTTACTACAGATTTTATTTCTTTAAATGAAGACTTAATAAGTATTACTATCCTAGATACTTTAAGTCCGCCTGCTGTAGAACCAGCACATCCTCCTATAAACATTAACATCAATAATATCATATGAGATAAAACTGGCCACTGCCCAAAATCTGCCGTAGAATATCCTGTTGTTGTAATAATAGATGAAACTGTAAAAAATATATCTCTCAAAGCTGTCAAAGATGAATCGTAACTTGGCATTATATTTAAAAATATAATTGCAACTGCTCCAAAGACTATAATTAAATACCACTTTAATTCTTCACTTTTGAAAACCTCTTTTGTTTTACCCATCAATGCAAAGTAATAAATATTAAAGTTTACTCCAAATACTAGCATAGCAATAGCTAATACCATATCTATATATGCACTATCATAAAATCCTATAGATGTATTTTTTATACCAAATCCACCTGTTCCTGCCGCTCCAAAAGCATGTAGCAATGCGTCAAACAAAGACATACCACCGAATAACAAAAATATTACAACTATACCTGTCATCGCTAAGTATATTATATATAACATTCTAGCAGAATATCTAACTTTTGGAAGTATTTTACCAAAAGTAGGTCCTGGTACTTCAGCTTTCATTATTAAAGCTGATTCGTTAGAAGTTCTAGGGATTACCGCAAGAGCAAATACTAAAACCCCCATACCACCGACTAAATGCGTGAAACTTCTCCAAAATAACATAGAATGTGACATAGCTTCAACATCTGTAAGTATACTAGCTCCAGTTGTTGTAAAGCCACTTACAGTTTCAAAGAACGCATCAACTAATGATGGTATCTCACCGCTTATAACAAAAGGAAGTGCCCCGAAAAAGGACAAAACAATCCAAGAAAGAGCTACTATTACAAGCCCTTCTTTCGCAAAAAATCTTCCGTGATTTTCATTTCTATAAGTAAGTATAAAACCTATACTTAATAAAAGAAATATCGGAAGTAAAAAAGCTATGAAATTTTTATAACTTTCTCTATAAATCAGTTCTACTATTATAGGCCCTATCATAAAAACGGCCTCTATTTTCATTATCTGACCTAGGATATATTTAACTATTTTTCTATTCATTAAATTCCTCCTATGCCAAAATATGATCTAAATCTTCAAGTCTTGTAGTAGTAATTACTATAACACGGTCATTTGGCAATAAAGATGTATCTCCTTTAGGAATTATAATTTCCCTATTTCTAACTATATAAGCTATAAGCAAGTTATTTATAGTGTTCATCTCTTTTAAGGTCATTCCTGTAACTTTAGAATTTTCACTAACAACAAATTCTACTGCCTCTACCCTATTACCTGCTAGTCTATATAATTTATCAACTTTAGAACCTCTTTTATTCATCTTAGCTCTAACAAATCTAGTAATTCTATCTGCTACAATTTGCTTTGGCGTAACTATAGTTTGAAGCCCTGTTACTCCGATTATATTTAAAAGAGATGTCCTATTAACTTTTGTAATAGTTTTTTTAACACCTTCTTTTTTAGCAAACATAGAAATCAATATATTTTCTTCATCAATTCCAGTAAGGGACACTACACTATCATAATTTTGAAGTCTTTCTTCCTCTAATAATTCAGGTTGTGTACCATCACCTGCTACTATCTCTACTCCAGGAAAAGATTCGCTAAGTGCATAAGCTCTATCATAATCATTTTCTACTACTTTTACCTTTATATTTAATTCTTTTAGTTTATCTATTAAATAATAGGCAATTCTACTGCCACCAACTATTAAAGTAGATTTTAATTTTCCGTTATATTCACCTACTGATATATAAAAACGCATAAGTTCTTCCTTAGAGCCTGTTACATAAATTATGTCACCTTCCCTAAGTATAAAATCACCATCAGGTATATATACTTCATTATCTCTTTCTACTATACAAATTAATACTTTATTTGCTCTTTCATCTTGAAAATCTTTAAGTTTCATACAATCTAGATAACTGCCTTCTCTCAGAAGTATCTCAACAATATTTACTTTTCCTTTTGCAAAAGTTTCTACATTTAACGCAGATGGAAATTCTAAAGATCTAATTATATCTTGAGCAGCCTCTAATTCTGGGTTAAACATCATATCTATCCCCATAGAGTCCGTCATAAAATCTATATGATCTGAATATTCAGGATTTCTAACTCTAGCTATAGCATATTTTGCACCTAATTTTTTAGCAATTATACACGCTATTATATTTACTTCATCTTCTGGTGTAACTGAAATAAATACATCTGCATTATTTACATCTGCTTCCAAAAGAATTTCATAACTTGAGCCATTTCCAACGATACCCATTATATCGTTTTGGTCGACAACTCTTTCTAGCCTTCTTTTGTCTTTTTCAATTAAAGTAATATCATTACCTTCCGTTGCTAAATCGCCGCAAAGATATTCTCCTACCTTTCCTGCGCCTACAACTACTATATTCATTTTTTCCTCCCCTAATTTATCTATATAGATAAATTCATTTATAAATTATAATTAAGATATATATATTATATTCTCTTAATTAATTAATATTATGGTAACTCTATGTCTTTATATAGTCAACATCAATACTACTCTATGCCTACGGATTTTTTAGCAAGTATATCTGCCTCTTCATTATATTTATCTCCAGTATGGGCTTCTACCTTATTAAATATTACTTTTAAAGATTTCTTAATATTGTCATATTTTATCTTATAATTTTTAGTTAAAATATTATTGGTTTTCCAATTTCCTAAAGCCCATTCCTCTATACCTCTGTAATCGTAATATATCTTCAATGTCTTTTTGCCCATTTCTAATGCTAATTCCATACTTTCAACAGCACCTAAAATCTCTCCTGCTACATTTCTAGACTTGCTATATTCTTCATTTGTCCCTTTTTTTGATAATGTCTTTTTGCCTTCGTTTGTAAATATTACAACACCACAACCATACTCTTTAGTTTTTATATTATAACTGCCATCTACATAAGATATCATTAAGTCTTTTGGCAAATTATCTAATTTTTCTAAATCTTTTGTTTTAATATCTATCTCTAAATCCTCAACTTCACTTATAAAGTTTTTTGCTCCTTGTAAAGTTTCAAATTTCTTATATTTCGCATCTTTAAATCCTATAACCTGCTTTTTACATTCATCCCAAGTATTAAATATTCCTTTTTTTCTTCCTTTTTTAACAGCATAGTAATATTTTTTTGCCATAAAATCTCCTTAATTTTTAAAATATTTTATATATTTAAACTAAAAAAAGATAAAACTATGTTATCCTTTAATTATCTAGCTATATTTATTATAAATGTTTATGTTAATAACATAATTATAGGATATAATAGAAAAGTGGATATAACAACTAATAAATTATTGGAGGAATTGTAGAATATGAATATTGAAATTTGGTTTGACTTTGCTTGTCCATTTTGCTATATAGGACAAAAAAGATTATTTACTGCTTTAGATATTCTTAAAAGTAAAGCAAATATAACCTTTAAAAGTTATCAATTAAATCCAAATCAAGATAATGTAGAGAAAAACTATATCATAGAACTTGGAAAAAAATATGCTGTTGGTACAGATGGTGCTAGAAAAATGGTGAGAAGAGCCGAAGAATTAGCTCTTAAAGAAGGTCTTAACATAAGTTTTGATAATGTAATAGATGTAAATACTTTTAAAGCACACTGTGGTATGAAATATGCACAAGACAATAATAAACACTTAGAATATTTTGATGAAGTAATGGAAGCATATTTTGTAAAAGGTTTAAATATATCAAAAGATGATACTTTAATTGCTATAGCTATGAAATTAGGCTTAAATGCTGAAGAATTTAGAAATGCAATTAACGATGATAAATATGCTAAAAGAGTTAATAAAGATTTAAAAGATGGTAAAAAACTTAGAATCCGTACTACACCATTTTTAGTAATAAACGGTAAAGAAACACTTTCTGGTGCACATGAAACACTTAAACTTGTAAATGTTTTAAGTAAATATGTAGTTGCAAATGCACAAGAAGTATTCTCTAAAGAAATGAGGAAATAAATGTCTGATTATATAGTAGGAAGAAATTCCGTATTAGAAGCTTTAAATAATGATACTCAAATAGATAAATTATTTATCCAAAAAGGCGAATTAAAAGGCTCTATTAAAAAAATTATAGGTAAAGCTAAAGACAAAAAAATAGTTATTACCGAAGTAAACCGCAATAGACTAGACGAATTATCTGAAGGCTTACCTCACCAAGGTGTTGCCGCTTTAGTAGGCAATTTCAATTATTCTTCTGTAGAAGATATAATAAATAGCGCCTATGAAAAAGAAGAAGATCCTTTTGTAATAATACTTGATGAACTAGAGGACCCTCACAATTTAGGTGCTATAATAAGAACAGCTGAAGTTGCAGGTGCTCACGGAGTTATAATTCCAAAAAGAAGATCTGCAAGTATTACTGCAGTAGTTCATAAAGCATCCGCTGGTGCTACTAATTACATGAAAGTGGCTATGGTTACAAATATAAATCAAACTATTGAAAAATTAAAGAAAAAAAATATATTTGTATATGGAGCTTGTGGAGAAGCTAACGATTTTTATGATAAAACAAATTTAACAGGCCCTATAGCTTTAGTAATAGGTAATGAAGGTAAAGGCATAAGCCAATCAGTTAAGAAAAACTGTGATTCTCTTATAAAAATACCAATGTTTGGAAAGGTAAACTCACTAAACGCATCAAATGCAGCTGCTGTTTTAATTTATGAAGTAGTGAGACAGAGAAGTAATGACTAATAAAAGTTATCTATTCGTAGATGGTTACAATATTATAAATTCTTGGGCTAATTTAAAACAAACTATGATGAATGTCGGCCTAGATTCAGCTAGAGAAGAACTCTTAGATATAATGGCTGAATTCCAGACGATATCCGATGAAATAGTAACTGTTGTCTTTGATGCCCATGAATTAAAAGGCTCCTTTGGTTCTATTGAACACTATAAAGGGCTTACTGTTATATATACAAAAGAATGTGAAACAGCAGATCATTATATAGAGAGGGTTTTAGATAAATTCTCTCAAAAAAAACATGGTAGAAAAAATAAAATAAGAGTAGCCACATCTGATGGTATGATTCAACAAATCGTACTAGGTCGTGGTGGTATTAGGGTTTCAGCGCCTGAACTACTTGCCGAGTATCATTCAATAAAACACTCAGTTAATAGATTTGAAAGAAAAAAAAGTAAAAATATTAAAATAAAAAATATTGTAAGTATCGACGAAGATACTTTGAATAAATTAGAAAGCATACTTGATAATAATAAAGACCTAAACTGATCAGTTTAGGTCTTTATTATTAATTCTATTTATTTTTATAAACTTCCATCTAAATTTCTACTTGACACCCAGCCATCAAATACTCTTCCATTAGTTGCTGTTATAGTACCTAAGCACCATACTCTATCTGTTCCATCTATTACAGTATCATAGATATAAATAGTAGCGCCTTGTTTTATATTTGTAAATGACGGATATGAAGTACTAGGACCACTTCTTACATTTGCAGCAGAACTTTGGATTGTATGAGTCGAATAGATTAATGAATCTGCTAATTCTCTCATATAAGGTGTAGTATTAGATTGATTTGATTTTTCCGTTTCTTTTTCTAATTTAAGATTTGCCTCTATCTCTTCTTTTATTTTATCAATCTCTATCTCCATATCTTTTTCTGCTTCTTCTGTAGCAAGTTTTTCTTCTTTCTCTTGCTTTAATAATATCTCATCATATAACTCTTTTGCTTCTTTATCGTCTTCTACGATATTCATATATTTTTCTAATATACTAATACTTTTTTTAAAGTCTAAATCTTCAGCATACGCTCTAGCATCATCAAATATTTTTTCACTAGAATCTTCTAATAATTTTTGAGAAGTAGTATAGTTTTTCTTATCTTCCTCTATAACTTGGCTAAAAGCTTTTATAGCTGCCATATAATCTCCATCGGCTAATTTTTCTTTACCCTCTTTAAACATTTCATCAGACTTAACCAAAGCACTTGCTTTATTTTTTAATTCAACTGCTGTTTTTGTACCTGTTTTTATAGCTATTTTTTCATAAATATCATAAGCTTCTTCATATTTTCCTGCGTCTATTAATTTATTAGCTCTATTTTGCATACCAGCTACACTAAAGCGACTATATCCAATAAATGAACCAATAAGTATAATCATCACTAATACAACAATACCTAGTATAGTCTTTAAATTAAATTTTGACTCCATAACACACCTCTTTTTTTATAAATACTGCTATTTTAAAACATATATTATTTTAACTAATTATATATATTATACTATATTAAAATATAATTGGCTAAAATAAAAAAACCACCTAAAAAGGTGATTCTTATAAAATATTTATAATTATAAAGTTCCATCTAGGTTTCTACTTGATACCCAGCCTTCAAACTTTTCTCCGTCGCTACTAGTAATAGTTCCTAAGCACCAAACCCTATCTGTACCATCTATTACAGTGTCATATACCTTTATAGTATCGCCTCTTTTAATAGTTCTTATAGAGCTTGATTTAATACTTGGGCCACTTCTTACATTTGCTCCTGCACTTTGAATAGTGTGAGTTTTATTTTTTAAGGAATTTGCAAGTTCTGTCATAATAGGATCTGCTTTTTCTTTTTTATCATCTGCTTTAACATTTATTTCTTTTTCTTTTAACTCTTCTTTTTCTTCATCTTTTGATGGTTTCTCTAACTCTTTTGCTTTTTCACCTTGTAATTTAGCTAGCTCTTCTTTTTCTCTTTTGCTATTTTTATCATATTCTTCTTCTGCTAATAATATCTCATCATATACAGAAACTGCTTCAGATGAGTCATCAACTATATTAATATATTTTTTTAATAAAGCTAAAGCTTCTTTAAAATTAGATTTTTCTGCTTCTTTTCTTGCATCATCAAATATTTTTTCACTAGCATCTGTTAATAAATTTTGAGCTACTTTATAGTTTTTTAAATCTTTTTCATTTACTTGACTAAATGCTTTTATCGCTGCCATATAATCGCCATCAGCCAATTTCTCTTTACCTTCCTTAAAAGCTTCTTCAGATAACATTAAATTTTGAGCTTTTTCAATAGCTTCTTTTACATCTTTATCATCTGTCTTTAAAGCAATTTTTTCATAAAGATTATAAGCTTCCTTATACCTACCAGCTGCCATAAGTTTATTAGCCCTATCCTGCATACCCGCAACACTAAATCTCATATATCCCAGGAAAATAAATCCTAATATTAATAAGGCTGCTATGGCTACTGTGAAAATCGTCTTTAATGTAAATTTCGATTCCATAGTTTACACCTTCCATTTTATTATTTTATATACTTTAATTTACCTAATGATTATAATATAAGCTAATTTTTCGGTCAATAAATGTAGAGATATTGTAGCAATTTTTGCCAATTTTTACTTTATTTGACAAAAGAATTTTGCAATTATATAATTAAAATATATATATAATAATAAATGCTTTCTTAGCTCAGTAGGTAGAGCGCTTCCATGGTAAGGAAGAGGTCGCCGGTTCGATTCCGGCAGATAGCTCCAATACTTATCCAGAGATATTTATATCTCTGGATTTTTAATTATTTCATTATCTTAATAAATGCTGTTTTTATAAAAACTTAATTTATATTTCTATTTTTTTATCTAATATCTCTAAAAAATCCTATGAAAAATATAAGTAAATCTTATTTTTTTAATTTAATAATTATTTTTTATTTTTCTTTTATTCTTTTTTTAATTTGGAAAAATATAACTTTATCTTTAAAACTTTTCGCTATATATAGCTTTTTTTAATATATTCTCCCTTGTATTTATTCAAATAAATTCAATTCTACAAATATCGTTAATTATTTATTTAACCAAATTTATACTATAGATACATTGCTTTTCTGATTTTTATCGGATATAATGGATTTATTCTAAAATAATTACGCAACACGAGGAGGAAAAAGATGAAGGGTACTATTGTACATAAAATTTTAAAAAATCATCTTATTGAAGGTGAATTAGAAGTAAATAAAGAAATAGCAATAAAATTAAATCAAACACTTACACAAGATTCTACAGGAACTATGGTTTACTTACAGCTAGAGACTATGAATATAGATAAAATAAAAACTGATTTATCTGTAGCTTATATAGACCATAATACTTTACAAGCTGGATTTGAAAATGCTGATGACCACGAATTTATAAAAAGTGCAGCAGCTAAATATGGTTTAATTTTTTCAAAACCTGGTGGCGGAATATGTCATCAAGTACATTTAGAGAGATTTGCAAAACCTGGAATTACTCTTATAGGTTCTGATTCCCACACTCCTACCGCTGGAGGACTTGGAGCTCTTGCAATAGGTGCTGGTGGTTTAGATGTTGCTGTAGGTATGGCAAACGGATATTATTACCTAACAGTACCAAAAGTTTTTAATATTTATCTAACAGGAAAACTTAATGATAAATTAAATGGTAAAGATGTAATTCTTACTATTCTAAAAAAACTTTCTGTTAAAGGTGGAGTTGGCTATATCATGGAATATAGTGGACCTGGCGTAAAATCTCTTTCAGTAACTGATAGAGCAACAATTTGCAATATGGGCGCTGAACTAGGTGCAACAACTTCTATATTTCCAAGCGATGAAAATACTTTAGACTTTTTAACTAAACAAAATAGACGTGAAGACTATGTAGCTTTAAAAGCTGATAGCGACGCAGAATATGAAAATAGATTAGAAATTAATTTAGATGAGATAGTGCCAATGGTTGCTATGCCTCATAACCCAGATAATGTAGTGGCAGTTGAATCTAATAAATTAAAAGTTGACCAAGTAGCAGTTGGTTCATGTACTAA